>SMVB01246020.1_pt1 | contig 10593 bp, 6 predicted proteins | sample 2456461 | NCBI WGS metagenome assembly SMVB01 (sample SAMN11095934, study PRJNA526329) | marine sediment metagenome | biome: Marine sediment; feature: Surficial sediment; material: Deep marine sediment; isolation source: Hadal surficial sediment | place: Pacific Ocean | collected 2014-05 | depth 0-1...
CAGCCCGATTTCGAAGTTGTCCGCCGTTTCCGGCTCGAAGGGACCCAGCGTGGAGACCGTGCCCCCACGGCCGTTCCAGCCGCCCGCGGTGAATCCGGAGGCCCAGGTGAAGTAGACCATGACGTCGTCGTTGATCCGGTAGGTGATGCCGGCCATGGGCGTGAAGTCGGTCCACTTCTCCTTGGGCAGCGCCAGCCGGTTGTTGCAGATAATGGGTGCGCCTGCGGGGTCCAGCACCGGACGGCAGCCACCCTCCACGCCGCCGCTGGTATCGAACCCGATGGCCGGAGTCAGTTGCCACACCGGCGTCGGTACCGCCGATCCGGTTTCTGGGGGCGTCACGGGTGGTAGCGTGACGTCGATGATGTATGCGGGAGACTCGACGCAGCCCTCCGCGTTCTTGGCGAAGCTGCGATCCTTCTTCTCATCGCCCGCGCCCACCGGGCAATGGACGAACTCCTTGGTCTCGGATGTATAGCGTCCGCCGACGGTCACCGTCAGTTGGTCGGTGACATGCCAGTTGGCCTGAGTGAACAGCGCCCAGGCTTGGTTGTCCTGGTTGGAGAACTGGGCCTGACCCCAGGTCAAGGGGTCGGTGAACGTGATGGCGTTGATGGGGTCCCCCGTTACTGGATCGAATGGGTTGTTCAAAACGATGTTCGGTGAGAACAGCATCCCCCAGGAGCTCTGCTTCATCGCGTATTCCTGCTCGAAGTAGTAGGCGCCGGCGACGAAATCGAATTGCTCGGAGAAGCCCGACGCAAAGCGTAGCTCGTGGGTCATCTGGTGATGGTCCGTCAAGCGTTGCCCGGCAAACAGGTCGTGATTGGAGACGTCGATGGTGAAGATGATGTCTTCGTCCGTGTCGCGGTAGTTGCCGATGTAGGTGAGCGCGCCCAGTTCGCCCAGGTCGTAATCCGCCTGCACGGTGATGCCCCACACGTCGGTGTTGTACTTCTGCCCGCGGTCTTCGGTGTTGGGCGCGGTGAACTCCTCGCTAACCGACTGGTCCTCGAGGGGCTTGGCGCAGATCGTCGCCGCGCCGGCCGCCGCCGTCACCGGATCCTGGCCAAGCACGATCAGGTTGTAGAGCGTCTCCGTGAGAATGACCAGGTCGTTGTCGATTGGGCCACCAGTGAATAAGTTGAACGGATCGGTGCGACAGAAATGGTGCGACTGCGTCATGTTCGTGTCGTCGCGGATCTCGCTGAATTCACCACGGACCACGAAGGTCAGCTTGTCGTTTGGCGTCCACTTGAAGCTCGGGTTGATCGTGAATCGATCGGTTCCCGCCCGATCCTTGTCGACGGCGTTGTTTTTCCAGTAACCGTCGTGTTTGGTTCGTTTGAATGCGATACGGCCGGCGAGCGTGTCGTCGATCATGGGTATGTTGACGATCCCCTTTATGTCGAAGCGCCCGAAATCACCGACCTGGATTGAGAATTTGCTGCCAAATTCGTTGAACTCCGGTTCGTTGTGCAGAATCTGCACGGCACCGGCGATCGTGTTGCGGCCGAACAGCGTGCCCTGGGGCCCGCGGATGATCTCCACCGAGCGTACGTCGAGCATGTCGCTCAACGCGGTGGACACTCGCGCCTGAACCACGCCGTCGATGTAGATGCCGACCTTGCCGTCGGCCGCGGATTCGATGTCACCGGTACCCTGGCCACGGATGTTGAACGACGACGAGTTCTGAAAAATGCCCACCGGTTCGAACTGCACGTTGGGCGAGGCGTTGGTCAGGTCGCGCAGGTCCTGCGCGAACCGCCGCTCCAGTGCGTCTCCGGTGACCGCCGTCATGGGAATGGGGACGTCCTGCAGAGCAGCTTCGCGGCGCGTTGCCGTGACGATGATCTCTTCCAGATATGCGCCCTCCGCGGCAATCGCCGTGCCCGACGTCAGCCCGATGGCTGACGCGGCCAGCAGGGCGGCGGTGTGTTTGATGGGCTTGGTGAAATATTGTTTCGATGCGGCAGCAGCAATAGCGCGACCCAGTGGCGTCGCAGCCAATGTCCGTTTCTCCATCTTTCTTATCCCCTCTACAAAAATCCATGGCCCGCAGCAGCGAGCTTCTGGTTCAGTCCCCCCGGTCGTGCCTCGTGGTCCCTATCAACCGGCACAACCAACTACGTGACTGTTTTAGAGCAATCGGTAGCCAGAGTCAAACCTTCGCCGCGCATGTCCATGGGGTGGCAGCCAATTGCTGCACGCCTACCGCATGTGCGTGACGATGTCGTCGGCCTCGTTCAGCGTTCGGCAGTCGAGGCGGCCTCGGTCGATTCAGCATTCGCCTCGCCCCTATGCACGGCTGCCAGCAACAGATAGATGCTGGGCAGCACGAACAGGGTGAACGTCGTACCGACCAGCATGCCCGCCACCAGCACGATGCCGATGCTGTTTCTTGCTTCCGCGCCCGGGCCCACCACAAGCACCAGCGGCAGGTGACCCATCACCGTGGCACCCGTGGTCATCAAAACCGGCCGCAGGCGTGTTTCCGCCGCAGACTTGATGGCCTCGAGTTTGCTCAGGCCATCGACCTGCGACTGCCTGGCGAACTCGACGATCAGGATGGCGTTCTTGGCGATGAGGCCAACCAAGGTGATGAACCCCACCTGGGAGTAGATGTTAATTGTGGTCCAGCCGAGATAGGTGAACAGCAGCGCGCCCGAGAGTGCCAGAGGCACCGAGCCGAGCAGCACCACCAACGGATCGCGAAAGCTGTTGAACTGCACGGCCAGCACCATGAATACAAAGACGAGCGATATCCCCAGCACGCCGACGAGCGTGTTGCCCTCCTGGCGCAGCTGGCGGGATTCGCCGGCATAGTCGATGGAGTAGTCCGGTGGCAACACGGCCGCGGCCGCGGCCTCCAACGCGGACAACCCTTGCTCCTTGGTCGTGCCCGGGATCAACCCGCCATAGATGCGGAACGCGTTGTTCTGCTGGAATTTTCCGAGCACCCGCGGCGCCACCGTCTGCTCGAGTTCGGCCAACGCCCCCAGGGGTACCAGATCTCCGTTGGGTGTACGGATCTTCAAGCCGAGCAGGGCGTCTGGATTCGGCCGACCCTCCTGCTCTACCTGGGGAATCACTCGATACGCCTTGCCGTCGAGGTTGAACCGATTGACGTAGTTGGCCGAGAGAAACACGCTGAGCTGCCGGCTCACCTCGGCCAGATCCATGCCGAGGTCGGCCACCCGCTCTCGATCCAGGTGAAAACGCCCCTGGGGCAGGTCGATGCGCAGATCCGTGTCGGTGAACATGAACGCGCCGCTGGCCAGCGCCGCCGTCACCATCTGCTGCGCGTAGGGCAACATCGTTTGTGCGTCGTCCGCAGACATCACCACCAGCTCGGCGTCGTAGCGACCTGCGCTCGGCAGTGCAGAGGGTAGAATCGGAAACGCCTTGACGCCGCTGATTTGTGACAAGTTGACAAACGCTTGAGAAACTATTTCGTGCACGCTGGCTTCCCGCTCACCGAAATCCACGAAGCCCATGCCACCGAATGCAGTTGAGGGCAGTATGATCTGCCACATTTCCGTTGATCCGGGCAATGCTTTCATGGCGTCGACGACATCGACCATGTAACGCCGGGTGTAGTCGACGGACGATTCCGGCGGCGCCGTGGTCAATACCCGGATGTCGCTCTGATCCTCGGTTGGCGCCAGCTCCCGTTGCGAGAACACAAAGAACGGAACGATGAGCAGCGAAACGAAGACAGCGACGAAGCATACCTGGCCGTTGGCCGTCAACAGTCGATCCAGGAGGCGCCGATACAGGCTTTGCGCCGCCGCGAACCAACCATTCACACGTCGGGTCATGGCCGATTCGCTACCGCCGACGGGCGCCACGTAGGCACTCATGATCGGGGATAGGGTCAATGCGACCATCCCGGAGATGAGCACCGCAACGGCCAGGGTGAAAGCAAACTCCTTGAACATCACGCCGGTGAGGCCCGAGAGAAAACCGATTGGCGCGTATACCGCGGCGAGCGTGATGGTCATGGCCAATATTGGCGCCAGCAGCTGCCGCGAGCTCGCCAGCGCCGCCTGGATCCGGCTCATCCCTTCGCGCATATAGCGCGCCACGTTTTCCACCACCACGATGGCATCGTCGACCACCAGGCCAACGGATAACACGATGGCCAACACCGTCAGCAGGTTGAGCGAAAAACCCATCATCGACATCGCCGCCACCGCGCCCAGGAGTGAGATCGGGATGGTGATCAACGGCACCAGGGCGCTTCGAAAGGACCCCATGAATGCCACCACCACCACGCCCACCAGCGCAATGGTTTCTGCCAGCGTGATGAAGATTTCCCGTAGCGCGTTGCGCATGTATTTTGTGACGTCGTAGCCAATTCCGATGTGCAGGCCGTCGGGAAGGCTCCGGTTGACCTCATCGATCACCACATACATATGGTCTGCGATCGCTAATTCGTTCGCGCCCGGCAGAGGCCAGATTGCGATGAAGACCGCTTGCTTCTGGGTGATGCGGGCAATCTCCAGTCCCTCTTCCTCGCCGAGCTCCACGCGCGCGACGTCGCCGATTCGGATTAATGACCCAGCGCTTTCGCGAATGACCATGCGTTCGAACTCGGCCGTTTGCTGCAGAGAGGTATCGACCATGAGATCGATGCGTTGATTGGCGTTTTCACTGTGGCCGATCGTGGCGATGATGTTGTTGCCGGCGAGCGCCGCCTCGACGTCTTGCGCGCTGACGTTGAACATGGCCATTCGATCCGGATCCAGCCAGATACGCATGGCGGGAAACCGGCCGCCCTCCAGCGTGACCCGCTGGACGCCGGGAATGGCTGCGAACTTCGGGTTGACCGCGCGGTTCAGGTAGTCTGTGACCCGGGCGCGACTCCATCCCCCGGTGAGAGGGACGTCGAGATAAAAGCCCGCCTGGGGTCGATCGGCGCGCCTGACCTCTACAGACGGGTCTTCCGCCGCGACGGGTAGCTCAAAGCGAATTTGACCCAATCGTGAGGACAGCTCCGCCAACGCATCGCTGCTGCTTTCGTTCAGCTCGAGAAACACGGTGACCGTGCTCAATCCGGCAACGGTTCTGGAGTCGATGTAGTCGACCCCGGGGATCGAGGCCGCGGCGCGTTCGATTGGATCGGTGATGAAGCCCTGCACCACCTCCGCGGAAGCGCCGATATAGGGCGTGGTGATTTCCAGGGACGAGCTTTCGATCGTTGGATACTGCAACACCGGCAGATCCATGGCGGAGCGCAGACCAATCAGAATGAGCGTGAGCGAAATAACCACGGCCAGCACGGGCCGCTCGATGAAGATATCCGTAAACTTGGGGACCCGTGCCTCGTGGGTTAGCGCCATGGTCAGTCTCGTTCCTGGCTGCCTCTTGCCATACGATCAACGTCCATCGGCGCCGCTTGCACCAGCATGCCCTCGCGGAGCTTGAACGCGCCGTTGGCCGCGATCCGCTCTCCCGGGCGCAGTCCGGTCGTAACCACCACCAGGTCATCGCGCTGCGGGCCAAGCGTGACGCTACGCTTCTCCGCCCGGTATGGGGCTCGAACGCCTTCCTCAGCGGGACGCAGCACGTAGACGTTCGCGCCGAAAGAGTCGCGGCGCACCGCGGTCATGGGCACCAGCGTGGCAACCTGCTCGGAGCCCATCGGCACGGCAACGGTGACGAGCGATCCTGGGAACAGTCGCAACACCGAGTTGTCGGCGAGCGCCCGGAAGCGAACATTGCGCGATAACGCGTTTACGAAAGCATCGCGCGCGATGATCTCGGCGGAAAACCCTCGGGTCGTGCCGCTGGCGGTTATCCATACCAGTGCGCCTTGTTTCACCGTTGCCTGTTGTTGGGGCAACGTGAAGTCGATCCAGATCTGCTCATCGATGCCGACCAGGCGCGTGACGACGTCGGCTTTGTCCAGATATTGGCCGGGCTCCAGCTCGTGCAGAGCGGCCCTGGCGTCAAACGGGGCGCGCAGGGTCTTCTTGTCGATGATGGCCAGCAGCCGGGTCACATTGGCATTCGCTGCATCGAACCGGGCCTTGCTGCGATCCCGGGCTTCTTCGGCCGCAGCACCCGAGATAATGAGCTTCCGGTCGCGCGCCAATGCCAGCCTCGCAAGCTGCGCATCGGCGCGCGCCGCCGCGAGCTGAGCGCGCTCTACGCGGGTATCGAGCCGCACCAGCAGTTGACCGGCCCGCACGGTTGCACCCGGTGCAAAGCCCACCTCCACGATCCTTCCGGCGAGCTCATTGCTGATCTCCACCGCGCGGATGGCGACCGTTTCTGCCGTAACGGACGTGGTGGGTTGCCAGACCTCCTGGCGCGCGATGAACAGTTCCACGGTTTCCATGGGTTCGGGAAAAGCCTCACCGAAGGCGATGGCAGCCTGAATCTGCACATACTTGAAGTAGCCCAACCCTGAGGCGACCAGCAGGCAGGCGACAATGACGATCAACCAGCTTCGCAACTGCATAACCCTGCGATGGTTGCAGATTCCCCCATCGCGATCCATCCTAGGGTTTGCGCGAGCGCATCGGGAACAACATGAGGAACCACGCGATGGCGGCCGATCTGCTGATCTACGGCACCAGGGGATCGCCCTTCGTGCGTAAGGTGCTGGTGACCTTGACGGAGAAAAACCTTCCCTGGGAGCTCGAGGAGGTCAATGTTTTCGATCCGCCGGACTGGTTTTTGGAGCTGAGCCCGGCCAAGCGCATTCCGGTTCTGCGCGACCGCTCCATCGCCACCGAAGGGGTGGCAGGCACCATTGCCGATTCATCGGCGGTGTGTGGCTACCTCGAGCGCAAATACCCTGACCCCGCTCTGTATCCGGAGGATCCGCTGGACTACGGCAGAGCCCTGTGGTTCGAGGAATACGCCGATACCCTGGTGGCTGCACGCATCGGCTTTGGCCTGTTGCGTACCCTGCTGGCAGCCCCGGCCAGGGGTGAGCCGCCGGACCTCGAAAGGGCGCGCAAAACCTATCATGAGGATCTTCCGCCTCTATTCACCTACCTCGAAGGCGCGATCGGAGATCGTGAGTTCCTCGTCGGTGACCGGTTCTCCATCGCCGACATCGCGCTTGTTTCGCAGTTGGCTGGCATGCGCCTAACCCGGGTTGCCATCGATGCCGGGCGTTGGCCGAACCTGGCGAACTACGCAGAAACCCACCTTGCACGGCCGAGCTTTGCAGCCCGGCTCGAAGAGCTGAAGTCGGTCATGCCGGAGTCCGACTTCGAACCCTGATCGTTCGCCCGGGAGCGGCATTCAGGCCGGATGCACCTTCACCGGTAGTTCGCGAATGCCGCGAATGAAGCTGGATCTGAGGTATTGGGGATCTCCGACCACCTCCACCCTGGAAAACCGCTTGAGGATTTCTTCCCAGATGATTCCGAGCTGCATCTCGGCCAGGCGGTTGCCAACGCAGCGATGGATTCCAAAGCCGAACGAAAGGTGTTGGCGCGGGTTGTTGCGGTCGATCAGGAATTGATCCGCGTTTTCGATCGCGTCTTCGTCGCGGTTACCCGACAGGTACCACATCACCACCTTGTCACCTTTGGCAATGGGCTTGCCGCCGATTTCGGCGTCCTGCATGGCGGTGCGGGCCATGTGCGCCACGGGCGACTGCCAGCGGATGATCTCGGGCACCATGTTGGGAATCAGACCCGGATTCTCCAGCAGCTTTGCGTACTCGGCGGGATTTTCGTTCAACGCCAGCACGCCGCCCGAGATGGAGTTGCGCGTGGTGTCGTTGCCGCCCACGATGAGCAGCAGAATGTTTCCGAGGTATTCGTTGGGGGGCATGTTTTTCGTCGACTCGCCATGCACCAGCATGGATATGAGATCGTTACCCGGCTCGGATTGTGCGAGGCGCTCTTTCCAGACGGCGTCGAAATACTCCCAGCACTTCCACAGTTCCTGAAAGCCTTCTTCGGGCGTTTCGAAATAGTCGGGGTCGCCGATGCGTTCCACGGTGTCGGACCAGTGAATGAGCTGGTGACGGTCTTCCTGGGGAATGTCGAACAGGGTCGCCAGCATCTGGCCGGTGAGTTCCACCGACACCTCGCGCACCCAGTTGAATTCCTCGTTGATGGGCAGGTTGTCGAGGATCGTTCCCGCGCGCTCGCGGATAACGTCTGCAAATCCGGCCAGATAGCGGGCGCCGAACATTGGCGCCACAACCTTGCGTTGCTCATCGTGCTTGGGCGGGTCTTGCATGATGAACATGGGCAGAGAAAAGGTCGGATCCGGGTCCGGGTCCGCCTGCCCGCCAAGTCGAATTCCGCCGTTGCGGATGTCCGAAGAGAAAATCTTCTCATGGGTATCGACGTACTTGATGTCGGCGAATTTCGTCACCGACCAGTACGGGCCGAACTGACTTTCCGCGCAGTAGTGCACGGGGTCTTCAGCGCGAAGACGCTCGAAATAGGGCAGCATCCGGTTCGCTTCGAACAGGACCGGGTGCGCTGGATTCAGCTTCTCCAGCGGAATGCTATGGGGATCCTGGTCGACGTCGATCGCCCATTCGGCCGCAATCTCCTTGTTGGTTTTCCGCATGTATTCCTGCTGCGAAAGCTGTGAGCCTTTCGTTTCAGAGCTGTCAGACATTCCGATTGTCCTTCTGGCGAATTAAGGGTGATTCGTTGAAATCTATCCAGCCGGATTCGATTCCGGCGCTATAGCCTCCGTCCACGGGGATGTCTACGCCGTTCAGCCAGCCACACTCGCCCGTGCAGAGCAGGTCGAGGACCTGAGCGATCTCGTCTGCGGTGGCCGGGCGTCCTGCCTGGGCGATCATCCAGCGGCTCTGCTCCTCACCCATCAAAGACTCGAACTGCGGGTACAGCGGGGTGTTGATCACCCCCGGACTCACGCAGTTGATGCGCACGCCTTCGGCAACGGCGGCCTGCGCCGTGCGCAGGGTGTAGGCGGTAACACAGCGCTTCGAGAACGTGTAGGGATCCCGCGCCAGCAATTCGCGATTGGCTTCGCACCACGCCAGGCCTTCGGCCATGGACCCGGTGTCGAGCAGCGGCGTGATCCGTTCGTATTTGGCCCGCCAGTCGCGCCCGGCGATCGATGACACGCTCACCACGGCGCCGCCGTCGGTCAGTCGATGCAGCAATGCCGCGGACAGATGCCGCAGGCCCAGGAAGTTCACGGCCAGTACCGTATCGGGCAGCCTCGAGCGCGCGATGCCGGCGACGTTGGCCAGGGCGTCGACCTGGGCCGGCACGGTATCAAGCGCGTTGTCGATTGAGGTCTGTCGGGATAAGTCGCAGTCGATGTAGTGGGCGCGATTCTCCCCATCGATGGGGGTTTGCACGTCCAGATTCCACACGTCGTGGCCGGCCCTCAGCAAGCGTGCGACAAGTGCGCCACCAACGCCCGAAGAGCCTCCGGTCACGACGATCGTCTTCATATCTACCCCGCGTTCCTGGACCTCAAACTCGTGGCGGACACTCTACCACGTGGTGCCGATACGTCGGTTTTTTCGATTCGTATTGTCAGCTGTGGATTCTTCGCGCATGCTTTTCTCATCAGTTAGGGAGGATCATCGAATGAGGTGCTTCTTGAACGCTAAAGGTTTCATTTTTCCTCTGATGCTCGCCACCGTGGGCGGATGTGCAACGTCGCCGCTGGGGCGCAGCCAGCTCATCCTGTTTCCGGAATCAGAGATGCGCCAGATGGGCGTGACGGCCTATCAGCAGATGCAAAGCGAGATCCCGCGCGAAACGGCTCCCGAGGTGACCGGCTACGTGCAGTGCGTGGTCGATCACATCGTTCGCGCCATGCCGCGAGGGAACACGGCTGCGTGGGAGATCACGGTTTTCGCCGATGACCAGGCCAATGCCTTTGCCCTGCCCGGCGGCAAGATCGGCGTGTACACCGGAATGCTCGATGTCGCGCAGAACCAGGATCAGCTGGCAGCCGTGGTTGCCCACGAGGTCGCCCACGTCACCTCTAAACATGCCAACGAACGGGTGTCCACGAACTTTTTGACCCAGAGCGGCCTGCAGCTGGCACAGGTTGTCGCCGGCGGGAACTCGCCGCAGCGGCAACGGCTCTTTGGCCTGCTGGGGGTGGGTGCCCAGGTTGGCGTGCTGCTTCCGTTCGGTCGTGCCCAGGAATCCGAGGCCGACCTGGTTGGGTTGGACTACATGGCTCGGGCCGGTTTCGACCCGCGCGAAAGCGTTCGGCTGTGGGAAAACATGGCGAAAGCCGGTGGGGCAAAACCTCCCGAGTTTCTCTCGACCCACCCGTCGGGTGATCGCCGCATGCGCGAGTTGAACGCCCGCATGCGCTCGGCGATGGCGCTATCGCTGCAGGCACGATCCGCAGGGCGTAACCCGGACTGCAGATGATCCTCGTGTGGTAGTGGTCGGCGCGGGTATCGTCGGGGCGTCGATTGCGTATCACCTTGCCCGGCGTGGCGTATCCATCACTGTGATCGATCGGGAAGCTCCGGCTTCCGGCGCCAGTGGCCGCAGCTTTTCGTGGATCAACGCCTCGTACCCGAAACAGCCCTTCAACTACCATCTGCTGAGTCGCCTCGGGGTGTTGGCCTACCGGCGACTGCAGGCCGATCTGGACCTG
>SMVB01421707.1_pt1 | contig 10590 bp, 8 predicted proteins | sample 2456461 | NCBI WGS metagenome assembly SMVB01 (sample SAMN11095934, study PRJNA526329) | marine sediment metagenome | biome: Marine sediment; feature: Surficial sediment; material: Deep marine sediment; isolation source: Hadal surficial sediment | place: Pacific Ocean | collected 2014-05 | depth 0-1...
TCCGCCTTGGACACCGCTTCCACGGCGATCGGCATGAAACCGTGGTTGACGCCGCAAAGCTCCGAACACTGGCCGTAATAGACGCCCGGCTTGGTGACCCGCATCCAGGTTTCGTTCATGCGGCCGGGGACGGTGTCGATCTTCACGCCGAAGGCCGGCACCGCCCAGGCGTGGATCACGGCATTGGCGGTCAGCAGGACACGAATATCGGTGTCCACCGGCACCACCACCCGATTGTCCACTTCCAACAGGCGCAGCTGTCCAGGCTTTAGCTGGTCGTCGGGGATGATCAGGCTGTCGAAGGCGATCTTGCCGTGATCGGGATAAACGTAGGACCAGTACCACTGGTTGCCGACAACCTTGAGAGTCATTCCCGGCGTCTTGGCCTTGTCCATATAATAAAGCAACCGGAACGACGGGATGGCGATGAGCACCAGGATCATGATCGGCACCACCGTCCACGCCACCTCGAGAACCGTGTGGTGGGTGGTCTTGGAGGGGACCGGGTTGGCCTTTTCGTTGAACCGCACCACCACATAGACCAGCAGGCCGGTCACGAAAACGACGATGACGGTGATGATCACCAGCATCAGGTCGTGGAATTCGTCGATCCGTTCCATGACCGGCGTGGCGGCATCCTGGAAACCCAATTGCCAGGGTCGGGGGGCTTGCGCCAGGGCCGGCGCTCCCCCGGCGAACCAAGCCGGCGGCCCCACCGCCAAGGCCAAGACGGTAACAAATTTCCCTGGGAATCGCATGTTCGACATCACCTTCAGGTGGCGGCTGAAAGGAAACCAACGAAATGGTGATATACCCCTTTAGGGTAGGCAAAGTAAACAAAGGCGATGGCCTTCACAAGAAAAACATTGAAGTCTAAGTAATTTCCTTCAAGTCGGCCCCACGCTTGGTGAAAGGGCTGGTTTTGATGCTTCACGGGCCTCTGGGGCGGGGTCCCGCTCGGCCAAAATCGGGGCTTTGGCGGGGGGCCCGCCGGGACCGTCATCGGGGCCCCATGGAGGGCCGGAAAATGATACCATGGGCGACACCCCATGGCGTTCAACGCGGAGATACCCATGTCCAACCTATCGATTGCCGACGACCTGTTCTTCGGGCGGACCGACATCACCGAACGGGGCGCCCAGGCGGCGCTCGCCCGGGCCTGCGGGGGCGCCGACGACGGCGAGTTGTTTCTCGAGTATTCGGTGTCGGAAAGCTTTTCCTTCGACGACGGGCGGCTTAGGGCGGCCAGTTCGGATACCACCCAAGGTTTCGGGCTGCGCGCCATCGCCGATGAGGCGACCGGCTACGCCCATTGCTCGGAGTTGTCCGACGCGGCTCTCGCCCGCGCCGCCGATACCGTGTCGTCGGTGACCCGAGGCTATGACGGCAGCTTCCAGGGCGCGCCGCCGGGCACCAACCAGGTGCTCTACGAGGACATCAATCCGCTGGCCGAGGTCCCGTTCACAGCCAAGACCAAACTATTGGCGGACATCGACGCCTACCTGCGCGCCAAGGACGACCGCGTCCGCCAGGTCATAACGTCGCTTTCGGGCGAATGGCGGGTGGTGGAGATCATCCGCCCGGGCGGCGAACGGGTGGCCGATATCAGGCCCCTGGTGCGCCTCAACATCGCCGTGATGGTGGGCCAAGGGGACCATCAGGAGACCGGGTCTCACGGCACCGGCGGACGGGTGGGGTATGCCGCCTTCATCGCCCCCGATGCGTGGGCCGCAAGCGCCGACGAGGCCCTGCGCCAGGCCCTGGTGATGCTCGACGCGGTGCCGGCGCCGGCCGGCGAGATGGAAGTGGTGCTGGGTCCGGGATGGCCGGGGATCCTGCTGCACGAGGCGGTGGGGCACGGGCTCGAAGGCGACTTCAACCGCAAGAAGACATCGGTCTTCGCCGGGCTCATGGGCCAGCGCGTGGCGGCGCCCGGCGTCACCGTCATCGACGACGGCACCATGGAAGGGCGGCGCGGATCGCTGACCGTGGACGACGAAGGCACGCCAAGCTCGGCGACCACCCTGATCGAGGACGGCATCCTCGTCGGCCTCATGCAGGACCGCATGAACGCGCGGCTCATGGGGGCGGTGCCCACCGGCAATGGGCGGCGCCAGGATTTCGCCCATAAGCCCATGCCGCGCATGACCAACACCTTCATGGTAGACGGCGATAAAACCCGCGAGGAGATTCTCGCCAGCGTCAAACACGGCATCTACGCGGTCAATTTCGGCGGCGGGCAGGTGGATATCACCTCGGGCAAGTTCGTGTTCTCGATGTCGGAAGCCTATCTGGTGGAGAACGGCAAGATCGGCCCCGCCGTCAGGGGCGCGACGCTGATCGGCAACGGCGCCGACGCGCTCACCAACATCACCATGGTGGGCGACGACATGGTGCTCGATCCCGGCGTCGGCACCTGCGGCAAGGACGGCCAGGGCGTGCCCGTCGGGGTCGGCCAACCCACCCTCAAGATCTCCGCCCTCACCGTCGGCGGCACCGCCGCCTGAGGCGGGTAGAGCACCCTCCGGCCATGGCATCCCCTTGGGGCCGCGGGCCGTCGTCCTGGATTTGGTTCGCCATCTTCGCCGCTGGGCTGACCGCCATGGTGGCGTGGCTGGCGGCCGAACGTGGCGGCCTGCCCGATGACCCGGCGGGGGGCAGCCGCATCGTCTCCGGCGTGGTGCTCGCGGCGATGATCGCCGCCGGCCTGGTCCATGGCCGGCGCATCGGTTTCAAGGGCGCGCTGGGCGCCGGGTTCGCCTGGATCGCCATCGGCGCGGCCCTGGTGCTGGGCTACAGCTATCGCTTCGAATTTCAGGGTGTCTGGCAGCGCTTGGCCGGCGAAATCGTGCCCGATTCCACTATGCCCGCCGGCCCGCGCGCCTTCGCCGTGCGCCGCGCCGCCGACGGACATTTCTATATCCGCGCCGAGGTCAATGGCACGCCCATGCGTTTCCTGGTGGACACCGGGGCCAGCACCACGGTTCTCGGCCCCAAAGACGCGGCGCGCGCCGGCTTCGACCCGGCGCGGCTGTCCTTCACCCAGCGCTTCCGCACCGCCAATGGCATCGTCCGCGGCGCGCCGATCATCATCGCGCGGATGACCCTGGGCCCGGTGCAATTCCGCGATGTCCGCGCGTCGGTCAACGCGGTGGCGCTGTCGAGCCCGCTGCTCGGCATCTCCACCTTGAAATTGTTCAAGAGTTGGAAGGTCGAGAACGACCGCCTGACCCTGACCTATTAAGCCGCGCCCCTTGGGCCCCGCTCAATAGGCGTATTCCTTGTAGATAGGATCGACGTCGCCACCCCAGCGGCCCTCGTAATTGGCCAGCTTGACCTCCGCCGGGGTCAGGCCGCGGTCGAGAATTTCTTCCAGGGTGTCGAGGTGATGGGCCTCGTCGGCGGCACCGCCGTCGCGCCGGGCGCGCCGCGCCAGCCCGGCCCGGGAAATCGCCACCACTTCGCGGGCCAATTCGATCAGCGCCCGGCCCCTGAATTCGGTTTTTAGCGCTTGGCGGGGCACTTGGGCGCGCAAGCCCTGGTGATCCCGGGCGGTCCAGTCGGCGACCAGCGCCGTGGCATCGGCCTGGGCCTGGGCGTCGTAGAACAGCCCCACCCAGAACGCCGGCAGGGCGCAGATGCGCCGCCAGGGCCCGCCGTCGGCGCCGCGCATTTCAAGAAACTGCTTGAGCCGGACCTCGGGGAATACCGTGGTCAAATGATCGGTCCAGTCGCCCATGGTGGGGATTTCGCCGGGCAGGGCGGGCAGGCGGGCGGCCAGAAAGTCCCGGAAGGACTGGCCTGACGCGTCCAGGTAGCGGCCGTCGCGGTAAACGAAATACATCGGCACGTCGAGCATGTAATCGACGTAGCGCTCGAAGCCGAAGCCGTCCTCGAAGACGAAAGGCAGAATGCCGCAGCGGTCGGGATCGGTGTCGGTCCACACGAAGCTGCGATAGCTGAGATAACCGCTGGGCTTGCCCTCGACGAACGGCGAATCGGCGAACATGGCGGTCACCACCGGCTGCAGGGCCAGGCCGAGGCGAAACTTCTCCACCATGTCGGCCTCGCTTTCGAAATCCAGGTTCACCTGAATGGTGCAGGTGCGGATCATCATGTCGATGCCGTGGCCGCCCTTGGTGGGCATATAGGCGCGCATGATCCCATAGCGGCCCTTGGGCATCCATGGCACGTCCTCGCGCCGCCATTTGGGATCGAACCCGATGCCGAGGAAGCCGGCGCCGATCTCGGCCGCCACTTCCTTGACCTGGGTCAGGTGCTGGTGCACCTCGCGGCAGGTTTCGTGCAGGTTTTCCAAGGCCTCGCCGGACAACTCGAACTGGCCGCCCGGTTCCAGGGTGATCGATGCCCCGCCCTTGGTGAGGGCCACGGGCAGGCCGTCTTCCAACACCGGTTTCCAGCCGAAGCGGGTCAGCCCTTCCAGCATGGCGCGGATCGAACAAGCGCCCTGGTAGGGCAGCGGCCTCAGGTCCTCGAGATTAAAGGCGAACTTCTCGTGCTCGGTGCCGATGCGCCAATCGGCCCGCGGCTTGCAGCCGGCGGCATGGTATTGGACGAGCTGGTCCTTCGAGGTGACGGGCTCGATCATGGATTCGCTTGCGGACATGCGGTGGGATGGAACTCCGCTGGTCACCCGCCGAAGCGGGGTCTGGTGATAACGGGCAGGCTCATGGATCGGGCGTGGCTTCCGCCCAGTCCCCAAGAACCGCCTGCCAGCAGGCCAGCGCCGCCACGGCGGCGGTATCGGCGCGCAGCAGGCGGGGGCCTAGGCTGACCGCCATAACAAAGGGCAGTTTTGCCAGGGCGTCAAGTTCGCTCGCGGCAAACCCGCCTTCGGGCCCGACCATGACCGCCCAGGGAAGACGGCCGCTAGGGGCCTCGGCGGAAAGCGCCGCGGCCACCGGCGGACCCGATCCGGATTCGTCGCAGAACATCAGGCGGCGCCCCGCCGGCCAATCGGCGAGGATCTTTTGCAGCGGTACCGCCGCGCGCATTTCGGGAACCGTCAGGCGTCCGGTTTGCTGGGCCGCCTCCACCGCGTTGGCCGAAAGACGCTCCACATCGACCCGGTGGACGCGGGAATGGGCGGTGATCACCGGCTGCAGCACCGACACCCCCAGCTCGGTCGCCTTTTGGACGAGATAATCGATGCGCCCGTGTTCGATGGGGGCGAACAACAGCCAGAGATCCGGTTCCACCACCTGTCGGCGCCGCAAGCGCAACACGTCCACCGATGCCCAGCCCTTGCCGAACCCGGCGATGGTGGCCGCCCATTCGCCGTCGGTCCCGTTGAACAGCGCCACCGGGTCACCGGCCTTGAGCCTAAGGACGTGGCGCAGATATTGGGCCTGGCCCGGGCTCAGGCCGATGCTCCCGCCCGCGCCCAGCGCCGCGCCGACGAACAATCGCGCCCGCGGGGGCGCCGCATCAAAGGACGGGATATCGCGCGCGCCTGTCATGTTCCGCCCTCGGCTGTTCTCCACTACAGTACCCCCATGGAACCTTTGGATTCAACGGCAAGCGACATCCCCGAGGGGGGCTGGGTCGATCGCCTGCCGGGCGCGGCCCGCGCCTATGCGCGCCTGGCGCGCCTGGACCGGCCCATCGGCACCTGGCTCTTGCTGTTTCCCTGCTGGTGGTCCATGGCGCTGGCCTGGCCGGGGCGCGAGACCCCCCTGGGGCTGGCCGCCTTCGCCGCCCTGTTCGCGGGCGGGGCCTTGGTCATGCGCGGCGCGGGGTGCACCTACAACGACATCGTCGACCGCGACATCGACGCCTTGGTCGCCCGCACCCGGGTGCGGCCGATCCCGTCGGGCGCGGTATCCGTGAGGCGCGCCTGGGCCTTCCTCGGAGCCCAGCTGCTGGTCGGGCTGGCCATCCTTTACGCCTTCAACGCCACCACCTTCGCCCTGGGCGTGGCCTCGCTGGCGCTGGTGTTCAGCTACCCGTTCATGAAGCGCATCACCTATTGGCCCCAGGCCTGGCTCGGCCTCACCTTCAACTGGGGGGCGCTGCTGGGCTTCGCCGCGGTGGCCGGCGAAATTCGCGCCGAAGCCGTGTTGCTCTACGCCGGCGGGTTTTTCTGGACTCTCGGCTACGACACCATTTACGCCCACCAGGACAAGGAGGACGACCTGGCCGTGGGCATCAAGTCCCTGGCCCTTCGCCTGGGCGCCGCCACCCGCCCCTGGCTGGTCGGCTTCTACGCCGCGGCGGCGGCGCTGATGGCGGCGGCCGGGACCGTGGCGGGGCTGGGCTGGGCCTTTTACCCGGTGCTGGGCCTGGGGTGCGCGCAACTGCTTTGGCAGGCGTGCCGGGTGGCCATCGACGATCCCCGGGACTGCCTCGCCAAGTTCCATTCCAACCGCGCCTTCGGCTGGCTGGTGCTGGCGGCGCTGGCCGCCGGCCAGGCCACCCGGACTGCGCCGCTTCCGTGACCCCCGGGAAGCGGCGGGCGGCGCGGACGTGCTGACCGCCGGCCCGGGGCGCGCCTATCTGCCCGCCCATAGGTTCGAGCCGCTGGCCCGCTATTGGGTCACCGCCACCCTGGAACTGGAAGACCGGGAGACGCGGCAGACCGCGATCTACCGGCTTGGTGCCTGACCGAGGCGCGCAGCCACTTCGATCACCGTCATTTGGCCATGGCGGAAGGGATGGGCGGTGCCGGCGAGGGTGGCCGAGCGGGCCCGGCGCAGGCCCTCGTTGGCCACGTTTTCCAAAATGAACGAATCGAGGGCGGCGCCGGGCGCCGTGCGGTCGCGGATCACCGCCTGCATTTCCTCCTGGCTGCGGGCGCAAAAGCGCCGGTGGCGCGCCGGCACCTCGGCCAGGCTCACCGGCGCGCCCTGATGGCTGAGGCACCCCACCACCGAGATGTAGGCGAAGGCCGCGTCCAGGCGGCCGATGTCCTGGACGTCGAGCACCAGCCCCTTGAGTTCGGCGAAATGATAGTTGGTCCCAGGCTGTTCGGTGGCGTGCATGACTTCCAGCTCAGGCTCGTCGAGCCAGGTGATGAAGGTCTCGAGCACGGTGCCGGGCGACGGGAACAGCGTCGCCGGGACCGAGCCGTAAGACGTGATGTGGGCGTTGTAGACGGCATCGAATCCGCCCACATGGACCCGGGTGACGGGAATTTCGGCGCCGCGCGCGAAATCCCGGTATTTGCGCGCCAACTGCGCCGGCGCGGCGTTGGAGCCCGAGGCGATCACCGGGATGCGGCCGGCGACGGCGCGCCGCGGCGCCTCCAGGGGGACCGGGCGGCCGTCGCGGAAAAGATAGGACTCGGCGGGATGGCCGAAAGGATAGGATTTCGCCCGGTGAACGACGTCGTGATCGGGGGGCGCGGGGGTCATGGCCGCCATTATTGCGGCGGCCCGGGGCCAACCACAAGCCCGGTGCCAACGCCAAGAGGGAACAAGGGGGGAGGTCAGCGCACCGGGCCGATCCAACAAGCGGCTCCCGCGGTGCTACAACATCAGCCGCTTTCGGTGATCACGAAACGGACGTTGCATTGGTCCAACGCCTGCCAGGAAATCTCCGCCCAGGCCATCCTGGCTTCGGGGTAGCTGACGAAGGGACCGATGCGCACATCCTCGGCCCCCGGTGCAAGATTGGAAAATTCCGTGGAGGCGTAATTGCCGCCAACAACCCAGTATCTGGACATCGTGCTTCTCCCGAGCCCGGCGCCGTGGCGCCATTCCTAAAGACCGTGAAGCGGGAGTCCCTGGGTCACTTTCCCCCGTTACGGAAAGGTTGGCACAGATGTCTTTAAAAAAAGTAAAATCGCGCCATGAGTTATTCCTCGTTGCGCGATTTCCTGGCCGTCCTGGAGGAGAGGGGCGCGCTGGCCACGGTATCGGCGCCGGTTTCCCCGGCCCTGGAGATGACCGAAATCCAGACCCGGCTTCTGGCCGAGGGCGGGCCCGCGGTTCTCTACGACAACATCGCCGGGCCCGGTGCCCCTTACGGCGCGCCGTGGCCGCGCCGGGTTCTCGCCAACCTGTTCGGCACCGTCGAGCGCGTCGCCTGGGCCATGGGCCGCGAACCGGCGGAGCTGCGCGCGCTGGGCGAAACCCTTGCCTTCCTCAACCACCCGGAGCCGCCGGCGACCATGGCCGAGGCGGTCGCCCTGTTGCCGGTTCTCAAGGCGGCGCTGGGGCGCAAACCCAGGACCGTCACCAAGCCGGCCTGCCAAGAGGTGGTTCTCCGGGGCGATGACATCGACCTTTCCCGGCTGCCCATCCAGTCCTGCTGGCCCGACGAACCGGCGCCGCTCATCACCTGGCCCCTGGTGGTCACCCGGGCGCCCGGCGCCAAGCCCGAGAACGCCAATCTCGGCATCTACCGGATGCAGGTTTTGGGCCGCGACCGCACGGCCATGCGCTGGCTGGCCCACCGCGGCGGCGCCCAGCACCTCAGCGAACGGCAACAGGGCGGCGGGCGGGATCCCATGCCCTGCGCCGCCGTCATCGGCGCCGATCCCGCGACCATAATCGCCGCCGTCACGCCGGTGCCCGACAACGTGGGGGAATATGCCTTCGCCGGCCTCCTGCGCGCCAAGCGCACGGTGCTCGCCGATTGCGTGAGCGTCCCCCTGAAGGTCCCGGCCGAGGCCGAGATCGTCATCGAGGGCCATGTCTCGCTGGATGAGACCGCCGATGAGGGCCCCTACGGCGACCACACCGGCTATTACAACGCCGTCGAGCGTTTTCCGGTGTTCACGGTCTCCGCCATCACCATGCGAAGCGATCCCATCTACCTCACCACCTTTACCGGCCGGGCGCCCGACGAGCCTTCCATGCTGGCCCTCGGGCTCAACGAAGTCTTCGTGCCCATGCTGAAAAAGCAATTCCCCGAGATCACGGATTTCTACCTGCCGCCCGAGGCGTGTTCCTACCGCATCGCCGTGGTGGCGATCAAAAAGGCCTATCCGGGCCACGCCAAGCGGGTGATGATGGGCATCTGGTCGTTCCTGCGCCAGTTCCTTTACACCAAGTTCATCATCGTCGTGGACCAGGATATCGACATCCGCGACTGGGCCGACGTCATGTGGGCGGTATCCACCCGCATGGACCCGGGCCGCGACATCACCATCATCGAGCACACCCCCATCGACTACCTCGACTTCGCCTCGCCGGTCTCGGGCCTGGGCGGCAAGGCCGGGCTCGACGCCACCACCAAGATCGGCCCGGAGATCTCGCGCCCCTGGGGCAGGGAAATCCGCATGGCGTCGGAGATCATCGAGGAAGTGACCCGCAAGTGGCCCGGCTACGGGCTTCCCGGCAGCGGCACGCCGATCTGGAAAGACCCGATCGGGAAAGACGGGGATTAAGCGCGCTTTTCAGCCCGCCGGGCGTTTCTCCAAGTGCCCGGCAAAGTCACAGTGTCGTACAGTCGCGTTTGAATTGGAATGTATGGGATGTGCTCATGGCCGGCGCGCGCCGTAAATTCAAGGATTATTCCGCCGTCGCACTTCTGGCGTTGTACCCCACCTTCATTCTCCCCCTAAGCACCTACTTCACGGCGCCGTCGGCCTACCTGGTCAGCAGCGTTCTGGTGGCCCTGTTCTTCTCGGCCGCGGCCGGGCTCGCCGCCTTGGCGCTGGCCGTGGTCTGCAACTTTGTTGGGGAGAGAGAAAAACGGGTGCTGTTCTTTGTCTTATTTTATATTTCTATCGTTTTATATTATAATTATAATTTCCATGACTATGGAGGAAAGATATTCGGTGCGGATGAAGACATAATTTCAAATACAGTGCCTTATCTAGACTATGTTATTTATGCCGTTGTTGTAATTCTGATTGCCCTTTTGCATCGCCCCATCATTAGCAACCGGGACACCATTGCGGTATTTTTTATTATCAGCAACCTCTTGATATTGTTGACCGTCCTCTACGGAACGTTGGAGAAGAAAACAAGGGGTGAGGCAACGGCCGTCACACAAATTATATCGCTCACCGATTTCTACCAACTATCCTCGAAAAGGAACTTTATCCATATCCTTCTGGATGGCTTCCAAGGGACCGTCTTCCAAAAGGTCATAAACGGTCACCCGGACATAAAAGCTAAGCTTATGGGTTTCGTTTTCTATCCTGATGCGACGAGTTCGTCGAAAGTTTCCTACCTTTCGGTGCCGTCGGTTTTTTCCGGAAAGCCTTACGACGGCACAAAATTCATAAGTGAATATCTTTCCAGTGTCGGCTTCGGTGACAACAAGAACCAGGCCAGGATTAAATCACCGCCATTGATTTCTTATCTCTCGGCAAACAGCTATAGAACCGACATCTTGGCGGCGCCTGGTGGGGCGCAATTCGACTCCGACGCTTACGCTTACTACGCTCTCACCGATTTCTCCAATGACCTCGGCAAGGCCAATGGGTTGGCCCGGATCGTCGACGTCACGCTGGTCAAGGCATTGCCTTGGGCACTTAAATCCAGCATCTACCGGAATGGTGATTGGTATTTCACACAACTGTTCGACAACGAAAAGCCGCGGGCCAATCGGGCGATAGAATTTTTAAAAATTTTCGGTGACCGCATGGAACCGACGACGACGCGGCCGGTATATAAA
>SMVB01440729.1_pt1 | contig 10590 bp, 10 predicted proteins | sample 2456461 | NCBI WGS metagenome assembly SMVB01 (sample SAMN11095934, study PRJNA526329) | marine sediment metagenome | biome: Marine sediment; feature: Surficial sediment; material: Deep marine sediment; isolation source: Hadal surficial sediment | place: Pacific Ocean | collected 2014-05 | depth...
ACATCTTCTCGGAAAACCCGCATCATTAGCTTCGCCGAGGAGAGCCTTCTCTCTCGTAGGCTGGACGGATCGCCCGTGGCGACCTCCAGGATCGGCATGGTTACCTGCTGCGAGGAGTGCCGGCCGTTTGGCTTTGTCGAGCGATGGTGGTTCTGCTCGGGGTCTGCTCTCGGCTCTCACACGATTGCGAACCACGGTGCCGCGCCAGTTCGCGCCAGGGGTGGCGAAGTTTGTAAGCGATGCGCCCGTCTGGAAGCTCACTCAATCTCTTGGTTGCGATGGGTGGCCTGCTGCACCCGGCTTCGGGATTCCCCTCTCCGGCGACCCACCGAGCACCGTCCGTCTTCGAAGGCCAAAATTGTCGGACTGCCCCGAGTTGGCGGCCTTCATCATCCATCATCGCTACGAGTGGCAAGAAGCAGCCTGATCGGGTCCGCAGATGGTTCCTATACCCTTCCGATGAATAAAGAAAACAGACAGGCACGGCTGTCTGTGTTTCGCTACCCGTCACCTCGGCCTGAGTCATCCGAAGCATTCTCGGAAGCTGTAGCTCCGTTGGGATGCGTGAAAATTGTCGAGGCTCGGGTTCGTCAGTTGTAGTATTTCGTTCGAATCAAGTTTGACGGACGGAGTAGCGACCCTCGGACGCTTCAACGATTCTGGATCGGGTAATGACGATGAAACTCATTGAAATCTGTGTGAACTGCCCAGACGTCGAATCAGCGCGGTCCATCTCAGACCATCTCGTCGAGGCACGATTAGTTGCGTGTTCGAACATTCATGCCTCGATCGAAAGCTGCTATCACTGGAAAGGGAACATCGAACGAGAGACCGAGGTGCCCATGTCTGTAAAAACGAGGGAAGAACTCTTCGATCGGGTTGTGGAGAGGATCAAGACGCTGCACCCCTACGAGACGCCGAGCATCATTGGCATCACGGTCGATCGGGTCAATCAGGATTATCTCGAGTGGATCTATGCGGAAACGAGTTCCAATGGCTGTTGAATCCGACGATAGTTGGGCGCCTCTTTCCATCTTTCATTTCACGGTGGGCGCTTCGAACTTCGAAGCCTCGTTGACGTTTTACCAGAAGCTCGGCTTCAAGCTTCTGCGAGACAATCGCGACATCGTCTGGCCCGACTATGTGGCTACCCAGTTCGGCCTCGAGCGCGCTCAGGGACGCGGAGCCCTACTGGGGTTGGGGGAGGGACCCGAGCACACCCGCCTCGATTTGATCGAGTGGACCGAACCGGCAAGCGTTACCCCGTCCGAACGCCCACTCTCGCAACAGGTCCCGCGGATCATCGCCTTGAGGACGCGCAACGTTCGCGCGGCCTACGATTCGCTCCGCAGCAATGGGATCGAGTTCATTACACCTCCCAGAGGCCCGGATGAGCCAACCGGGATCGAGGCCGTGGTCTGCTGTCGCGACCCCGACGGGCTGATCGTCGAGCTAATCGAGTACATGCCCGGCGTCCTCGGCAGCAAGATCGAACACCTCGAGAGACGAAGTTAGGATTTCGTGCCGCAGAGTTCGGGGATCAAGTACTTGCCGGTCATGCGCATGCTTCGGAGCACGTGCTCCTGGCTCACGAAGCCAAAAGACATCAGACACATCAGGCGATCGACTCCGATCGACTGGTAGCGTTGAATCTTTCGCCGGCAGGTATCGACATCTCCGATCACGACGCTCTCGATGGCCTCGAGGACTTCGAGTGCTTCCTCGGGATCGATCGTCTCGCCGACGAGTTGTCGGTTGAGCAGGCGGATCACGGGGACGGGATCGTTCAGATCGATCTCACCCTGGATCTCGGACACATCGACACTCTGCGACGCCCGCGGATCGTCGCTCAAAACGTCGCCGCGAATGGCGTCGATCCATATGTCGCGCGGCACCTGGAACACCTTCGGCGCGGCGTTGAGGAACCAGAGTGCGGACTCTGCCGCGCGGCTCTCGATCACCTGCTCCCGGTTCTCGGCGCAGTGCATGAACGTGAAAACGGCCTTTTGCCGATTGACGAAGAGGCCTGCAGGCTGAGCATTCTCGACGGCCTCATCATACTCCTGCAGCATGGCTCCGAGCGAGTCGAGGGGAGCGAACAGCGTGGTGGCCAATACGCCTACGCCCAACTCCCCCGCCATGCGAAACGAGTCGGAGCTAGTGCAGGTCTGCCAGAGCGGCGGATGGGGATCCTGTACGGGCTTCGGGAGCACGGTCCTCTCCGGAACCTTCAGCAGCGGATGGTCCGATTTGAATGTCTCTTGCGTCCACATCTGGGGGATCAATTGCAGCGCAAGCCGAAGTTGGTCCCGCGACAGATCGGGGTTGACGCCGAACGCATCCCATTCGGTGCCACCTGAGCGAGCGAGTCCCAGTTCCATCCGCCCACCGCTGATCATGTCGAGGAAGGCCGCGCGCTCGGCCACCCGAACTGGATGGTTGATCTCAAAGGGTGCGAGGACGCCGGAGTGGCCCAGGTGGATGTGCTGGGTTTGTTGCGCGATCACTCCGAGCATCATTTCGGGGACCGAGCTGTAGCTGAACTCGGTCGCACCGTGATGCTCGACGGTCCACCAACACCCAAACCCGAGCTCGTCCGCGAGTCTCGCCTGTTCGAATGCGTCAAAGTAGACCTGACGCTCCCATGCCGGATTCGGGGGATCTGCGCGCTGAAGCTCGGAGAAGATATCGAGAGAAAAGGGGCGTGAGTTCATATTTGTATCTTGTGTACTATTTAAAACACCCCAGGCGTCTTTGCAAGCTACGGTTCGAAGACAGCGATCGAACCAGAGCCGGCGAAACATGCGCAACTGTCGACTAGGAGTTCAAGATGGGTCGCAAGTACAAAATCATTTCCGCAGATGGTCACGTCGAAACACCCCCGGAGTCGTGGGTCAAGTACATGCCCGAAGAGCACCGGGATCGGGCGCCGCGCCTGGTCAAGCTGGCGAAGGGTGGCGAGGCCTGGCTGATCGAGGGCCAGCCGCTGATCCCGAACGGTCAGAACATCACGGGTCGCGGCCCGGTCATGACCGAAGGCGGCAGCTATTTCAACGAAGATGGCAGTGCAGCGGAGGGCGCGGGCGATGCCGCACAGCGCTTGCGCGAGCAGGACATCGATGGGATCGACGCGGAAGTCTTGTTCCCGCCGGTCTTCGCTTCGCGCGCGATCGAGCACATTGCCGACAAGGACGTCTACCGCGCGCTGATCCGCGCCTACAACACATTCCTCGCCAAGGACTATTGTGCGGTCGCACCGGATCGCCTGATCGGCAACGGCGTCGTTCCGACGACCGGTGTCGACGACGCGATCGCCGAGATCGAGTTCCTGATTTCTGCTGGGATCCGCTCGGTCTCGCTCCACATGTTTCCGAACGGCTCCGGGCTCGCCCAGCCCGAAGACGATGCCTTTTGGAAGCGCAGCCTCGAAATCGGCATGAAGATGTCGCCGCATTTCGGGTTCGGTGAGTTTGCTCCAGCCATGAACAACGTAGGCGTAGGAATTGGCGGCGATGCCTTCGCGGGCACCATCACCCAGCGCGTATCCGGCCAGCCGCCGATGTACACGATGAGCCAGCTGATCTGCAGTGGCGTACTCGATCGTTTTCCGGATCTCGAGTTCTACTTCGCCGAGGTGAATGCGAGCTGGCTGCCCTATGGCCTTTTCGTCATCGACGACAACTACAAGATCTTCAAGGAAGTGTTCAACCGCAAGCTCGAGCGCTTGCCCTCGGAGTACGTCAAGGATCATTTCTGGTTCGGGATCATTCGCGATCCGAAGGCGATCGAGATGCGCGATCACCTTCCATTCGATCGCTTGATGTTCGGATCGGACTTCCCGCATTCAGTCGGGACGTTCCCGAACACGATCCAGTTTTTGGACGAATGTTTCGACGGGGTTGACGATTCGTATCGAAACAAGATGCTGCTCGAAAACCCGGCCAACTACTACGGCCTGGACCTCGACGCGGATATCACCGAAACGCCGCCGGCCTAGGGAGCAATTGATGAGCGAACAAGTAGACGACGCGACCCTGATCGAGCGCTTCCCCTGGGTTCAGCTTACCCACGACTCCAAGCATCTGTACCGGGGCTGGCTCGACAAGAAGCTGCTGATCAATCACTGCGATGACTGCAGCACCTTCCATCACCCTCCGAAGCCGGTCTGCCCGGATTGTTGGTCGACCAACTTGACCCCCACCGAAGTCGAAGGAAACGGCGTCGTGTTCCTGGCCATGCACCTCCATCAAGGCTCACCTGCGCCGGACGTCGACTATACGAAGGGCCCGCATCCGGTCGTGGCCGTCGAACTCGAAGGCCTGGGCGGCGTTCGCTTCAGCAGTACGGTCGTGGACTGTCCGGTCGAAGACGTCGTGATCGGCCTTCCGGTCGAACTGACCTGGATCGAACGCTATGGCGCTCCCTTTCCGGTCTTTCGACCGCGATCCGGATCGGCAAGTGGAGGTGGCGAATAATGGCCCGTCGCAATCCGATGCGAGACGAAATCGCGATCGTGGGTTTGGGGTCGACCGAGTTCAGTCGCGACGCGGGGGGACGCTCTGCGGCGTCCCTCGGTGCCGAGGCCTGTATCAACGCCATTCGCGATGCGGGAATCGACAAGAGCGAGATCGACGGTGTGGTGGGGGCGCTCGAGCCCGGCGCGCCGCGGGCGAACCAGATGTCCGCGATCCTGGGACTCACGGACATCACCCATCACTCGACCCCGATGCCGGTCGCGATCTTCGGCCTGGTGGATGCGATGACCGCGATATTCTCAGGTCAATGCGACACCGTGCTTCTCTATTACGCGTTTACACGCCTGCCTTGGAACTCGCGTTCGGCGGCCAAGGATCCCTTTCGCAACTACATCATGATGGGCATGGGCACAAAGAAGCCGCCGGTGCCGGAATCGATGGATCCCGCCGCAGCCTATACCGCGTGGGCCCAGCGATACATCCACGACTACAACGTTCCGCGCGAAGACTTCGGACTCGTGGCGCTCAACATGCGCGCAAATGCCGCCCGCAATCCGAAGGCCGCGATGAAGGCGCCACTTACCATGGAGGGATACCTGAACGCACGCATGATTCGGGATCCGCTCTGCATGCTCGACATGGACATCCCCGTTGATGGTGCGGACGCGTTCATCTTGACGACGACCGAAAGAGCAAAGAAGCTGACGTCGAACCCGGTGGTGGTTCACGCGGCCACGGCCGGCATGGTGGGGAAGAACGACGAGGATCAGCTTCCGGACCTGTCTCGGCACGGTCAGCATGTCGTCGTCGAAGCGCTCAAGGAACGCAGCGATGTCTGGCTCGACGACGTCGACGTCTTCTTCCCCTATGACGGCTTCAGCATCATCACCCTCGGTTGGATCGAGAACCTGGGCTACGCCAAGCCTGGGCAGGCCGGGCGCTTCATGCGGGAGCATTGGGACAAGGATCTTGGTTGCGTAATGATCAACGGCAAGGTCCCGATCAATCCGCACGGGGGCTCTCTCTCCGAGGGCGCTTCGCGCGGCACCGGGCATCTGCGAGAGGCGGTGACCCAGCTTCGCGGAGACGCGGGCGAACGCCAGGTCCACGACGCGAAGACGGCGCTCATCGGCTGCGGTGGGTTCTTCTTCAACTCCCAAGGGGCCATCCTGAAGCGGCTGTAAGAGTCCCAAGACAGACCCTGCAAGTACGACAGACGGAGTACCAGAACGCCGTCGTCGACAGACTCGCAACTTCGTACAGCTGTGTAGGAAGTTGCTGCGTCGATTTTTCGCAGAAGCTGCGCCCCAAAAGTGTGACGCCCGTCGCATCGCGGCTGTGATCAGTGTCCGATGATACCTCTCGACCTCTGGCGAGCCCCTTGCACGGGAGCTGGCGTAGGAGAAATAAAATGGAATCGATGTATCCATGGCCCAATAGTCCGATGCTCTCCCTGTTCGTGTTGTGGGCGGCGAGTGCGATCTTCCTTTGGGCGGCCCGAAAACCGATGCTCAAACTGGTGACTCAACTGGGAGGTGAGCTGGGCGGTGGCGTTGCAAGCGCCGGCAAGCGTGTGGCCCAGGCCGCTGTGGAGTTGGGGGAGCGCAACCGCAAGGTGCTGTTCGCGACCGGCATCCGCGACGCCCAGGGTCGCCTGGATCGCGAACTCCAGCGCATGGACGATGGCTACTCAGAGCAGATGGGTAACTACGGCAAGCTCCAGCGGCGGCTCGACGAAACCCTGCTCGCGGTCGAGCGTGACTATCAGGAGTGCGGAGTCGTACCTCCCGAGGTGCCCGCCTGGTCTGCAGCGGTCGAAACCCTGGCGAGCATCCCGACCACCGGGGATCCGAACATTCAAAAGGTTCTGGAAGGCATCAAAGCATCTTCTCAGGATGCGGAGAAGAAGGCCCTCAAGGCCTACCGAAGCGATTCTGCCGGTCGCCTCAAGATCCTCGGTGGCATGTTGCCGCATTGGAAGGAAGTCCGGAGTCTGCTGGGTCGCATGAGCGACTCGGTCTCTCAGGCCCTCGAGAGCGCCTCGCGCATCGACGTTTTCGTCGAGGACTACCAGAAGATCCGCGAGGAAACCGAAGAATCTGCGCGAGCCCTCACTTACTCTGCGATGAAGTTCTTCTTTATCTCAGTGTTGGTGCTCGGCATCGCTCTGGGTGGGGCGTTCATCAATTTTCAACTCATCTCGCTGCCCATGTCGGAGCTGGTGCCCGCGGGCGCCCGGGTCGGAGGCGTTCCGGTTTCTACGGTCGCGGCGCTCGTGCTCGTGTTGATGGAAGCCGCCCTCGGCATTTTCATCATGGACATGCTGGGGATCACCGAATTCTTTCCGAAACTCTCGGCGATTCCGCGCTCCCGGCGTCGATTGATCCTTTGGCTCGGCATTGCGGGGCTCTTCTTCCTCGCCGCGGTCGAGGGTTCGCTGGCCATCCTGCGCGAGCAAATCGTCGAGGCTGACGCCGCACTCAAATTCTCCCTGGCGGGTGAAGAGTCGCGCATCATCGATTCGGCGAGCCGCTCGCTGATTCCCGTCGTGGGCCAGGCTGTGCTCGGGTTCATTCTCCCGTGGGTCCTGGCATTGGTCGCAGTCCCCCTCGAGATGCTTCTCGACAGCGGGCGTCACGTCGCGGGCTCGGCGGCGGTCTTGTTCCTGCGCATTCTCGGGGCGACTTTGAGCGGTATCGCGAGCTTGATACGCCACCTCACCAACATCACGACCAACTTCTACGACGTCTACATCAGCATTCCGCTGCGTGTAGAGGAATGGGTGCGGAGCATGCGGGACGACGAGCCACCAGCGCGTCCCCCTTCGTCCTTGAATCAGATCACCGGGGATGACGAAGCCCGAGTGCGGGGAGGTAGCTTGGCATGAGGGTAGTAAACCTGCGAAAACTCATGGGTGTCGTGGTGTCGACCAGTTTGCTGTTTGCCGTGTCGGCCTGCGAGGACGCCAAACGCTACGACCAGGCCCTGGTTGTGTTGATCGACGTTTCGGGCACCTACGCCGATCAGCGTAAAGAGGTGGTGCGAATTATAAAGAGCGAAGTGCTCCCCAATTTGGAGCCCGGGGACACGCTGCTAATTCTGCGGATCGACGGAGAGAGCTACGAGAAGGAAAATGTCGAAGTACTCGTGACCCTGGACCCGCGGCCGTCTCGGGCCAACGCCGAAAAACTGGGCATCGCCCAGCGTTTGGACGAATTGGCCGAGCGTGACGTGGCGGCGCAGTATACCGACATCCCCGGCGCCATGATGTTGGGTGGAGAATACCTGCGCGAACTCGAAGTCGGCAGTCGCGTGATGTTGATCTTTAGCGACATGGAAGAAGACCTCCCACCCGGCAGCCAACGCGAACTTCGCTCGGACGAGTTCGCAGCGACGCACCTGGTGGCGATGAACGTCAAACGCCTGCATGCGGACACGCTGGATCCCGCTGCCTTTCGCTCGCGGCTCGCAGACTGGGAGTCGCGGGTGTTGGCGTCCGGCGCGCTCGACTGGCGGACCCTGATGGACCCGACCAAGCTGGGCGACTATCTCGCGAGTGTTCGCACCGGGACCTGAGTCCGTAGGAGTTGGACCGAAGATTTTTGCCCTAACCTCTCGAAATGGGGCGCAACTCGACAGGCGATGCCACCGGTTCGCTGCAGGATGAAGCTCTACGACCGATGGCACGGGAGCTGCAGCTCTGGGGCGCTGCGTTTGGGGGCTTTGCCGCCTTCTTCGCCGTCCACCCGGTGCGTTCGTCGGATCCTTTCTGGCGGCTGAATCAGGGGCGCGTGATTCTCGAGCAGCGCGCCCGAACCCTTACCGAGTTTTCGGCCTTTCCCGACTTCAGCGATCCGGTGGTGGCACCCCAGTGGTTGTGGGACGCGTCGACCTACCTGATCTATCAAGCGGGCTCCTGGACCGGGCTTGCGATCTTCCAGTGCCTGCTGGTGTTCGCGGTCGTGTTCACCGTCGTGCACCTGATCGGCGAGTCCGGCCAGCTGCGATCGCGCAGCGCACTGCTTCTGGTATCAACGCTCACGGTCTGCGTGGTGATGGCGCGGGTTCGTCTGCGGCCACAGACCGTTTCGATGTTGTTGGTGCCCGGCTTTCTTCTGCTTCTTTATCGCTACTGCGAGGCGGAGGGGAGGCGGCGTCTGCTGCTTGGGATCTCACTCGTCGGGGTGGAAGTCGCCTGGGCGCAGCTGCATGGCAGCTTCGTGCTGGCGCCGTTCTTGTTCGCCATCGTGGTCGGGATCGACACGTTCAAACATCGGCGTGAGTCATGGCCGAACGACTTTATCTTGTTTCAGGTGTTGCTGGTCGGGCTGCTGAGCAGTGCCCACGGGCTCGAGATCGTCAGCTACATCACCGACCACGGCAGCGGCTTCGCAACCCAGCATATCAAAGAGATGACGTCACCGACCTGGGCATCCTTCAATCCGGCCGTCAACCTCTACGCGCCGATCTATCTGTTCATGAGCCTGCTCGTCGTCGCGGCGATGCTCCGGGCGCGCCGGATCTGGTGGTGTGAGCTGGCCCTGGCCGGCTTTGGATTGGTTTTGGGAATGACCGCGGTTCGATTCTTCGCGTTGGGCGCGATCCTGCTCGCTCCCCTGGCGGTGAAGGCAGTCAGCGCCGCGCTGGAGTCCGTTGCCGGGGAACGTGCCTCGGCAGCACTGCGCGCGAGCACGGTGTTGATCTCGGTCGTGTTGTTGACCCTGGTGGCACAGGAAAAGCGGGACAATCTCGGGCCGATCCCGGCCATCGGACCCGCGGAGGGTTATCAACCGCGCGCTGCGGCGCGCTACCTGCTCGAAAAGGGCGCAGCCGAAGATTGGAATGTCCTGACCGACTACAACTTGAGCGGACAGCTCGGCTTCTGGTTCGCGGGAGCCCTGCGAACCTATGTCGATCCCCGCACGCCCGCCTACTTCGACGATTCTGACTTCGGCCTCGCACTAGAAGTCTGGGGCGATGCGGGAGCTCTTGCGCGCGGGCTGGAGCGCTACGACGCCCAGGCCGCCGTGGCCCTGCGAAACACAAAGTTGTGCGGGAATTTGAGCGCGAGCTGGGTTCCGGTGGTGGTCGAACCGCGCTCCACTGCGTTCGTACGTCCCGGTCTCGCCGAGCCACTGACGCACTTGGCCGCCTGCGGCCCGAGCTTCCTGGCTGACAACGCCTGTGAGGACGACGGAAGTTTCCTCGACGCGGAGATCGATCGCATGTCCAGGCTGGGCGAGACCGCCTTCGTCGACTATTTGAGAGCGGAACGCATCGTGCAGTGCGGTGGCTCACTCGACGAGGTGCCGGCGTTGATTCCCGCCCCGCACGAGGCGCGGGAATACAAACAGGCGCGCAACCGACTGCTGGCCGCCCTCCAGATTCGACGCGGAGACGAGGCGTCCGCGCTCGAGGCCGTGGCCGAAGACATCATGGCCGGCGACATCACCTCCTACATGTGGGCTTCGAGACTGCTCGCCAACTCGAAGGCGATCCCCCTCGAACGGCGGCGAGAGATCGTCGAAGCACTGGTCGAGATTGCCGATGACGCCGTCCCACCTCATATGAGGCCGGGCCTGCGATCGATTCTCGCCCATCTCTGCGCCGGGTTGGGGGACGCGGAATGCACCCGTTTCCATGCCCTGCGAGCAGCGGCCCGAGGTGAACCGAGTGCGGCCTCGAGTCTGGAATGGCTGTCGAAGAACCATTCATCCGAGCGTGTGAGACGCGAAGCGACACGCTGGCGCGAGATTCTCTTGTCTGAATAAAGCGGTCATGGCCGTATGGGTCCACACCGTCGCGCTACGGGTCCACCCTCCAATGGATTCACTTGATTCCGGTTTTCCATCGTTCTACCTTCAGTTTGACGACGTTGGAAGTGAACGGGTGCGATGCGCCTGGTTTCCAACCGATACACTGAAATGCATTGGATCCATCAACGGCTACATCAAGAACGGAGAGGAGAGTTCAGCATGACGATCAAGAGACTGGGCACAACGCTCGCTTTAGTGCTCGCGAGTGCGCTGATTGCGGCTGGCGCCTACGCGTCGACCGTTTCCTATCGGCTTTCGACCCCAGGTGTGGTCTGAGGGGGTACATCCAATACGGCCCG
>SMVB01240052.1_pt1 | contig 10589 bp, 8 predicted proteins | sample 2456461 | NCBI WGS metagenome assembly SMVB01 (sample SAMN11095934, study PRJNA526329) | marine sediment metagenome | biome: Marine sediment; feature: Surficial sediment; material: Deep marine sediment; isolation source: Hadal surficial sediment | place: Pacific Ocean | collected 2014-05 | depth 0-1...
ACGAGCTTGCTTTCGTACGGCTGCGCTACAAACAGCCCAACAGCGACACCAGCCTACTTATAGAACAGGCACTGCTGCGTGATGAAATTGTAGCGCTGGATAGTGCCAGTCATGAACTTCAGTTTGCAGCTGCGGTGGCTGCATTTGGCCAGCAGTTACGCGGCGGTGAGTATCTTGCAGACTTCAGTTATGCCGAGATTCGTGAACTTGCACTCAAAAGCCGTGCGGACGACCGCTTTGGTTACCGTGGTGAATTCATCAGCCTCGTCAACCTGGCTGACAGCCTTACCACAGAGCACCCTGACCGGGTAGCCACACGCTAGACCCTGACCGGGCGGAACAGCAGGCCCGCCCGGTTTTGGCACTGCGATAAGATGGCGTATGCTCTTGGCATGGCAGCGGAGTTGAATGACACGGCACTGATGTTGCGCTATCAGGATGGTGACATGGCTGCATTTGAAACACTGTATAACCGTCATCGCGGCCCGTTATTTCGGTTTTTGTTGCGCCAGATCGGTAATCAGCAATTTGCTGAGGATGTGTTCCAGGAAGTCTGGAGCCGCATTATCCGCAACAGCAAAAAATATCGGCCAACCGCCAAATTCACCACCTACATTTATCATATCGCCCGCAACTGTTCTGTCGATCATTACCGGCGCATGAGCAAACAGCGCAATATGGTTGCCGAGGGCGATGACGGGACACAAGAACCGATTGCAAAAACAGGCAACCCCGTTACAGCAGCAAGCAACAGAGATACGCGTAAAGCACTATCTGCTGCACTGAATGAATTACCGGTCGAGCAACGTGAAGCATTTCTGCTTAAAGAAGAAAGTGGACTGTCGCTGGATGAAATTGCAACAGTGACCAGCGTGAGTCGCGAAACCGTAAAAAGCCGTCTGCGCTATGCACTGAGTAAATTACGTCAGTGCCTGCCGCAGCCGGAAGCAACAGGTGTCGAAGATGGTTGATAAAACCAACATTGGAAAGCCCGGCGGGCCCGACGATAATAATGATCGCGAGGAACGAGATGAAGAATTACTCGAGAATTATCTCGACGGTGATTCCTCTGTCTCAGAAGCTTACCGTGAACTGACACAGGTCGAGCCTCCGGATGGTCTCGATCGTGCAGTATTAGAGATGGCACGGGAAGCGGCGCTACCCCGCCGAAAAAGCCTGCTGGATATCGATCTCATGTTCTGGCGACATTGGGCCAGACCCATATCGATGGTCGTCATCATGGGCGTGTGTCTTACCGTAGTCTTACGCGTAATGGACTACAAAATGTTGCCGCCAACTCCCGATCAGGAAGCAGCATTTGCATTAGCCACGCCAGCGCTTGACCAGGCTATAAAACAGGAACAACCCGAATCACCAGCGGCTGCCAAGGTCCCACCTGCCACAGCATCATCTGCACGGTTCAAGGCAAGTACACTATCAGCAACAACTCAACCAGCGCCTGAACGAGCCGCCGAAAAACCTGCCCGCGCCGCTCGTGACACCTATATGGAAGAGATAATAGTAACTGAGCGCAAACGTGAAGAATCTTTACAGGAGGTACCGTTGTCGATCACCGCGTTTCAGAACGAGCAAATCGTCGTTACCGCCCGCAGGTCACACGAAAATATTGCTGAAACTGTTCCTGCCGACAGTGCGCTTGAGGCCTGGCAGCAAGGCGCCCAACCGGCTGCAGACGTATGGCTGGCAGGTATAGAGACACTTTACATGAGCAGCGACTCCGATAGCCTGGCGGAATCAGCCGATGACTCATCGGGCATTGCCTATGACTTGCCCTATGCCGAACCTGCAGATATCGAGATCGAACTCAAAAAAATGGCACGAATATACCCGGTGGAAACCAGACAATTCAGAGTACATAAAAGCCTGATTACAGTCACTGCAACGACGGAGACTGCACAGATGAAAGTTCGCAGGCAGATTGTGCCGCGTCAGACAGAGAATGGTGCTGAGATGGATGCGTCCCCCTTACTTGCTGACGAGCCAGCCGGTTTATTCATTGATCCATACGTCTGGGCCGCCGGCATCGACTGGCTATATGAAAATCAGCGCGATGCTGAGGCTAAGGCTGAACAGGAAAAACTCAGACTGATTTATCCTGAATTCAGGCCCGAGTAGTAATGGAGCTGCATGCCAGCAGCCCGGCTATAGCGGTATTTTGATAGTTCCCCAGATCTAATAAGCACTATATGACGAACAAGAAAAGTTCTGAATGAGCCTAACCCACCCTGCTGCAAATCACATGGCGCATGGTTGCAGCTTTTTGCGGTGTGCAAAGCAATCAAAATCACGAGCGTGATTTTGATTGCATAGATCAGGCAGGATTCAAACCCTACATCATTATCGGGATAGTGCTTACATTCGCGATACTAATAGCGCTCTATGCAATCGTACAGATTATATTGAGAACTGCGGCCAGCTAAGCTGTCCTGCCATTGGCTACTGGCATCTACAAACACATACCGCCATCTATATGCATCGTAGTACCACTGATAAAAGTACTGCGCTCAGAGATAAGATAAGCAGCTGCCTCACCCGCATCGTGTTCGGGGTCGCCGAAGCGGCCTACATGATGCTTGGCTGCATTCTTATCGCGAAACTCTGGCATTGCATCGTGAAACTGAATGGCCTTTTCGGTTTCGAATACACCAAACAACAATGTGTTGATGCGTATGCCTTGCCGCGAGTATTCCAGCGCAGCAGCCTGGGTTAACCCTTCTACCGCCAGCTTCGACGCAATATAGGGCGCCATACGCATACCTGTATCACGGGTCGCGCCGGAACTGATATTAATAATGGAATAGTTATCGCCCGTTTCCGCGCCCTGGGCCAGGAATTGCTTGATGGCAAATCTCATCCCCAGGTAGGTACCCGTGACATTGGTGCGCATCACCTGTTCAAAGCTTTCCAGTGATTCATCTGCCAGCAGCTGGAAGTCACCAGGGAATACTGCGTTATTGATGATCGCATCAAGGCGACCGTATTTATCCACCGCAAATTTCACGACATTTTCATTGTCAGCTTCGCGGGTGATATCCATCTGAAAGTACGCGACATAACCAGCATCGCAGCCTACCGCATCGGTCAATCGGGTCAGTGCTGCTTCACCCGTATCACTGTGCCGACTGGCAATAACCACCTTCGCGCCGTATTTGGCCAACCGTGTTGCCATACCAAAGCCAATCCCCATCGTGCCACCCGTAACAATCACTACTTTGCCATCGAGTTCTTTGTTGTTAGCCATACCCAGTCCTTTTGTTTCTTTTCGTTTAACCATTTTTGGTTTCGGCGCACTGCCATCACTACTCGGCACAGCACCGCCGTTTTGTTTTGCCTGTAATTCTTCAAGTAATTTGAGCGTGACAAGATTACTGCCACTTTCTTTTGCCGCTTTCTCAGCATTTTTTATAATCATGGGCTGAATAAAACCGGGGGCCTTTTCAACCCGCGCCAGTGCTTCGGCTTCCCACTCCATGGTCGCATTGGATTTGGCATCCCGCGGCACGACCGGCTCCGACTTCCCGTAGTCCTTGGATCGGGTTGGCTCAATACTTTCTATATCGACAAAATGCAGATCACTTACCGATGGCTCGGTAATCGCGCTGGGATGGATAAGCGGCATAGCCTCATAAACCCAGCCATCCGGCATGGCTTTTCGGTTTGGCGAAGGAATAATCCTCACAGCCTGATCCGGGTCCTGCAGTTTTGAGCGGTCGATCTGCCAGCCGTTGTTGCGCATGTTCTCCATGAGGCCCCAATAGGTCAGCATAATTTTGTCTTCATCATGCGTATAGACGCCATTCGGGTCAGGCCCGGTAGGCGCCACCTTTGGTCTTTGTGATTCTGCCAGCGCCTTATCCTGATGTACGTTCTGCAAATTCCGGCGCGTATGTTCCGTATCAAAATCATCTTCCATACGGTAATTACGAAAAAACATATGCCGCATCATCGTGCGATGCTCATCAATGGGTGTCGTGAATTCATAAAAAATATTGAATTCATTCGAACCTATGCCACCAATCTCCACCTGTCCGCGCAAGGTAAAACCCGCCACAAAATATTTCATGATGGATTCGACCTTGGCATCTTTCTCACGCATTTCCTGCCACACGCCTTCACTGGGTGCAGAATTAACCTGCATCACTGACTGGAAGCCATGCTCGGTGGCGGTAACATGATGCTCCGGCGCCTGAATCGGGTTTTCGTTGCCCTGGAACAAAATGCCATGGACGACAGGCAGGTGCACATAATCAAGATTAGTAAACTTAGAGGTGTGATAGTCCGCTTCCCAGATTTCTTCATTGGTGGTAAAGCGAAAGTTATCGTTATCCCACTCGGGCATATCAAATATAGGTGATGCCGCATCCGGATCATCACCAAGACATACCCAGATTGCCCCATACTTCTCCACCACAGCATAGGCATCGGTACGCATGCCAGGTGCCACAACCTGCACTTCATGATCACGCCGTGACGGCACCAGGGTGCACTCACCCTGACCATTAAAGCGATAACCATGAAACGGGCATGCCAGCGTGCCATCCTTATACAGACAGCCTTCTGCCAGGCTTGAACCACGATGGGGACAGACATTACTGATGCAGCGTACGGTGCCATCCATCTCGCGAAACAACACGAGATCAGCACCGAGCATCCTGACTTTTACAGGCTCGTTGGTCAGGTCTTTACTGAAAGCTGCCACATACCAGACATTGATGTACACATATTGCTCCTGTCGATCTACTGTGGCGCGGCACCACAGATTTTATTAGCTGTTACTTATAATTATTAAGCGCCAAATGAGTGCGTACTAATTTACTACGCCACTTCATCCAGACCTGTACGCAGCTGTGCCTGCTTCACAACATCAGCACTCTCTACGGGTGACAACCCAAGCATGCGCAGCATCAACTCCTGGTAACAACGACATGTGTCCGCATTAGCTGCACCGTTTAAAATATTTTGAATTACCGCAAATGCACCACCACGAATTGCCAGTGCAATAGTCCGGGGATCACTGGCTGCAAAACGCCCTGCTTTGATACCGGACTCAATCATGTCAGCCAGTGGATCAGTCTCACTGGAGATCACCAGGTTACGCAGGGTTTCACTCTTTAGCAGGGTCCATGCAATCACCGGGTCCTGCTTGGCAATCGATAGCGTGTAATACACATTTATGGCAATTGCTTCAGCCGGATCTTCCACCTCAGCGAATACTTTGAGTTTGGCCAGGCGATCTTTACGAAAAAAATCAGCCGCAATTTCGCCCGCAAGCTCGTCCTTGGAATCAAAATGGTTGTAAAAAGATGGCTGCGACACGCCAGCTGCCCGCACAATCTCAAGCACTGTCGTTGCTTCGACACCTTTTGCGGCGAAGGCTACACGACCACCTTGCAGCAGGCGGGTGCGGGTGCGGGCCCAACGAACGTCAGCCTTATCTGCGGGCTTATTCATGCATCTATTTTGCAGGTTGCTAAATAAAAAGCAAGCAGCCTGACTCCTGCTATTCACATGCCGGCAAGCGACTCCTGACCTGCCTGTTAGTGATAATTATGTGCCACAGCCCTATTTCTTTATTAATTGTGTGGCAGTTGCCACTGCTGGCTGGCATTCATCTGGCAATGCATCAAAATAGCCTCGTGAGGAAAACTCCGGAACAGACTGCTACTTATCCGGCACCCTGATCGTGAATGCATAGACTGACAACAAGGTGAAAGCGATCGCCCCAATTGTCACAGGCACGGTGGGTCCAAATTGGTCGAACAGGACGGGGCCCAGTAGCGGCCCAGCCACCATTCCGAGGATCGGCGCTGCGGACAGCAAACCGCCAATCGCACCCTGCTCATGCGGTTCGACACTGAGGCTGGCACCACCTGCAATGCCCGCATTGCCCAGAGCCATCGAAACACCAAACATACTAAAAGCGACACAAACCAGGAACATGCTGTCAGCGATGAGCAGAGTAACCATGCCGAGCGCAAAGACCGGCGACCCGATACGCAACATGGTTCCCGGCTTAACCTGAAGTTTCTGAATCACCACTGCCTGCATCAGCACTGCCCATATCGCCATGCAAAATAGTGCGGTAGCCGTTGCCCGTGCAACACTGGCACTACCCTCTATGCCTATCACTTTTTCAAGATAGAACGCGATCGTGATCTGATTGAGCGTAAAGAAAGTCCATAGACAGAAAAACATAATAAGGAACGGCCTGATTCGACTGTCATGCCACTTTAGTTTTTTACCTTCTGCATGCGTCGGAACTGGCGCCTTTTCAGGTTCCTTCAACATTACCGCAATTAATACCAGTGCCAGTAATGCCAAAGCGATAGCCACATACAGCGGAAATATGACACTGATAAATGCCAGACTGCCGCCGATGACCGGGCCCAGCATCGTGCCGATACCCGAACTCATACCAAGTAAAGCCATACCTCGGGCACGTTGCTCACGTGTGGTGGTATCCGCGAGATAAGCTATTGCCGACGGATTGATCGCAGAAGCCAGCCCGGCATAAATCAGCCGTGCGAAAACGATGACTGCAAAGAGTAGCCAGGGCGCGGGCGAACCACGCAGCCCCCATTCCAGTGACAGGGCAACGATAGCAGTGCCTAGTGCATAGCCGAAAAGCCCCAGCATTAATAATGGCTTGCGCCCCACCTTGTCGCTCATCCGGCCCCAATAGACAGCAGCCAGTGCAAGCATCAGGTTCGAAATTGAAAAGATAAGACCAAACTGGGTCAGCGTCAGGCCTATCTGTTCTACCAGTGGCGGGAACACCACAAAGAGAATTGACTGGCCTATACCGTAGGTAACCAGCCCCAGCAGCAGGATAATTTTGTCAGGCGTCAGGAATGGTGCGCCGTTATCAGCAGGTGTTGTCGCATTCTGGCTGAAGTCTTGCTCGTGACCCTGCCCACCATGACCGTGCATATACAGCTCCAAAATAAATTCTTCTGCTAACCTGCCGTATTTAGGGTATTGCTGAAATGTTGGGGTCAGAGCTACTGCCAAATTTTTATAGCATTCAGTGTATCGTCTGATCAGCTAAGGTATTTAAAAGGTATCACACAATGACTCGGCATTTACTTACAAAAACTTTGCTGGCTATTAGCACCTGCGCACTAATGGTTAATGCCACCGTTGTATTTGCTGCCAGCGGCAACGGGCATGGTGGAGGAACCAGCAGCCAGGTCGGCCCGATTGCTGATTATCGCGAGTTCACGGCAGATGAAAAGTCTATCCAGACAGTACTCAATACTTACGCACAGGCGATGGAGCAAAAGTCAGTCGAGATTATGGAGCAAGCCATCGTACCCAATGATTTTTCCACGATCGAAAGCGGCTATCCCAACTGGACCTGGGAAGACTTCCGCGATAATCACCTGCTCGTCGAGATGGATACCTTTACTGATGTCAGTTATGAGATTAATTTAATCAGTGGTGAGCTTCAGGGCTCACTTGGTTTCGCCGTGTATAAATATACCGCATCCGGTAAGGTTCAGGACAAGCCGGTGAGCATTAGCGGGCTTGGAACGGCCATTCTGGAAGCAACAGATGATGGCTGGCGCATTCATCACCTGCATACTTCAGCACCGCGAAACCAACTGGAAGGTATGGGTGGTTAATTCGCCCGATTATTAGCCGCTTAATCACCTATTAGACTATTGGAAATCACCATGACCGTATCTATACAAACCCACAACCTCACTTTTTTGATCACACTCCTGGCATTGGTTGCACTTGGTGCATGCTCCGGCGCATCCGGCCAACGCGCAGCAGAGGGTGCCGGCACCGGTGCTCTGGCGGGTGCAGCCGGCGGTTTGATTAGCGGTCTATTGTGGGGCGGCGACCCACTCGAATCCATGGCGAAAGGTGCTGTTGTCGGCGCCACTGCAGGTGCTGTTGCTGGCGGAGTCAGCGGCGCCCAGGAAGATAAAGCCACAGCGCAGGCACAACAGCAAAATGAGATTGCTGAGCTACGAACCCAGATTGGCGAAGATGCTTTTGCCGGCGTAACAGCGCTGGCTAAATGTAATCATGCTGTGGCCGAAGCGAATGCGCAGGTTGCTGCAAAATCAACTAACTCGAACTACGCACTGGCTGGACTATGGGTCGATGCAATCAGTCGTGCTGATCGGGGCGACCTTGCAGGCGCACAAACTCTTTACCCTGAAATCATACGCTGGGATCGTTCCATAGAAGATAGCAGCCAGGCTGAAACCGAACTGCAGGAAGCACTGGTAAAACTTCAGAATATTCGACACCAGTATGATCTGCCACGAACCTGCAGTAGCTAACACCGAGGCAAACACTCTCACTATCACTTCATGGCCGTATTTAATTGCGTAATGCGGTGTTAACCAAATAGAAATTACCACGGCATTCCCTGGCCGACACACACCCGATCAAAGGCTAATGCAGTCAAAGATACAACAGCCAGGCAAATAATGAGCCGGCTGGTTATTCACTTAACTTAAGCTAAGTTTTCAGGGCAGAAGATGCGCATCCTATATCGATAGCGGCGCATGACTATTCCGGCAAAACCACGTTATCCGGCTTAGTTGCAAATACTTTTTCGTGCAACTGCCGTTCACGCAGCTGATCGGCTTCGCTGGCATCGGCCATGTAAGCCCAGTCATCCGCCGTAAAGAATTTCTGTGCCAGATTGGTACTGCCGGGGTGATGCCCCATGTTGGCAACTATATACGCTGCATATGCGCCGCCCGCCGACTCGAACTGCCCCAAAGCTGCAGCACCATTGCTGCTAAGTGCATCCCGAGCTGCAAGCATTTTTTTCAGATGCAGCTGATTACCGGCCAGACGCTCATCTAACTCTGCCATAGCCTGCTTGTTGTCCGGCAGCGTCATATCTGCCTTTTCATCCAGCATTTCCCCCATACGAATATCCTGATCATGCAGGCGCCGCATTGCGGCCTTAAAATAATCGCCAACGGCTATATAAAAGGATACATAGGCAGCATCGCCGTGGGCGCCCTGCTCCGTTGCGGCCGTCAACGCCTGGCGCACCTCGCGCAGGCGTGTGCGTTCTCCCGCTACTCGTTCATAAAGTTCATCAGCCATGCCAAAATGCTCCTTGCCTGAAGTGTTGCACTAACTTACTAAAAAAATTGACTGCAATTACTTATATCAGATCATGCTGCCGGGATTTACCCAGCTATAGTTCCGCTGATCCGGCAATACGCTCTATTCCGGTAATGCATAAGCAACCAGATAATCTTCAACCCCGCTGCCATACAGCCACGTGTGCCCACCCGATGCGATGACAACAAACTGTCGGCCATCTATTTCATAGGTCATCGGCGTGGCCATTGATGAGGTAGGGGTTGCAACCACCCAGAGCTCCTCACCCGTAGCTATATCCAGGGCCCGGAAGCGTTCATCTGCAGTTGCCCCTATAAAGATGAGCCCACCATCCGTCACAATTGGTCCACCGGACATCGGTGTACCCCACTCCAGTGGCAGTGGCATACGCATCAGCTTATCGAGTAAGCCCAGCGGTCGACGCCAGTTGGTCTTGCCGGTGGCCAGATTAACCGAGGCCAGTTCACCCCATGGGGGTGCTACACACGGTGACATGAACTTTGAAAGCAACGGACCAAACTGCACGGCATAATCTGTTCCTTCGATGCGGCCGGGCGGGCCAAAAGGTTTGCCGGCCATCGGCAAATTGAGTTCTTCCTCCGTTAGATCAGCGATCGGCGTCAGGCGTATAAAAGTGGGCGCACGATTGATTGGCACGATCAGGTTCTGCGTTACAGGATCGTAAGCGGCACCACCCCAGTTAGTTACTGCGAGGCCGGGCATCATGACTGTGCCTTGCAGACTCGGTGGCGTATACATATCACCATGGCGCATGGCGGCAATTTCATCCCGGCAACCGCCTTTGTCAAAAGCGGTAAAGCCCCACGCGTCATCCGGTGTCACCGAAGTCATGCCTAAAGGCGCGGGCATGGTGGGGAACGGTTGCGTGGGTGACAACACTTCACCCGGCACACCATCTGTCGGCACGGGTCGTTCTTCGATCGGGAACAGCGGTGCGCCGGTTTCCCGGTGCAGTACAAAGGTCAGGCCCTGCTTGGTCAACTGCACCACGGCAGGAATGACATCACCGTCAAGTTTCAGATCGATAAGTATCGGCTGGGCCGGAACATCCATATCCCAGACATCATGGTGCAGCATCTGGTAATGCCAGACCACTTTGCCCGTTGAACCACGCACCGCCACGATCGAATTGGCATAGCGGTTATCGCCAGGCCGCGAGCCACCAAAATACTGCGGGCCGGCACTGGCGGTTGGCAAAAAGACCAGATCACGGGCCACATCAACCGAGATCATGCTCCAGACATTGGCGCCACCCGTAATGGCCAGGCTCTCGGGCGTCCAGCCAGCAGCAGCCGGATCACCCGGATTGCGTGGCACCGGATCAAAACGCCAGCGCAACTGACCTGAGCGCGCATCAAACGCACGTACAGCACCACTGGGATTCCTGGCCTGGGTCGCTTTGGTGTTGTCACTCGACCCTACGATCACGATGTCATTAATAATGA
>SMVB01164511.1_pt1 | contig 10586 bp, 11 predicted proteins | sample 2456461 | NCBI WGS metagenome assembly SMVB01 (sample SAMN11095934, study PRJNA526329) | marine sediment metagenome | biome: Marine sediment; feature: Surficial sediment; material: Deep marine sediment; isolation source: Hadal surficial sediment | place: Pacific Ocean | collected 2014-05 | depth...
CACTCTTAACTTAACAACCTAGAAAGTAGGGGACACTCATCCATCGCATCCTTCTTTGCTGCGCCACTTCAGTTGATTACGTTTATTGGGGCTGCAATGTTGGTAATCAGTGTGATATTGGGTGCTGTTACTTTGGACCAATGGATGTTAGGTCATGCTGTTACTGGTTTTACCACGATAATAATATTGCCGCTGATGATTGGAAGTATGTTGATGGTCAGTTTAGGACTTATCGGTTTATATCTCTCGAAAATACACGATGAAATAAAAGGGCGTCCTATCTACTTGATAAAGGAAGAATTTGGTATTACTCCAGATTCAGAAGAATAAGGAATTAATCAGACGTTCCTAAGGCTTACCCTGACAACAACAGGCTGACTAAAGTTTACGCAATGCCGGCTCCAGCAACACCAACATAAACTGAATACAAAGACTGGCTTGCTGTCATAAACAAACGATTTCTTTTTGCGCCACCAAAACAGACGTTAGCGCATCTCTCGGGTAAGCGGATAACGCCGATAGTATCGCCGTCCGGTGCGATGATCTGAACTCCAGGCATGGCACCAGCCCAGATATTGCCATCAACATCGCAGCGAATTCCGTCGGCGGCAGATAGCGATCCGGGCTCATCCGGTCGTGTCAACTGCGTAAGGCGACGGCCATTGCGTAGGCTGGTGCGGTCAACATCCCACACTCGAATATCGCGACCACTACCGGTATCCGCTACGTAAAGACGGTCGTAATCGGGAGAGAAACAAAGTCCGTTAGGTGCGCCAATGTCATCGGTAACCATGCTTATCCGTCCATTATCGCCATCCACACGATAGACTGAAAAAGGTAATTCAGCATCGGCGCGGTTGCCTTCATAGTTACCGCGAATACCGTAGGGTGGGTCGGTGAACCAGATGCTTTTGTCCGGATGCACTACAACATCGTTTGGTGAATTGAGGGGTTTGCCATCATAACTGTCAGCTATGACCGTTATCTCACCGGAATATTCATAACGTACAACTCGCCTCCCCCCGTGTTCGCATGAAAGTTGACGTCCTTCATTATCAAAGGTATTCCCATTGCTGTTACCCGAGGGGCTACGAAAAACCGTTATTCGACCGTCTTCCTCAATCCATCTGAGTTGCTGATTATTGGGGATATCACTCCATACCAGGTAACGTCCAACGCCGTTCCAGGCTGGTCCTTCGGCCCAAAGCGTCCCGGTATAATGACGTTGTATGGGTGTGTTAAATAGGATGTAGCGTTGGAAACGCTGGTCAAGTGCGATGAGGTCAGGGTCCGGATAGACCAGAGGGCTCGCTCCCGACCAGTCCCGTGGCTGATAGGGTGACAAAGCGGGTTGGGCTTGCCCGAAGCTTGGAAGTAGAGCGGATGCAATAGATGCGGCAAGAAAGGTTCGACGTTTCATATTGTTTTTTTACACCTTAGTAATTGGGGTCAAAACACAATTAACGGTAGCAAATATCAGACCCTTATAATTTTATTCTGATTTAGCCATTAAACAATGCCTTTAGTTTTGTGGCAATCAGAGAATGGTGTTTAATAGAGGGCAAAACCAGGCTTGATCCTGGGTTAAAAAGGGCCTGTCATCAATGACGGAATAATCTGATGAGATTGATAAACTTGAGCAGCGTCTGGTGATCCGGATCACTGGTCCCATCGATTGAATGCAATAGCAGAAGTCAGTAATCAATTGGTTGAAAGGAGTATTGGAACATGAAATGGATTGAATTACTTAGGCGTAACTTTAAACAGCGCCCATTTTGGATGAACGCGCTGTTGCTGTTCTGCGCCTATATGACCTTTATCTATGTGCCTTGGGATATGCTATCCAAGCCAGTGAGCGAAGCACAGGAGGTATGGTTTGGAATCCTGCTAACTGGCTGGGTTGCCAAAATAACTGAACCGATTCATTTGCTTATTTACGCAGCTGGTACAGTGGGTTTCTGGAAAATGAAATCCTGGATGCACCCTTGGGCTTGCTTTTATGCAGTCCAAGTCGCTATTGGAATGTTCGTCTGGAGTTTTCTGGACTCCAGGGGACAAGGAGTCGTTAGCGGATTAGCAATCTCCCTGCCGTTTATTATTCTGGCGATTGCTTTGTGGCGGTCAAAACAACGTTTTATCCAGACTCATTAATTAGTCTGAAGGTAAAGATTCATCGCTTGGATTTCGTGTTACAAGTTCTGTTGCCTGATTTCGACCCATATCCCCTTATTGCTGATATTGAACCGGGTGTGTGGTGACGCGAATTCTTGATTCCATATAAGTGATCGTTTCACCGTCAATCGAGCTAAACCAATGTGGTGTACCAGGCTGAAGAACCAACACATCACCAGCACGCACCTGGCGAGCCAGGCCTCCATCAACGCCATTTTGTGTTCTGATCAGATCGTCACTGTTGGATTCTGCCAGGGGTAGTATCAGCAGGCCGCCTGTCACTAAAGTGCCACTTCCTTCCAGAATTCGGTATATCTCCAGGCTATAGGGATGGACCACAGCATATTGATCTACCGAGCTACTACGACGCCGCACAGAAACTCCCGGTGAAATGCTAATAGACCAGCCTCCGGCTGAAGCAGATGCGGCGGCGACCTGATCCAGTTGCTCCATAATGTCGGACCCAGATTTAAAGATAGCAGGAGGCGCACCTGAATCCTGAGCAACGGCAGTAACATGCAACGTCGATAGTGCATACAAAATTAATAAAGGGATTCTCACTTATTACCTCCTGATTACGGAACCTATTCTTTTTGGAGAGTAGCAGACTCTAATTGAATTATTACTTTTACCCAAGCACTTATTCACTTTCCAGTTTGCCATTAGCCCTATCACTTTCGAAGCACGGTGACATTGATTGACGCTGTATTCGTGTCATCTTTGGGTCGATATGATAAGGTTTTTAGCAAAATAACAAGCGGTTCGGTCCAGCTAACAGCTGACAAGGATATTCTTATGGTTACTCCTCAGCAGAAGAGTTGTTTAAATAAATACGCATTCTATTTCTCCGCATTTATTGGATTGTTGTTTTCAGCACTTTCGGTTTCGTTGCCAGTCAATGCGCAGACAGCAGACTCAGACTTTGTCCAGGTGGCAAGCGGATACTCCCTTGCGGCAAATCTCACCTATCTACGGGCGGGTGGAGAAGACCTTAAACTGGACGTTTATCGACCTAGAGGCACTACAGGACCAAACCCGACCCTGGTTTATTTTCACGGGGGAGGGTGGACCAATGGCACAAAGGAAGGTTCGGCTTTGTCCTTACTACCTTACCTCGAGATGGGCTGGACAGTAGTTAATGTGGAATATCGTCTGGCAGACGCAGCCCATGCACCAGCGGCCGTGGAGGATTGTCGTTGTGCGCTTCGTTGGGTCTATAGAAATGCAGAGCGATACGGTTTCGATCTCGATGCCATCGTTGTTTCTGGCAATTCAGCCGGTGGGCACCTTGCGCTCACCACTGGCATGCTAACGGAGTCCGCCGGATTGGATCACCAGTGCCCGGGAGATCGGCAACGAGCCTGGTCAACCGGAGTTACTTCTACCGCTGAGCTGAAGGTTGCTGCCATTATTAATTGGTACGGTATTACCGATGTGGTCGGTTTGATAGGGAATCCCGGTTCGTCCGGCTCATTCACTGAAGCCTGGCTAGGCAGTGCCAGTGACCGTCGCGATATAGCTCGGAGAGTTTCACCGATAAACTATGTTCGACCCGAGTTGCCAGCCATTTTGACAATCCATGGCGACAGCGATCCGATTGTGCCTTATTCACAAGGAGTACGTTTGCATCAAGCTCTACAAGAGGCAGGTGTTACCAATCAACTGTTGACCGTGGAAGGTGGTGGACACGGCGGATTCAGTACCACGCAGATGCAGGGAATATTCAGAACCATTCGTGAATTTCTTCAACAGCAAAATCTCTAGCCTTGATTGTTGAGTAATGCCTTATTGCTAATTCACACTCAATTAGTATTGCAGGAACGATTTTGGCAATTGCACTGCTGATTGTCCTGTCTTTCTGGATGTGGATTTATCCGCCAGCTTGGCTCAAGTTCCCGCAGGCACCTGTCGGTTCTACTAACAGCTCTGAGAAATCCGATCAGCTTGTTGCTGATCGATTAGCAATCCTGCTATCGCCTGAAAGTCAAAGATCTGGAACCCTGAAACTTGAAGAAGAGACAATTGATGATGCCAAGTTGAATGCGCAATTCACCGTTTCATTCAGTGTATTGCAGGAAATCGGCTACCGGATATCAGATGAGCAAATTGCCGAAGCTGAAAATGAACTACTTGGGCTGGTTACCCAATTGAATGAACTTTCGGACGAAGAGAAGCTCAAGTTCCTGAATTTTTTCGTTGAGTCAATGCGTAGCAGTGTGATAATTCCTGAGGCCATAGTAGCGTTTGAACGACTCTGGTCTATGTTAGAAAAGAGCACTGATGTCGGTTTAGCCGCATCCCAGATTCTTGCGCCGCACTATACAACCTATTATGAAAATACCTTCGCAATTAAACATTTCGAGAATATTGTTGATCTGGGCAATGAGTTGAATACTCCTCAGCTTGGTGATTTATCCAAATCATATTTCCGCATGCATCAGTATGAAGAAGCAATACCCTTTTTACACCAGTATATAGATACCGTGAGCAGCACAAATAGTACTGTAGATCGGCTACCGTTTTCTCAATTGTTTGAATCTTATTTCCGCCTGGGAGAATTAGCCGAAGCGGAAATCGTTGGTCTGAGAATTATTGAAGAGTACAACGAATTGCAGGATTGGAAAGATATGCAACAGTTCTATGAATCGATAGGTGATCTCGAAGGACTCCAGGGTCACAGGAATAATGCAAAAGCAAAGGGTCTGCTAAATAACGAGGGTCGATGGTTAGAGTAGCGCATCCTGGATTGCTAAAATCGTGATTCGAATCCTTAACCTGTGAGACTGTGATATAGGATGGCTGAAGCTAACTATCATGCCGCATGTTGGTTAGTTGGCTGTGCAATGACTCGACGAGCTTGTTGCTATTCATTTTCAGCTTAAATTTTTTTAACCTGACATCTGCATTAATTCTGACACCTCGAGTGATCCACCAACATCAAGAAAAGGACAGTCCTTTGCAATGGAGACAGCATCATCTATGGAATCAGCTGATATGATCGTATAGCCAGACATCGATGACTGACTACCCGTTGTAACCGTTCTATCAGAATTTACTGTATGTGTATTCTTCAGGGGATTCGCCGGACTGACTGCCGCGTCACCTAAGGCAGAAAGCCAGGCTCTGTATTTTGCCATTTGCTCTTTACCTTCTTCTTCAGTAGCAGGTTTGTTTCCACCTATGTAAGTAATAATAAACTGAGACATACTTAAACCCCTTAGTAGTGGTTATAACGAAAATGGTAATTCAGAGAATTGATCAGAGGTTCCCTCATTAATAACGTTCTATTGTGCACCTTCAATCTAAGGTGTGGGTAATATTCTATTGCCTGCATAACTTAAAATCGAGGTTCTCCTTCTAGACAAAATATTGTTTTACTTTCAGCGTTGGAATACTGACTTGCCACGGGAAAATGTTTCAACAATGGCAATGTCAGCAAGTTGGGAGGGATCGATTATAAAGGGATCTTGTTCCAAGATCACGAGGTCAGCTCGCTTGCCAGGCGTGATACTACCCTTTTCATCTTCCTCAAAATACTGATACGCCGCCCCAATAGTAACAGCATAAAGTGCGTCCATTACCGACGTTCGCTGGTCAGGTCCTAACACAAAACCACTTCGGGTCTCCCGGTTCACTGTTATTGACAACAAACGCATTATATCTGGAGGAACAATCGGCGAATCGTTGTGTATGGTATACGGTATGTCCCGTTCGATCGTTGCCTGAACCGGACTGATAAAACTTGCTCTTTCTTCGCCAAAACTTAAGCGATGCCAGTCGCCCCAGAAAAAAGGATGCGCGGCATAGTAGGAAGGAATGATTTTCATAGCTTTCACACGGTCTAATTGATCTGGCCTGATTAGCTGCGCATGGATAATAACCGACCGATGATCTGGAATGCTTTTAGCCATTAGTGCGTTCTCGATACCTTCAATCATCAAGTCGATGGCGGCGTCACCATTAGCATGGGCCAGCACCGGCACTCCTCGCTCTAGTAATCCACCGATCCTGTCTCGATAGGCCTGCGGATCATAACTCGGGTAGGCAACGTAGTCGTTGGCTGCGCCCGGTGGCCCTTCATTGTAGGGCTGGGTCAGCCAGGCGGTTCGTCCCTGTGGCGATCCATCGAGGGTGAATTTGACACCACCAATCCGAACCCCTCCGGTGTATTCCTGGTCTTGCCTAACCTCAGTTAACCGTTCATCACTCAATGGATTAGCCATGATGTAAGCAACAATATCTACTTTGAACGGTTCAGCAGTGCCAAGTTGCTTTAGGCGGTCTACATACGATGATGAAACGTTGCTGTCCTGGATAGTGGTGATTCCATACCCCGCGTAGATATCTACTGCATCCCGCAGCAGTTGCATTTGGCGCTCAGGAGTTTGATCAGAACCGGCCCCGGGAAATGCACGCATAGCAGTTTCTTCCATCACGCCGTTTGGTTCGCTACTACCAGAACGACGGCGGATTATTCCACCTTCCGGATTTGGCGTTTCAGTTGAAATTCCTGCTTGAGCCAATGCCATGGAATTGGCAGACAATAGATGCCCGGACACATGTCGGATAATTACCGGATGGTTTGTCGAAGCTCGATCCAGGTCGTCTCGAGTTGGATGTTGTTGCTCGGCTAAAAGAGAATCATCATAACCAAAGCCATAGACTAGTTCACCAGCAGGAATTTGCTGCTGTTCAATACGCCGCCTCAATAATTGCACAATATCATCTACGGTTTGCACGCTGCCTATGGGAGGAGACGACAAATCCAGCAAATCCAAATACCGGGCTACTGATGAGAAATGACCATGGGCGTCAATAAATCCGGGCAGCAATGCCCGATCACCCAGTTCTACTAGGCGTGTCTTTTCACCTGTGAATTTGAGAATTTCCTGTTGATTTCCCGTCGCGGCGATGCGATCCCCTATGACGGCGACAGCCGTAATCTGAGACTCATCCATGGTGGTAATGTGGTCGCCAATAAAAATGATGTCGGCCACCTGATCTACCTGTTGCTCTGATGAATCGCAAGCAGTAAGACTGAGGATTGACAATAAAGTGATGGTGCTTAGCGCGTTACCTAAAGTGAATTTTTTAATGTGTAGTGTATTGAACCTGTTGGTCACGAACTGATTCCCAAGATTCGTCGATATTGATAGGCATTAGTTTAAACTGGAATAACCGGTTTCGACTATGGGTGGTTATTCAGGGCCCGGATTGATTTTTATCCTGCAAAAAGTTTCAACTTTCTTGCATTTCAGATTTCATGACGGTGTATGCATCTTTAATGAGTGCACTAAGTGCTTCGGTGTTCAGGTTGTTGTCAGGCCTGACCTTTACATGTCGCATTCTTTTCCCGGTACCTTCTAGTAGGCCGGTGGGGTCTTTCAACATCGCACCTAAAAAGAACCCGACATTTAAGTGTGACGTGAAAACATTAACATAAGCAAAGGCTGCGTCACCCACACAGGCCACCGGACAACCATCATGCATAAGCTCCTGGACATCGGTGCCACACTGTCGAATCTGTAAAAACCAATGTCGGGCCAAGGAGTATAACTCATCAGGCTCCCCTGACAGCCATTCATCGATTTCAATGCTGTGTCCCTTTGCGTCAGAGAATCTCATCAACTTAATCAATATAGGCCTCCTTCCTATCAATACTAATAGGCCAAACTATCAGCCTGTACAATTCAAGCTACCGAACTCTCTTGTAACGGCGCAAGCCACGTAGTGGGTTGTCGCTTTTCAATTGCTGAATTTAGCCAGGTGCGCACGATTAAGGGCTAAGATTTTTTCCCCTATTGATCTGTTGCTTCCAGTTCCTTAGAAAACAAGTTCACTTTAGGGCCGCAGTACACGATAAAGCTGACCGCGCAAACTATCTGCATCTATGTCAAAGCCCGTCGTGTTTGCCAGCAGGATGATACGGATTTCATCGTTGATCTCATAGGCAGAGCTGGTGATACCTTCCCAGCCACCGGATCCGCCGAATACCACTACGGTGTCGCCCTCAGCGCTATTAATACGAAAGAGAACATCCTGGCTTTCGCCACTTAGTAAGCTGCCATCGCGTACACCTTTTAAAAATCGATCCAGATCGCCGCTGGTGGAAGCGATGCCACCTGCTGCCCAGGTCCAGCTATTATACAGTTGGTAGTTTCCGCTCACGTCATAAAGACCCTCGTTACTAGGGGGGTTCCAGCCACGACTAATTGCCACGATTCTGTTGCGAAATCCAGTTTTCATAAAACTGTGTTGGATGTCACTTAGTCCCGCGTTGAATCCTTCAAGTAAGGTGTGGTTCATCCCTAGGGGTTCATAAATCCGACGACGATAGACGACGGACAAGGATTCTCCAGTTACTTCTTCGACGATCATGCCAAGCAGGATGTAGTTGCTGTTTGAATATTGGGTTCTACCCTCAATCCCTGGAATGAAGTAAGGCTTATCCTGTAAAGCGTAACTGATCAATTCTTCCGGTTCCCAAATCCGCTCAAGGCCGCCGTTGCGATAGGCTTCCTTCCAAAAACTATCAATATCGCTGAAGCTGCGGATTCCACTGGAGTGATCGAGCAGCATTTCAATTGTGATTGAATCAGCGTGAGGAATGTCTGCAACAACATCGAGAGGAAGACGATCTGCGAGAATATCACTGAGCTGCAAGGCATTTTCATCGACGAGCTGCAGAACCAGGGTTGCGGTAAATAGTTTTGTAATACTCGCTATTCGAAACAGAGAGTCTGAGTTCAACTGCTCTCCTGAGTCAGCCGAACTCTCACCAGCCACACCCGTCCAGGACTCGTTGCCCCAGGATATATGGGCGGAAACTGCCATCAGCCCAGTTCCCACTGCGTCGTCCAGAATTGATTGAAACTGCTCTGACTTATTCTCAGCCGCTGGAGCAAGTCCAGACAGCATCACCAGAATGAGAAAAAACAAGTTTCTGAGTAAATTAAGGCTCAATCGAATTGTCAAAGAATTTAGCACCTGATTATCCTGGGGGAGGAATGCCATACAGTTAGAATAGGCGCGCCTTATGCGAATGTCTATCGGGTTATTACATACCAGATAACATAAAGCCAAGATAAAAAACCATGCAGAATGGCCCATAAGATTGATTGATTTACACTCCATGAGATCGCAATGGCAAGTGCGCTACCAAAGGTAATTCCGTACCTTGCTGCTTCTCTACGGGAACTGGCCACAATTGTTGCTCCTATAGCTGTGAGAATTGATTGCTTTGTGTTGGTGGTGCTTTACATTGTTACGCCGAACCAAATTCTGCCCCTGGCCAAAAGTGAACATTTCCGAATTACTGTATTTCGCTCTATCCCGATTTTTTGTTCCACAACCCGATTCTTAATCTTATTGATCAGAGATTTCTTAAACATTAGTAAGCGAGCGAATAAGCCTCTCGTCTGGGATCGGCGGCAGCTGTAAGAACTCCAGTGTCTGGATCATAGAATATCATTTGTGCACCACCAAAAGTTGCAGTCCAGCCGGCAATGACCTGCAGTCTGTGTCCCAATGATTCGAGTTCGGACAGCACCTCGGGTCGAATGCGATCTTCGATTGAAACTGAGACCCCGCGCGATGATCGAAAGCGCGGAGCTTCAATGGCCTGTTGTGGTGTCATGCCGAACATCGACATATTGTTTACGATCTGCAACAACGATTGAGTCTGACTGTCACCACCTGGCGTACCCATGGTAAAAGCAAATCCGCCATCCGGGTAAAGCGCCATAAGCGGTGAAAGAGTGTGATAGGGGCGCTTGCCCGGTGCTACTTCATTGGGATGGCCAGATTCAAGGGAAAATAGTGAACCGCGATTGTGTAACAGGATACCAGTCTCGGGTTCGAGTAGACCAGAACCGAAACCGGCGAAATTACTCTGAATCCAGCTAACGGCGTTGCCCCACTGGTCTACCGCAGTCAAGTAAACGGTATCGCCGGCGTCGTCCTGGTCCTTGTCAGTGTCGGTGAAATCCGCATTACCAAACCCTGGTTCGACTGATTCTGCTGCCCGAGTTGAATTAACCAGGCTGGAACGATCCTGCAGATAATCTTCATCGAGTAGGCGTGAAACAGGTACATCGGCATGTTCAGGATCTGCGACCCAGCGATCCCGATCGGCAAAGGCAATTTTCTTGAGCTCAATTAAGGTATGTAAGTATTCGGCGCTGTTATGCCCCATCGATTCAACTGAGTGATGCTTCGACATTTCCATCAGTGCAAGTTGGGTCAGTCCCTGTGTGTTGGGCGGCATAACGATAAACGTGTATCCCTGATAGTCACCCCGAAGCGGTTCTACCCATGTGGACGTGTGCTCGGCGAAGTCGTTTGTGCGCAAGTGACCGCCCTGTTCGGTAATAAAGGAGGCAAGACGTTTTGCAATAGCTCCTTGGTAGTAACCG
>SMVB01171056.1_pt1 | contig 10585 bp, 12 predicted proteins | sample 2456461 | NCBI WGS metagenome assembly SMVB01 (sample SAMN11095934, study PRJNA526329) | marine sediment metagenome | biome: Marine sediment; feature: Surficial sediment; material: Deep marine sediment; isolation source: Hadal surficial sediment | place: Pacific Ocean | collected 2014-05 | depth...
CTTGCCTTAGTTCGTCAGGAGGACGAAACAGTTCAGATCTCCGAAGGTGATATCCCTATTGTAGGCCTGATTCGTATTGAGGGCGAAACAGTTCAGATAGCTGAAGGTGATCTTCGCTTCCTCGGTAAGGTGAAACAGGAAGACGAAACTGTTCAAATCTCCGAAACCGACCTTCACTTCTTGGGTAAGGTAAAGGTCGAAGATGAAACAGTCGAGATATCCGAAGGTGATATTAGTGTTATAGGTCTAGTACAAGTTGAGGGTGAGACTGTACAAATTTCCGAAGGTGATATTACTGTTCTAGAGTTAGTACGCCTTGAAGGAGAGACTGTCCAGATCTCAGAGGGCGATATTCGGGTTATGGCCCTGGTTAGGCTTGAGGACGAAACAGTCCAAATTGCTGAAGACGACATTAGAGTTGTCGGTCTAATCAGGCAAGAGGATGAGACCGTTCAGATAGTGGAGGGTGATCTTCACCTCCTAGGTAAGGTTAAGCTTGAGGATGAAACAGTTCAGATAGCCGAGGGGGACCTACACCTCCTGGGTAAGGTGAAGGTTGAGGATGAGACTGTTGAGATATCCGAAGGCGACCTTCACTTCGTAGGTAAGGTTAGGGTCGAGGACGAGACTGTTCAGGTATCTGAGGGAGATATCCGAGTTGTTGGTCTAATCAGACAAGAAGATGAAACTGTTCAAATATCCGAAGGTGATATAAGGGTTGTTGGTCTGCTTAGGCAAGAGGATGAGACCATTCAGATAGTGGAAGGAGACCTTCACTTACTAGGGAAGGTTAAGGTTGAGGACGAAACAGTAGAGATAGCCGAGGGGGATCTTCATGTCCTAGGGAAGGTGAAGGTTGAGGGTGAAACCATCCAGATATCCGAGGGTGACATCCACACTCTGAGTTTGGTTCGTCTTGAGAACGAGACTGTTCAGATACCTGAAGTCGACATAGTTGTTCGAACATTGCTCCGTCTAGAGGGTGAGACGGTCGAGATTTCTGAAGATCAGATACGAGCCATGGATCTGGTTCGTATTGAGAATGAGGTTGAACAGCTCGTTGAAAACGTCCTGGCTGTAAGAGGTCTGGTTCTAGTTGAAGCTGAAACAGTTCAGATCACAGAAGCAGACCTCAACATCGGTGGGTTGATAAGGGTCTTCGGTGATACTATTGAAGTCGCCGAAGTAGATCTACACTTTCTAGTTGCCATAACTGGTGGGCCTCCTACGCTGGTTATAGCTGATGTGATATTCGTACCAGGATCTACGAGAGACCTAATACTTGAGGATTCCGTTAGAGATGTACAACTCAGCAACGTAAGGAGAGACATTAAATGACTACTACCGAACTAAAGGCCGACTTCTATATCGCTCAGGGTGATACTGGTCCATCCATAGTGGCAACACTAGTGGATGAGGATGGTGACGTAATTGATCTGACAGGGCTTGTGGATACTGACGTTAAGTTCCACATGATCGACCCTAGCAGTTCGACTGAGAAGGTAGATAACAACTCCGACACCTCCGTTCTTACTCCTAAGACAGACGGTAAGGTCCAATACGACTGGCAAGCGGGCGATACTGATACACCAGGACTCTTTGACGGAGAGTTTCAGGTTAACTTCCCTGGAGGTCAGATCATCACCTTCCCTAACTACAGATACTTCACTATTCAGATCAGAGAAGAGGTCTCTTAAGATACTAGTGTATACGAACCTCGCGGTGTGTCATAAAGACTGACTTTATAATGGAGAGAGTGATGGACATCAAAGACCTTGTACCAGCCGACGAAAGACGAGTTGGGTATCTAGTTCCTCTAGATAACATCAGTCTAGCCGATAAGGATGATGGGACAGCCACTAGCTGGATCCACGCGATGCCTGTGGGAGAGTACGAGCATCCCTTCTATGGAAAAATAGCCTTCACTGCTGAGCGTATTGAACGCTTTGCAGCAGGTGTTATGTCCAAAGTCCGTGGCATTGATATTTCCATCGACTATTCACATGACGCACTTGGTGAAGCTGCAGGGTGGGTAACCGCAGCAGATTCACGTCCCGGCGGTCTATGGCTAATGGTCGAGTGGACCAAAGCTGCAGCCGATCGCATTAGGGACAAGAAGTACCGATATTTCAGTCCTGAGTTCGCTGATGAATGGACGGACGCTAAGGGAAAGAAACACAAAGATGTCCTAATAGGAGGTGGCCTAACAAACCGACCGTTCCTAAAAGACCTTCTGCCAGTAAATCTGTCGGAGGTTCTCGGAAAACAAGAAAAGGAGGAGGTTCTATCCATGTCGGATGAACTCCTTTCGAAGGTTCGGGAGCAGCTCGAGCTGGACGAAAAGGCTACAGATAAAGAGGTCCTTGAGGCCCTCACTTCTGGGCTAAAGGCTCCAGTCGAGAAGCCCGAGCTTAAGGAAGAGAAGCCTGTTCCACCGGTGGTCATGACAGAGAGTGAAAAGAGGACTCAAGAGGAGAACAAGCAGCTGCTAGGGCGCATCGACGCTCTAGAGGCTGGTGCTCAGCTCAGGGAAGTCACTTTGCATCTCAAGGAGTGGCAGCGTGGTGGAGAGGCTGGGAAGCATGGGCTCCCTCCTGCACTCAACGAGGATGTGCAGAGCGTGTTGCTTAGCATGCCTTCAGCTCTGGTGCCAAAGGTCACGGAGATGCTCGATAAGATCATCGAGAATGGCCTTGTACCCTTGCAGGAGACCCCTGTAAGGTCTAAGCGCTCGACTGATGGTGGCGAGGAAACCGCGACTGAGGCATTCCTTAAGAGAGTGAAGGAGCTTACAGGCGAGGATATGGATGAGGTTGAGGCGTATGCTGAAGCTTCTCGTGACTCTGACCTGTATGGTGCCTATCGCGATGAGCAGCATGCTCTCGCTGAGGAAGAAGAGGAGGTCACGTAATGGGAGTTGGTGCACACCAGATCCTCGATAAGGCCTTCGAAGCCAACGAAGCACTACCGCAGTATCGATTCGTCAAGCTGGTAACAGGTGAAGAACGTGATGTGGATCTGTGCGATACAGCAGGCGAAGGGATGATTGGTGTTGTTCAGTCAGAAGTGACTGCGGATGACGCTACTAACAGCCGCTTTGTCAACATCCGCATGATGGGGGTTAGCGTTGTTGAAGCAAGCGCCGCCATCACTAAGGGTGACATTGTTACGACTACGAACGCAGGCAAAGCCAAAACTGGAGTCTCAACTGAGATCGCTCTGGGAGTGGCACTCGACGACGCTGGTGCGGATACAGATCTGATGGCAGTTCTGCTTGTCCAAGCCGGCCATATAATTGCTTAGGAGGTGATGCTGAATGGCCGTTTATGATCCAAGTGGTGGTGGCGATGTTCATATTGACAAAGTCCTCACTAATATCAGCCTCGCCTACCCTAACAACGGGCTGGTCGGAGACGTTCTCTTCCCTACTGTTAGAGTAGCGAAGCAGTCCGATCTCTACTACGAGTTCGGGCAAGAGGGCTGGCTGCCCGAGGATGATCACAGGGCTCCGGGAACGGAAGCCATTGAGATTCCTGGGTTGACAGTTAGTACTCACCCGTACTATGCCCTGGAACGATCACTGCAGATTGCAGTCACTGACGAGGAGCGTCAAAACGCCGATCGTCCGCTTGATCCTGATCGCGATGGAACCGACCTGGTTACTTCGAAGATCATGCTAAGGCGAGAGCAGCGAATGCAGGTGATGGTGCACACAGCAGCGAACTATGTCGCTGCGCACACTGTCACTCTTTCAGGTGCTGCTCAGTGGGACGTGTACGCTACCTCGACGCCGATTATCGACATCAAAACTGGACTGAGACAGGTCCACAGTGCTCTGTTCATGGAGCCCAACACTGCGATAATCCCGTACGAGGTGATGACTCAGCTTGAGGACCATCCGGACTTCATTGAGCGCATCAAGTACTCACAGACAGGTATCGTGACCGCTGATTTGATTGCAGCCGTAGTGGGTTTGCAGAACATCGTGGTTCCGGGACTTGGTTTCGACTCATCAGGGAACCCTGGTGGCTCTGCAACTCTCGCCTATCTGTGGGCTAAGGACGTCGTTCTAGCTTGGGTCCCGCCACGAGCAGGTCTCAGACTACCGTCGTTTGCGTACGAGTTCAACTGGCGATACCCAGGTGGGCAGGTGCAGGTAGCTGACAGGTGGCGTGAGAAACGACGTAAGAGCGACATCATCAGGGTGTCACGTCGTTATGACCTTAGGTTCATCGCTGTTGATGGCTCAGGCGACTCAACCGCTGGATACCTGATCAAGGATGCAGTAGCCTAAAGGAGGTTTGGCGACCCATGGCAAAGATGCTTGAAACCGGTCTCAAGGTAGACGGGGAGTTCTTCCCCGCCGGAACCCTCATGAGCAAGCTGACGAAGGTAGCTAAGGAAGCAGCTAAGGATGCTGACATACTTATCAATCAACCGTTAGCTCCTAGGGAGGACGAGCCTGAAGAAGAGACCACTGAAGAAGAGTAATGCCCACACGCATTACATCAGCTGACGTACAAGTCTGGCTAGAGCCGACTAAGCTGCGTATAGACTCAGGCGACTCGCTGGCGGAGGAAATTCCAGCCAGCGAGATCGTCTTGTCTAAGCTAGCCACTCGGTTCGATACTTCAGGCTGGATAGATGAGACTGACACACCAGATCTGGTTCGCCAGGTCATCGCGATGTTGGTTGCCAGCTTTAGGTACAACTCAATATACTCGGAAACGGAGGATGCTGGAAATCCTTATGCAGATAAGCTCAAGGATATGGCGGATAATCTTATCATGGGAATCCTTGATGGGAGTATCGACCTTATTGATGAGCCTCTACAAGGACCTGCCGTTACCGGTACACTAGAGTTCTTCCCCACAGACAAGACTGGCGCGGATGACCTGTCACCGTTCGGACCTGAAGAGGGCGTTAGGTTTAAGATAGGTACGGTGTACTAATGATGCAGGTGATGGTTGCTAACCCAAACGCTTTAGCCTTGCTCAGCAGAGACATACAGAGGCTGGGTAATGATTTGAAGGGTCAGACGAGAATGCGTGGAGCTTGGGCACGCGTTAGGGATGAAGTGATGATCCCCTCTATTCGGCAGAACTTCGATATGGAGGGACGTCCCAGTAGATGGGAACCTCTCTCACCTGTTACCCATGAGCGAGCCCCTAGTCGTGTAGGTATTCTAAATGTAACTGGACAGTTGAAAAGATCGGCCACCGCCAAGAGGCGTTTCAAAATCCTCAAGAATGAGATGACCTATGGTAACTGGCCTGAGCGTCGTTGGTTCGGCCCCGTACACGACTTTGGTCTCGGTGGTGTGCCTCAGCGTCAGTTCGTAATGATCCAGCAGCCTGAAGACTCAACCCAAATAGGTGAGATCCTTATGGAGTGGGTTGAGGATATGGTCAACAGGAACATCAGGCTGCACTACTCATAATGGCTCAAACAGACACACTCACCACACCAACGCAGGCCATTATCGATCTGCTAAAGCAGAAGTGGAAGACCCTAGGGCTAAGTACTCCTGATGACATCTACTATGGTGATGAGCAGAGATATCTCAGGTATCCAGCCATAGCTGTAGAGGCTACGGCTCTGGCAGCGGAGCCTACCTCCACTCAGATGCGTATGACTAATACGATTGTCATCTATGTTTTCGTATACGAAGGTTCTCTCAAGAATCAGGAGGTAAAGCGAAAGGACCGTGATGAGCGCGCTGAGGCTGTGAGGGATCGTATCCACACGGACCGCACGTTGGGAGGCATCCTGGCTCACATAAATGTAACCAATATTGAGCCTGGCGTTTCTGTAATAGGCCAGGACCATGTGTTGGCTACTAGACTTACCCTAGAGGGGATATCAAAGACGGAGTTGTAAATGGTAACAATCAATAACAAGACCAAACGAAACCTTGTTGTTAACGGCCTTGGACTAATAGAGCCTGGCAGCAACACGTTCACGACTGCTCAAGTGAAGGCATTTGAGCTACTGGCAGGCAAGAAACTGTCAAGCCTAGAAAGCGACGCTTTAGAGGTTAAGACAACAACAAAGAAAGGAGATGACTAATGGTAGTTGGCATTGGTGGTGCGGGCTCTTTTGGAATGGCTCTTGAAGCCGTCGCTGGTACGTACCTGGCACCCACACAGTTCCTTCCCATTCGTAGTGAGTCATTGAACTTCGTTGACGAAGTTCAGTACACTCGCCCGATCATGGGAGTGGTAGATCCGGTACACGCGGTTCCTGGACCACAGAAGGTAGAAGGCGACGTTGAGTTTGAGGTTCTGTCCTCTGAACTGGCGTTTATGCTCCACGGAGCTAGGATGACAGTGGTTAAGACTGGAGGCCCTGACTTCAAATATGTCTTTACCCCATCATCTGCTGCAGAGGCACCCCTCAAGACATTGTCCCTTACGATTGTTCGCAACAACATTGTGTTCGGTTATGCGGGGTGTGTTGTAGGTGGTCTGGAGTTCACTGTGGATAACGGTGTGTTCGTCTGTACCATGAACATACTGGGTGAGTCGGAAGGTACTGAGTCAGCACCCACAGAAGTCTTTCCAACGGATGTTCCGTTTGGTGCTGATGACTACACCATCGAGATTCCAACCGCTTCGTCGGTTACTGATGTCGATACCTTCACCTGGAGTCTGGATGATAGTGCGGAGGCAGTCTACCGTCTAGGTAACGCTCAGCAAGCAGCTTTCGTGAAGTTTGGTGAGCGTACGGTTACCTTGTCGGTAGAGCGCGACTTCGAGAGCAAGACCGACTATGATGCCTTTAAGGCATTGACTGCTCAGGAGATCAGGATTCTGGTCTCCAAGTCAGCTACTGACCAGGTTGAGATCTTCACACGATCAGCAATCAAGAGTTCGTATGAGGTGAACCTGTCTAGTCAGGGTGACTTGCTTAGAGGTGCTATTGAGTACATGGGCAAGTACGACTTCGCCGAAACGGAGTCGTTCGAGATCACGGTTGACGCAGCTATCGATATCACGCCGTAAAACAACAACATAGGAGGAACAGGAATGCCTGTAGCGACCACGTCTCCTGAGGAGACACAAAGGCACGACCTTAAGTCATTAGATGGGGCTTTTGTTGAGCTTCGTTCCATGACCTATGGTGAGTGGCTTCACAGACGAGATATGGCCACCAAGATGGCCATCGAAGGAGATCCTCGAAAGAGAGACTCCAAGGTGACCATCGATGCCATTCAGACTGAAACAACGTTGTACGAGTTCAGCAAGTGCATTGTTAACCACAACCTGACGGATGCTCAAGACAAGCAGTTGAACCTGGGTGAGAGGAAGGACTTCTCACAACTGCATCCTAAGATCGGAGAAGAGATCAGTGGATATATTGGGGAAATGAACATATGGGAGAGTGAGCAAGAAGAGCTTTTTACCGAATAAGGCGAAGCGTGGTGATGTCCGCTGAACCTGATCAAGAGGTAGCTGCCCTTGTAACCTTGACGAACATGTGTCAGACCTTTCATTGTTTGCCTGGTTCGGGGGGCCTATGGGATCAGCACCCATATATAGTGGAAAGCATGAAGCTAGTGATGATGGCACAAAACGAGAAGACAGATAAAGGCACCTAGAGAATGGCGTTACTGACACGAGAGCTTGAGCTGATAATTATAGCTCGAGATCATACGCAGTCTACCACTGCGCGTGTGGCTGGTGCTCTTACATTCATTGGTGCCGCCATCACTAGGATGGGTCTCGCCTGGGCTGACACCCTCAAGGACATGACCAATGAGGCTATTGATTTTCGTAATGGAGCCGCGTTAGCCTTCACTCAGATGTTTGAGACGGGCACCGCTACCATTGAAGATATTGAGCAGGCCATGCTCAGGGTAGGTAGAGAAGTACCTGTTCCCTTCGAGGAGATGTCGGAAGCTATGTTCGACATCTTCTCGTCCATAGAGGCTACTGTCCCTGAGGCAGAGGCCATTCTACGTGCTGTCTCTCAAGCAGCCGTTGCAGGACAGACGGACGTTCGTGGTGCTATGGTCCCAACCATAGCCATGATGAATGCCTTTGGTCTTGGTGCTGAGGATATCGGGTTCATTCTTGATCAACAGTTCACCACCGTTCAGCGTGGTATTCTGACTTACGATGAGTTCACACAAACCATAGGTAAGGTCATACCTGCCGCGAAATCCTCAGGTCAGTCGATTGAAACTATGGGTGCTACCGTAGCGTTCTTGACAAAGAACGGACTTAGTGCTGCTATGGCGGGTACTTCTGCAGCACGAGCGTTTGAGTTGTTTGCTCAGCCCAAGACGGTTAAGAACCTAGAGGATATGGGGATTGCAGTAAGAGATTCCACTGGGGAGTTCCGTCAGATAAACGAAGTACTTGAAGATATGGATGTGATCTTCGGTGATCTAACGGCTCCAGAGCGTAAAGAGGCATTCATTGACATCTTTGGTCAGGGTCGGATTCAGGCACGTAGGTTCTTTGACATCGCCATTCCAAACTGGCGGGAGTTTAACACCCTAGTTGACGTGTTCACCTCTGAAGAGACAGTAGGCGCCATGCGGAGAGCCTACGATATCATGATGGACCAGCCTCGTCAGAAGATAGATGCCTTGCTGAACAGATGGCAAGCTCTCCGATTTGAGATCGGCATGCATTTCATTCCGCTGTTGGAAGATAAGGTTATTCCCTTCTTCGATGATCTGCTCAGCATTTGGGAAAACCTTGACAGTGTCATGAAAGGTAACATTGCTAGATGGGCAGCCATTGGAGCCATCGCCACAGTCGCTTCTGGTATCTTTATCGTCATCGTAGGTATTGGTCAACTTCTGGCGGCAGTCTTTGGTGCCTCTGGATTTTTTGGCACCCTTCTTGCGATAGGTCGTCCTCTACTTAAGTTCCTGGGATGGGTTGGGTTGTTAGCTTCGCTGGCAATTCTGGTTGTCAAGAACTGGGACAAGCTCGTTGTCTTCTGGGATAGCACCCTTAGGCCCGCTGTCAAAAAGGTCATTGAATTCTTCCGTCCTTTGATCGAGGACATTATTGGTAAGTTTCAGGACAAGTTTGACGATCTGCTTGTGTTCTTTCAGGATCTGGGCATACGTTGGTTGGAGTTCATAGATGAGTTTGTCCCTGAGATAATAAGACGCTTCAAAGACCTACCCAAAGACATTGAGGCTATCTTCCAGAAGGCTGGCGATGTCATAGGTCCGTTCTTCGACGCTCTAATAGCTCTAACTAGCTTCATAACCGATGTGCTGATAGCAGCCCTGACGAACGAGGACTTCCTAGATACTCTCGAGTTCATATGGTCCGTCGCTAGTGGAATAATAGAGGGCACGCTGGAAATAATGGAAGGCGTTCTCACAATCTTTGCCGCCGTTCTAGAGGGGGACTGGGGAGCAGCCTGGGATGCGTTCCTAGAGATATTTATAAGCATCTGGGACATCATCATGGAAAAAACCGAAGGTATCAGAGCGTGGTTCGTAGAAGTCTGGGGTGGGATCATGACCTGGTTCCATGACCTCTGGTTTGATGCTTGGAACGCAGTAAAGGACTTCTTTACTGGCATCTGGGACGGAATTGTGGACTTTGCCGGTGGAGTCGTAGACTGGTTTCAGAACACCTGGAATTCTGGTTGGGAAGCGATAACGAACTTCTTCTCTAATATCTGGACGGGCATTAAAGATTTCTTTATAGCGGTCTGGGAGGGAATAGTTGATTGGTTCCAAGACCTGTGGGAAAACCGTGTTGTTCAATTCCTGGTAATAGTACTACAGATCATCTATGAACTCTTTCGTATTGCCTTTGAGTTGGTCCTCGTTGTCATTGTTGGAGCAGTGATGGGGATGTGGAACACCATTGTAAACACCTGGAATAACATCACGAGGTTCCTTGGGGTTGCCATGTTGATTATTAAAACCCTTATCGTAGGGGCATGGAACATTATCTTTCCTATCGTTAAGACGGTAGTGACGAACATTTGGCGCACCATCGTTTTTTGGTTCAACAGAGCGAGAGACTTCCTTAGTGGTGTCTGGCGCGTAATAAAGGGTATCATCATCGGGGCGTGGAATATTATCGCACCTACCGTTAAGCGCATAGTAGGAGATATATGGAGGTCGATTATTTTCTGGTTCAACCTCATCAAGGGGTGGTTAGGGACTATGTGGAACAACCTTAAGACCGCAGCCGGTATCGTTTGGGAACAGATTAAGGACAAGATCGTCGACCCTGTTATAGACGCCTATTGGGGAATTGTCAGATGGTTTAACAAGATTAGGGACAAGCTTAGCTGGCTGCTTGACGAAGCAATTAAGTTTGTGTCGAAGATTCTAACCTGGCTGCAAAAGCTCAACCCTTTCTCTTTCCACTCTACTCCAATTGCTATTACCGTCCTGCAAGGGTTTGATATGTTGAGCAGCAACATGGCCGCTGCACTTGATGCTATCGAAAAGGATACTAGGGATCGAGTAATACGTATTAGGGACGAGGTCGGTAACCTTAGGAAGATAAGTCCTGAGATAGGAGGAGGAGGCGCCCTAGCACTAGCCTCAGCTGGTGGACCTTCAATCGAGATAAACGTGACCACTCTATCAGAA
>SMVB01113203.1_pt1 | contig 10584 bp, 9 predicted proteins | sample 2456461 | NCBI WGS metagenome assembly SMVB01 (sample SAMN11095934, study PRJNA526329) | marine sediment metagenome | biome: Marine sediment; feature: Surficial sediment; material: Deep marine sediment; isolation source: Hadal surficial sediment | place: Pacific Ocean | collected 2014-05 | depth 0-1...
ACTGGTTCTCCTTCGCTGTGTTTATTGTGTCTGCCGTTTGAGCAGGAATTGATTTTTGAACATTTCGATGCCGGTCATGATTTCAATTTGATCGATATCATCGTGACCGAAACAGTGTTTTTCGAGAAAGCCCTGAAATGCTGTGCGGGTTTCACAGACCACTTCGATCAACAGGTCGTAGCGTCCTGAAACCCAGAGCACGTATACCACCTCGGCATGATCACTCAAGCGGTGGGCAACTTCACGCGGTGTTGCCGGAGTGGCCACCTTGATGCCGATCATGGCGTCGGCCTTGTAGCGAATTGCCATCGGGTCGGCGAGCGCGACAATCTTGATTGCGCCACTTTGCTTCATCGACTGCACCCGATTCCTGATGGTGCCTTCGGATACCTCCAGCGCCCTGGCAATATCCTTGTATGGCAGGCGTCCGTCTTGCTGCAGCATTTTGATGATCGCTCGATTCAAATCATCTTCGCTGGAGGCGATGCCACGTGGTTTGGCGGCATTCATGGGCAGGGTGGCTTGCGAGGACATTTTGCGCTTTCCAATAACATTTGCTCGATATTATTGATGATAATGTAATTAATAGCAAAAATTATTAACGAAAACGTAATAATCGATCAAAAAATATTTTGTTGCCGGGCAAATGTGTGATAATTTATGTCGTTCTTCTGGAGCTGGGTCATGCTGAATACTTCGTTGCTCAAAGATTTCGATGCCGATATTTCTCCGCGCCATGGTTTGCCCGGAGCCGCATATACCAGTGATGACTTCATGCGACTCGAGCGGGAGCATTTATTCAGTAACCACTGGGTTTTTGTCGGCTACGCACACGAGTTGGCAAAAACCGGCGACGCTGCGCCGATCGAAGTTGCCGGGCTGCCGTTATTTTTAATTCGCAATCAGGAAAATGAGGTTGCCGCCTTCCACAATGTTTGCCGTCATCGCAACCTGAAGTTAATCGACAAGCCCGATTCCTGTGGCAAGTTGATTCGCTGTCCTTACCATAGCTGGAGTTATGATCTTGGTGGCGCGCTGAAGAATGCCCCTTATTTTGGTGGTGAGCTGCGACAATTGCCCGAGGATTTCAAGTTCGAAGACCATGGACTGTTAGCGGTTTCCTGCCGGGTCTGGCATGACTGGGTGTTTGTCAATTTATCGCCACAACCCACGGCTTTCGACGAATTCATCGCGCCGCTTAAAAAAATGCTGGGCGACAATAATGTCGAGGAATACCTGCCGGTCAAAACCCTGGATTTTGGTGAAGTGCCCTGTAACTGGAAGCTGCTAATGGAGAACTTCATCGAACCCTACCATGTACAATTTGTACATAAAAATACCACCGATCAGCCATTGGAGGACCACCATACCGTGATCGAAGAGCATTGCCTTGGCAGTGCGGTCGAGCTCAGTGAAGCGCAACAGGCGGGTGCCAGAACCGGCACGCTTGGGGTTACCTCGCACTACCTGACACTTTTTCCCAACTTTGTCATGGGTACCTATCAACCCGATCAAATCGGGGTGCATTTAAATGAACCGATCGGTCCAGGCAAAACCCGCCAGCGCCGCGTCATTTATGTGCACAGGGATTCGAGTTACAGCGATGCGCAAATTCAGCAGCTGGGAGATTTGTGGCATAGCGTGCATCTGGAAGATCACGAAATGTGCGTACGCCTGCAACAGGGTCGACACTCACCGTTGGCCGCAAAAGGCGGTGTATTGTCGCCACATTGGGAAATCAGCGTGAGAAAATTTCAGGAACTGGTCGCGAATTCGATTCGACCGGGTTTAAGCGATTAACATTTATAGGGGCAACCGATGAGCAAGCCAGATTTCAGACTCGACCATACCATGATTCGGGTATTCGACCAGGACAAAACCCTGGATTTTTATACGCGTATCCTGGGCATGAAGATCCTGCGGCAAAACGAATACCCGGAAGGTCGGTTTACCAATACCTTCGTTGGCTACCAGGGTGAAGACGAGGGCACCTCGATCGAAATGACCTACAACTGGGACCAACAGGAACCCTATGACCAGGGAAACGCCTGGGGACACCTTGCTTTGAAAGTGTCGGATGTATACAAGACCGCGGAATACCTGAAATCCGAAGGTGTCGAATTCACCCGCGAACCAGGCCCGATGAGCGCGGGAACGCGAATCATCGCGTTCTTCAAGGATCCGAACGGTTATGTTATCGAATTAAACGAGCCGCTCGGGGACGGGTAACGGTTTGAGGATGTTGGGGTTCGTGCCTCACCCCAACCTACGAATATGGGGTAGGTTGGGATGAGGCACGAACCCCAACATCCAAACCTTTCGCTATATATCGATGAATTGTTGAATAAGGCCAATCTACCGCCTGTTTTACGTGTCCATGCTTGACCGGATTGTAGTGAATGTATTCGACGTGCTTTTCAAAATCCCTTTCATCACGAATTAGGTGTTCCCAGTACCGGCGTTGCCAGATACCGCGTTCCCCTTTACGTTTACGGCTATCATCGATGTACTCCAGCTTGGGGAGCTGCCGAGAAAATCCTGATTTAATCAACATCCAGCGGGTAGCAAAATCATTGTCATTTGTTGGCAGTGTGAGTAGCGCGTGTAAATGATCCGGTAATACCACCATGGCATCCAGCTGAAAAGGGTGTCGTTTTTTTACCCTGTTTATGACATTGCGCAGAATAAAAATTTCATCTGTCAACAAAGTGTTGTTTCGATCGGCCAAATTAACCGTGAAAAAATAAGTGCCACCTTTGATGTCGGCGCGTCGATATCGCATAGTTCAACCTCCATGTTCAAACCTGGTCAATGCATTATGGACGCCAAATTAATTGTCCATAATTTTTGTTGGGGTTCGTGGCTCACCCCAACCTACGAATATGGGGTAGGTTGGGGTGAGCCACGAACCCCAACACCCTTACCCTAAACCAACTCGTCCAGGCAAGCCTCGATGATATCCATGCCCTCGTTGATCAGCGCGTCGCTGATGTTTAGCGCGGGCAGATAGCGGATGACATTACCGCGCGAACCGCAGGACAGTAGCGCCAGTCCTTTTTCATAGGCGAGACCCAATAGCACTTTGGTCAGGTCTGCGTCGGGTTGATTGACGTCTCCGTTTTTAACCAGCTCCATCGCCATCATGGCCCCGTGGCTGGTACGCAGATGGCCGATGGTATCGGGGAATTTCGCCTGCAAGGCTTGCAGGCGAGCAGTAAATACCCCGGCGACGAGACTGGCCTTATCGACCAGGCCTTCCTCATCGATCACATCGATCATTGCCAGCGCGGCGGCACAGCCGAGCGGCGAGCCTGCATAGGTGCCCCCCAGACCGCCGGGTAGAGGTGCATCCATCATCTCGGCCTTGCCCACAACCGCGGCAATGGGGAAGCCATTGGCCATGCCCTTGGCGACCGTTATCAGGTCGGGTTCGATGTCGGCATATTCGCTACAGAACATCTTGCCGGTACGGGCAAAACCAGTCTGGATCTCGTCGACAATCAAGACGATGCCATGCTCGTCGCAAAGCGCTCGCAGTGCCTGCAAAAATTCGACCGGGGCCGGGTAAAATCCACCTTCACCCTGAATCGGTTCGACGATGATCGCCGCGACATCGCTGGGTGCAATATCGGCCATGAACAGGTTATCGATCGCCTTGAGCGACTCTTCGACGGTTATACCGTGATACTCGATCGGGAAGGGGGCGTGATAAAGCTCGGCCGGAAAGGGGCCAAACAGGTTTTTATAGGGTGTGATTTTTCCCGTCAGGCCCATCGTCAGCATGGTTCTGCCGTGAAAACCCCCGTTGAAGGCGATGACACCCCGTCGCCCGCTATGCGCACGGGCAATTTTGACCGCGTTTTCCACTGCTTCGGCGCCGGTGGTGACGAATATGGTTTTTTTCTTCGACGGACCGGGCGCCAGCTCATTCAGTTTTTCGGCAAGGCGTACCGAATTATCATAGGGCGTAACCATAATGCAGGTATGACTGAATTTTTCCAGCTGTGCCGCTACTGCGGCGGTGACTTTCGGATGACAGTGGCCGGCCGAACAAACCGCGATACCGGTACCGAAATCGATATAACGCTTGCCTTCGACATCCCAGATTTCGGAACCCGATGCCCGCTCGACGAATACCGGGGCGATATTCCCCTGGGCGCGGGCCACGGCGTCATTCTTGCGGGCCTGCCAATCCTGGTTGGTCAATTTCCGGGTCGGGGCTACTTTTAATTGTGGTTCGTTCATTTATCGATACCTCCAATGCACATGTATTTGATTTCGGTGTAGTCGTCGAGGCCAAATTTCGAACCCTCGCGACCCTGTCCGGATTCTTTAATGCCGCCAAAAGGCGCCATTTCATTTGAAATAATCCCTTCGTTGATGCCGACGATACCATATTCGAGTGCTTCGCCCACGCGCCAGACACGGCCGATATCACGCGAGTAAAAATAACAGGCGAGTCCGAACTCGGTATCGTTGGCCATTTCAATGGCTTCTTCCTCGGTCGTGAATTTGAATAGCGGTGCGATCGGGCCAAATATTTCTTCGCGAAACACGCGCATACTCCTGTTGACGTTAGTCAGTATGGTGGGCTCGAAAAATTGTTTGCCGATAGCGGATCGATTTCCACCGACTACTTTTTCGGCGCCTTTGCTGACCGCGTCTTCGACGAATGCTTCCATGTCGATTGCCGCTTGTTCGGTGATTAGCGGTCCGACCGTTACCCCCTCTTCGGTACCCGCGCCAAGTTTGAGGCCTCTGACGGCCACGGCGAGCTTCTCTGCAAACGCATCGTAGCAACCTTCCTGGACCAGGATGCGGTTGGCGCAGACGCAGGTCTGGCCAGCATTACGGTATTTGCTGATCATGGCGCCGGCGACAGCGGCATCGAGATCGGCGTCGTCAAATACGATAAAGGGGGCATTGCCGCCGAGTTCCATCGAGGTGCGTTTGACCGTCTGTGCGCATTCCGCCATCAATTGTTTCCCGACCTTTGTGGAGCCGGTAAAGGTGAGTTTTCTAACCGTCGGGTTTGAAGTGAGTTCGGCGCCGATGGCGGCCGTTTCACCGGTTATCATATTGATAACGCCGGGCGGTATGCCGGCGCGTTCCGACAGTTCGACGAAAGCATAGGCCGACAGCGGGGTGGCACTGGCAGGTTTGCACACCACGGTGCAACCGGCTGCCAGGGCCGGGGCAATTTTGCGGGTCAACATCGCATTGGGAAAATTCCAGGGCGTAATACAGGCGACCACGCCAACCGGTTGTTTGATACAGACTATGCGCTTGTCATTGGAGGGCGGGGGGATGATGTCACCGTAAAGGCGTTTGCCTTCCTCGGCGAACCATTCGATATAGTTTGCGCCGTAAGCGATCTCGCCCATGGCTTCCGCCAGCGGTTTGCCCTGTTCCGTGGTCAGAATCATCGCCAGGTCTTCCTGCGCCTCCATCATCAGGTTGAACCAGTTACGCATACAGGCCGCACGTTCCTTGACGGTCCGCTTGCGCCACTTGGGAAAGGCGGCGGCGGCGGCTTCGATGGCACGGCGCGTTTCGGCGGTGCCACATTTGGCCACCTCGGCGATCACTTCCCCATTGGCGGGATTGGTTATCGGCAGGGTGGCGCCGTTATCCGCGTCTATCCATTCGCCATTGATATAGGCCTGTGTCCTGAGCAGGGCCTGGTCTGAAAGTTGAATGCTCATGTCTGTTTTTCCAGGGTGTTAATTGGAAGACCGGGAAGGATAGCGAGTTAGCGGTTTTACGACAATCATTTAGTTGCAATCGATTATTAAAATAGGCGGTATTGCCGGATAGTCCTCTGTTAGAATGGCCGGCAGTGCAATCAATCGGAGTTACGATGCCTGATACCGGAGCCACGGACAAAGGGAAATCTCGCACCACGCTGGATTTTTATCACAGCCCTACGCAGTTTCGCTTCGATACCTGGAACAATCTCGAGGAGTACAGCAGTCGTCTCAGGACCAGGCAAATGCGCAAGGCCGATGTTGCCGCCCTGACTCGGAAAACCAAGGATGCGATTGCTCTGCTACAGACCATTGAAAAGTACAACGCATTTCCGAGCCGGGAAGATTTTATATTACTCTGGCAACTGTTTGATAATCAGGATTTCGATTTACTCTCGCGTATAGTCGCCAGAATCGCACGTGCGCTTATCGGGGGCACTTACCGTTCGCGTCAAATCAATGTGCGCGTTCCCACCGAGGTGGAAGACAAGAGCGAAATCAACCAGTACTTCGATGAATCATCGCATCAACAACGTCCCTATTTCGAAGTGTTGTTTGTCGATGAAAGTTCACCGCAAGACGTCAAACTGATACGCGAGAGTCTGCGCAAGCTGCGCCGACCCGAAGATCATTTTATCTACGATATCGTCGTTGTTCCAAGCTTCGAAGATGCGCTGATTGCGGTGCTGTTCAATTACAACATACAGGTCGCGGTGATTCGTTACGGGTTTCCGTTGCGCTCGGAGCATCACCTGGAAATACTGCAGCGATATCTTGTCAAGATCGACGAATCCGAATATGAAGATTCGCTGGACATCGAGCGCGGACCCCTGCTCGGTAACCTGCTGGCCGAGCTGCGCCCGGAGCTTGATTTATACCTGGTGACCGATGCCGCGGTCGAGGGCATTGCCGGTAATGTCACGCAGAAGTTTTCACGTATTTTTTACCAGCAGGAAGACTACCTCGATTTACATCTGAACATACTGCGCGGAATCCAGTTGCGTTACCAGACGCCATTCTTCACCGCCCTGCGTAAATACAGTCGCCAGCCAACCGGCGTATTTCACGCGATGCCGATTTCTCGCGGCAAGTCGATTACCAAGTCGCACTGGATCAAGGACATGGTGCAGTTCTACGGCATCAATATTTTTCTCGCGGAAACCTCGGCAACCTCGGGCGGGCTCGATTCGTTGTTGCAACCGCATGGCCCAATCAAGAAAGCACAGGAACTGGCGGCGCGGGCCTTCGGCGCCAAACGCACCTATTTTGTCACCAACGGGACCTCGACCGCGAACAAGATCGTGGTGCAGGCGCTGGTGAAGCCGGGCGATATTGTTCTGATAGACCGTGATTGCCACAAGTCACATCACTACGGCATGGTATTATCCGGCGCCCAGGTCTGTTATCTCGATTCTTACCCGCTGAGTGATTATTCAATGTATGGCGCGGTGCCACTGCGGGAAATCAAGGAAAAGCTGCTGAGGTATAAAAAGGCCGGGTTACTGCACAGGGTGAAGATGTTGTTGCTCACCAATTGTACCTTCGATGGTGTTGTCTACAATGTCGAACGCGTCATGGAAGAGTGCCTGGCAATCAAGCCGGATCTGGTCTTTTTATGGGATGAAGCCTGGTTTGCGTTCGCCGGGTTCACCCCGACCTATCGGCGCCGGACCGCAATGGCCACGGCGAAGCGGTTGAAGGCGCGATATCGCAGCAAGGAATACGCCCTCGAATATGCCGATTATCAGAAACGAATGGCGAAATGTAAAGACGCCGACCTGCTCCATGAAAAATTACTCCCCGATCCGGCGACAGTGCGCATTCGCGTCTATGCAACCCAGTCGACCCATAAATCGCTGACCTCGTTGCGCCAGGGATCGATGATTCATGTCTACGACCAGCAATTCAATCACAAGGTGCAGGAGCCTTTCAACGAGGCGTTCATGACCCATACCTCGACCTCGCCCAATTATCAAATCCTGGCGTCACTCGATATCGGCCGTCGCCAGGTGGAACTGGAAGGATTCGAGCTGGTGCAAAAACAGATCGAACTGGCCATGACGATCCGGGAGCGCGTCGCGTCGCATCCGCTGTTGAGTCGTTATTTTCGCTTCCTCGAAGCCAAGGATATGATCCCGGCTGAATTTCGACCCTCGGGTATCGGCAGTTACTTCGATCCCGATAAAGGCTGGCGCAACCTGCGCATGGAAGAAGCCTGGGCTACCGATGATTTCGTGATCGACCTGACCCGTCTAACGCTTTACCTGGGTTTGACCGGGGTCGATGGCGATACCTTCAAGAACAGTTACCTGATGGATAAGTACGGCATCCAGATCAACAAGACGTCGCGCAACACTGTGCTGTTCATGACCAACATCGGTACCACCCGCAGTTCGGTCGCATTTTTGATCGAAGTACTGGTGAAGATCGCGACCGAGTTCGATCAGCAACGTGAAGATGCCAGCCGGGTGGAACGCAAGCTAATCGATAAACGGATCAAGTCGCTAACTAAAGATTTGCCGCCATTGCCCGATTTCAGCCATTTTCACGAGGCCTTTTGCGCCGGCTCGAAACGAAAAGTGACTACCAGCGACGGTGATATCCGCCGCGCCTTCTTTTATGCCTACGACGATGAAAATTGCGAGTACATGACCATCGACGCAGCGACCATTGGCGAGGCCATGAAGTCGGGTCGAAGCCTGGTGTCGGCAAGCTTTGTCACCCCCTATCCGCCCGGGTTTCCGGTGCTGGTACCGGGGCAGGTCATCAGCGAAGAAATCCTCGCCTTCATGCGCGCGCTCGACGTCAAGGAAATACACGGCTATAACCCCGAAATCGGGTTGCAGTTGTTTACCGAGGAGCTGTTGCAGAGGGCGACGAAAGAGGCGGGCTAGAACTGCAGTACCGGCAGCGGCTTGCTGGTGTAAACCTCGTCGTAAGCCTGGCTTTTTTCCGGGTAACCTTCCGGATCAATAAAGGCGATATGATATTCACGATCGCTGAAGTTATTGAAGTCGAGTTCCCATATCTTCTCCGGCCAGAGGAATTCACAGGCTTTTCGCTGCGGGTAATAGGCCGCATCATAAAGCGTACCAAAGCCACGCGCGAACTGGCTTTGGTAAAGTGGTGGTTGCAAAAATTGCCGCGCAAAGCTGCGGGCGCTGTGTCGACCGGCCTGGGTCAGATCGGTTAGATGCTGATAGCGCAGATGAGTCTTTACCTTTTTTTCGTAAAGCGGCCAGTTACTATCAGCCTGGTGGTTAGTCGAAACCCTGCTGCCGAGGAAGCTGCTGGCCCCGCCTGCCGAGACGGCCACGGTTTCGAAATTTGCGTCGCTGTCCAGCAGCATGATATTGTAGGCGCCGTGTACCGGTACTCGCCGAATCAATTCACCGGCTTCGCGCACATTACCCGCATATTCGAGCAGGTAGCGCAGCAATATCGATATACCGAAGCCTTCGCCAAATTCTTCACGACCACCGAACGACATGGAAACCGCCAGTCCATCGCTATTGATGCCATCGAGTACCCCGGACATGCAATCGAGCATGGCGATCACCTCGCGCTGATCAAATTTTGTGCGCATCAACAGGCCATCGAAGACGTAGGGCGAATAGTCATAGCTGCGCACCAGGGCGGCTTCATCGGCGATATAAATCGCCTGCGAACAGCCACGAAACAAGGGTGGCGGGCAATATTGCGCCAGAAACCGGGCCGCGTGATCACCCCCGCCGGCGAGGTCGACCATGGCCTCGTAGGTCGGTACAAATTCGGGCAGGTAGCGGCTCAGCGCCTTTGAGGATTCCAGGTAGGTGGGGCGGTCTGCTTCACCATAGCGCAAAAACCATCGCCGATAGGCTGGCCAGCGTGCGCTAAACTGGCTTTGCCATACAGCTCCCGGCTTGCCCTCGTCGAGGGCGTTAAAGGTGAAATCCATATGCGTTGACAGGCCCATTAAAACGGCGAAAAGGGCGGGTCGATAAATGCCGGGGAAGGTGCCGGGGACTCACCGGGATCATCGGATTCGGCATCCGCGCTGCCAACGGGTTCGAGATCATTTCGAGTCCACCAGTACCAGAATCCCTGATCGCGTAGCCAACTGCTGAGGCGATCGATGTTATTCCACTCGCGACCCGCACCGCGCGCGTTGAATACCCGGCAAAGTTGATTGTCGACATAGACCGCAACCGCCCAGGCCAGGGGATGCTTGTCCTGGTCACCGTAACCGCCACCCTGGTGCAGTCTTTCGACCCGATAAACCAGGGCGAATTCTCCCAGCCTTGCCTTGTCTCGTATCGGGGCTAAATCAGCCTGAGTGACCGATCCGGTAATTCCAAGTTCTACATCTTGGCTCATAGTGTTGACTTTTGCGTAATAATTAACTACATTATGCAGCATGGTGTAGCAAGGTACAAATTTTCTTGCTGCCATTTTCAGATATTGGTGTATTAGATGTCCAAATTTTCATTTTCCTACATTATGGAGCATATTATGAGTAAAAAGGTATCCCCTATCCCACGCGGTTATAGAACTGCAACTACCTGCCTGACTGTTATCGATGTTGATTCTGCAGTCGCATTCTACCAGGCCGCCTTCGCTGCCGAGCTGCTAACGCGCCATACTGGTGCCGACGTAGCCGAATCAGTAGCCATTCACGCCACCATCAGAATCGGCAACAGCATTATAGCGTTAAATCCCGAAGCACCCGAACTGGGTATTTTCGCGCCAGTCAGCCTGGGCGGCGCCGCCAGTCAAACCCACCTCTATGTCGATGACGTCGAAGCCAGCTGGAATCGCGCTGTCGAAGCCGGGGCACTGGTTCACACGCCATTGTACA
>SMVB01235944.1_pt1 | contig 10583 bp, 9 predicted proteins | sample 2456461 | NCBI WGS metagenome assembly SMVB01 (sample SAMN11095934, study PRJNA526329) | marine sediment metagenome | biome: Marine sediment; feature: Surficial sediment; material: Deep marine sediment; isolation source: Hadal surficial sediment | place: Pacific Ocean | collected 2014-05 | depth 0-1...
AATATTATCAATTACGTATCTAAGCAATGATTCAAAAGAACTTACATATGGATTGGATGCCCCTGGTATTTTTTATACTCGGCTTTCAGTTGGTAATTTTTTCACAAAACAGTTCAGAATTACCAAACGGAGTTCAGGGTCTCTGGGCTAATAATTCTTCTAAAAAAACTTCTTTAAATAAATGGGATGCGCAATGGATTTGGTTGCAAGAATCTATGGTAGGTGATGTGATGTTTACACGAAGAACATTCGACTTAGCAACTGTACCAAATAAAGCGACAATCCGAATAACTGCTTCGTCGAAATACGAACTTTATATAAACGAAGTATATATATGTCAAGGACCCGCAAGAAGTGCACCGCATCATCAATCGTTTGATATTTTAGAGATACAATCTTTATTGAAAATAGGTAGAAACAATATTTCTATAAGAGTACATCATCAAAAAGGAAAATTTTCCTATCATTTAAAAGGACGTGCAGGATTACTGGCACAATTGGATTTTGATGCTACATTTGGAAGCGTTTTTACGGATAAAAATTGGAAAGTTATAGCAGATAATTCTTGGGACGATGCTTCACCTATTATGAACAGATTTCAAATGGCGGTCAATGATCGCGTTGATTTAGGAAAACAACTAAAAGGATGGCAGCAAATAAATTATGACGATTCAAATTGGGATGATGCCTTTCCATTATTACGAAATTCGGGTTGGCCATCTCCTAAAAAGGATGAAATAGCCAGAGCCCTAACAACACCTTGGACATCTTTAATTCCGCGAGACATTCCTTATTTAATGGAAAAAGATATAGAAGCAACCCATTTAATACTTGAAAAAGAAATAAACATAGACAAGCAATCAAAACATTTCGAAATAGATTTAGAGCATAAATCGATAGAAAAATCTCAGAAAAATGCCAAGGTAATAATTTACGATTTTGGAAAAATTATAAATGGCATGCCTAAATTAAATATAGAAGGCCCCAAAGGAAGCATAATTGATATTTACACAGCACCTTATATTCTGAATAACACCTTCAAATCCAATATTGTTGATTCCGATTTTCATGATCAACTAATTTTATCGGGTCAAATAGACAATTGGCAATCCATGTATTTTAAGCCTGCTCGATATCTTGCAATCGTTATGAATGGCCCTCAGGAGCATGTAAAAATTCATTTTACAGGAATCCATCAAATTAAATATCCTTTTGAATTAAAAGGAACTATATCTACGCCTGAAGCACCATGGATTGAAGATTTATGGAATGCATCCACCAAAACCATTGATGTCTGCACAACCGATGCATTTACCGATAACTATAGAGAGCGCAGACAATATGCTCAAACAGGTTATTATGCGGCATTAGGTAATTATTTTACCTTTGGAGATACTGCCTTACAGCGACGTTATTTAATACAAATAGCGCAAGAACAAGAAGCCAATGGCATCATGCCCGCTTACGCCCCTTTAGCAAGCAATGACTATATGGTGATTCTAGATTCTAACTGTTTGTGGATACGAAGTTTGTATAATTATTTATTGTTCTCTGGTGATTATAAAACGATCAAAGAATTATTGCCTGCTGCTAAAAAATTAATGACGCTTTTACATTCTTACACAAATGATTTAGGCCTTTTAGACAATCCACCCTATGCCTATTGGTTAGATCATACGTTGAATGATAGACGCGGTGCAAATACTACATTAAACGGGCATTATTTAGGCGCTTTAAAAGATTTTAGTCAATTGCTAGGTTGGTTAGAAGATGAGGAATCAATCGAGTTTGCAAAACGCGCAGAAGTTTTGAAAGAATCTTTAAGGACTCATTTATGGGATGAAGAAAAGCAATTATTTGCGGATGCTTTTATTGATGGTAAACGTTCAAATCAATTTAGTGAACACGCTAATGCAATGGTTCTAGCCGAGCATATTGCAACTGTGGAACAAGCTGAAAAAGTATGTCATCAACTATTAATAAAAGATAATAATAATTTTATAAAAAGAGAAAACGGAATGACTATGGTTAGTCCTGCCATGTCATATTTTTTACATAAAGGACTTGCTAATTACGGTTTTGTAAATGCATCCTTAAAAGTGCTAAACAATCGTTTTAGCCATATGTTGGAATCGGATACAAATGGGACACTTTGGGAAGAATGGTGGCTAGACGGCTCTGGTAGAACCGGAAAATTCCAGGGAGGGCGAACGAGAAGCGATGCCCAAACTGAAAGTGTTTTTTCACCTGCTTTATTTGCTGAATTTGTTTTAGGGATAAGAGTGAATAGGCCCGGAATGGAAGAACTTATAATATCTAAACCAAATACTGTCTTAACACATATAGCAGCCAGTATTCCTACACCACTGGGTAATTTTAAGATTAAATGGAGCCTTACGAAGGATAATTCTTTAATGATGACAATCCCAGAAAACATGTACGTTAAACTGGATCTCGATTCGCTAACAGGACTTCAAAAAGAAATATTTATAAACGATAAATCTATCAAGTTTAAAACCAATATCAATGGTTTTCATATGCTTAATTCCGGAACTTATAAGATATCCTTTTAACAAGAATCACCCAATATTTACCTCAAATGAGAATTTTATCTAAAAAAAGCAATGCCTTATCTAATTTGAAATTAAGGTTAGTACTTCTTTTTTTAACCGGGCTTTTATTTTAGTAAAATCAGAATTATCTGCGAGATTCGTCCATTCATAGGAATCATTTTTATGATTGTACAATTCCTCTTTTCCATTGTGATATAAGATATACCTCCAATTCTTTGTTCTATAAGAATAATTTTGTTTTCGTACATAACTCGAATCTAAATCTGCAGTAATTTGTATATGCCAAAGGGCTCCAGGATTACTGTTGAATCCAACACCTTCGATAGGTTTGTTTATTCCTGCTCCCAGAACTGTGAGTGCCCCTTGTGGGCCTTCCCATTCATTAGTGTTTGCATTTTCTAAAAAGGGTTTCAAACTAAACCCATCCAACTGAATGATTGCCGACCCCTTAATCGTACCACCCTTAAGTTCACATAAATCGACCAAAGTTGGAAAAATATCAATCAATGAAACAGCATGTTCCACCTTGTTTCCAGGTTTATATAATTTCGGATATCTTATAATGAATGGAATTCGAGTGCTTTCATCCCATGGCGAATTTTTATACAAATAATCTTTTTCTCCCATTTGCCATCCATGGTCACTGGCAAAAACTACAAGGGTGTTTTCTTTTAGAGTACTGTTATCCAAAGCATCCAAAACCACACCTATCTGATCATCTACAAAAGCCACACATGCCAAATATGCCTGTAAAAATTTTCGCAACCCTAGATCTCCCTCCGGATATGACAATTTTAATTTTTGATAATAGGCCAAGCCCATTTCGGTAGATGGATAAACACTTGAATAGAAAATATCGCCATTATCGCCCTCTTTTATAACTGGCATTTGAATGTCATCCAGCGGAAACATATCAAAATATTTTTTTGGTGCATATAAAGGAGTGTGGGGCTTCACAAATCCAACTCCCATAAAAAACGGGTTGGAATTGTTTAATGTATCTAAATGCTTAATTTTATTTGAAGCCCAAATTGCATGTTGCTCATCTGGCATCAAATCTCTATGAACATCAGTTACATATCTATATGGTTTATCACCATAAGTCCATCCGGTTTCTATCTTTTCTCCTCGATCATTAAAAATCACTGGTGTATCAGAAAGTGGAGCAAAAGATCCATCAACTACATTGATACTTCTAAAAGGTTCAGGAACCGAAGAATGCCCCATGATCCTTTTTCCTTTTTCATCAATTCCACTGTAGGCATGTGGACCGTAATTAATTCCTTCAGGCACGCCCCATTCATCCCAGTACTTTTTTACATTTTTATGTAATAATTTTCCTGTTCCTAAAGTTGTATATCCATTCTCTTTGAAAACTTCTATAAGAGTTTTATGATCTTTTAATACGGCTTGTTTAAAATGTGGGGTCCAACCAAAATCTCTTGAATTATGTGGATAGATTCCCGTAAACAAACTATTTCTGGATGGAGAACAAACCGGGACATTGGTATGTGCATTGACAAATACAGTTCCAGATTTTGCCAATCTATCTATGTTGGGTGTCTTAGCCTGTGGATGGCCTCCAAAAACCCCTTGATAATCATTTAAATCATCGACCATGATTAGCAAAACATTTGGTTGCTTCTGGTCAATCTTATTTTTTTGAGAACAGCTTATTAATGAGGTTGTCATACATACTACGACAATAAAATATTTAAACTTCATAACCAACTTATTTAACTTTTAAAACTTTGTTCGCGATTTCTTTAAAATGGTTAAGCAATTCTTTGTAATTTTTTGACTGAATCAAGTCTTTGTCAAATAAGGAACTTCCCATACCAACACCAATTGCACCCGCCTTAAAAAAAGATTCAATGTTATCTACAGTTACGCCACCTGTTGGTAATAATTTCATTTTGTTCAAAGGGGCCAATACATCCTTTATATAGCTCGCACCTAATTGAGTGGCAGGGAAAATTTTAACCGCTGTTGCACCCAAATTCGAAGCATTGTATATTTCTAAAGGTGTAAAAGCTCCAGGGAAAATTGGAATTTCATTTTCGGTGCAATATTTCATCACTTCAACATTTAAAATGGGTGTTACAATAAATGATGCTCCCACGTTTACAGCCCGCATTAGATCCTCCATATTACACACTGTACCCGCTCCAATATTTAAATCTTCATGGTTTTGTGAAAGGTACTTAATTGTGCCTTCGGAATTTTCCGAATTCATGGTAATTTCTATGTTGGTAAAGCCTGCCTCTTTATAATAAGGAAGAATTTCTTCAATAATATCCAAAGGAATATTTCTCATAATTCCAACAACAGGCATTTTGTTAAAAAGGGATTCATTGTAATTGGGTTTCATAATTTTTATTTTAAAGTTTTCAGCAACTTATATTGACCTCTAATCACGGCAGAATCAACTATTTTTTGAGGAATAATATTTGTAATTTCATCAAGTCCTAAAGCCTGAATGGCTTTTTTATATAATTCAAATAATTTTCCTCCAGCACATAAATGCAAAACAGTTTCCTCGTCGGTTGATATACTCTTTAATTCTTCACCTATAAGCAATCCACTTAAAAAATAATAATTTTGAACATTGTTCATTTTCTCGAATAAAGAATTTGCTCTGATTTTAAAAAGAGAATTCAAAATTGAAACTCCGTTTTTTGCCTCTCTAATACCTTCTTCAAAAGCATTTAAATTTACGCTGTTTAAAGTTCCAAATACAATAGAGTTTTTAAGAATTGTATGTTCCGAAATTACATCGAAGATTTCACCTGTCATAAAAGTTTTAAAATCAATGACTTTATTTTTGTCGCAAATTATATGTTTGCTATGTGTACCGGGTAGAATAAAAATATTTCGTTTTGAATCAATATTCAAATGAGACAGACCTAATATCTGAACCTCCTCTCCTCTGATTACATCTGAATTCGATTTAACCCCGGAAATCAAAAATATCGGATTTGATATTTTCACTGAAGTAATTTGTTCTGAATAAAGTGAACAACCATCAATATTAAAGGGTAAATTTGCATATGGAAGTTCCTTTAATCCGATGCTCGAAGATGCCATTCCTGAAATTACAATTTTTACGGAAGGATCGATTTGGCTCTTAAAAAGAATATATTGTGATTTTAAAAAGTTTAAAAAATAAGTTTCCCTGTCGCCTCCATTTTTCTCCCATTCATTATAAAGAGATTTCACTCCTACTGGAGACTCAATCATTTCAATAATATCTAATGATAAAATATCAATAAGTCGCATTCTAAAATTAGACGTACCCCAATCTACACTGATAAAATTATTAATTTGCATACTACTTTTTATATATTTCAAATTTATTTTTTCGTTGTTAATTAGAGTTGGCAGTCATTATCACATATTATACACTAATTACCCTAAGTGTAATTAACCCATATTATGCAATAAAAAATCTATTACGTCTTGAAATTGCTTAGTGAACAGTATCTAATTTTAAATTAAAAAATTTAATTTTGTTTATCACCCAGATATATTCAATACTGAATTTATCTTTGCAATTTACCATTGAATTCAGTCTTAAAAGCAAATCTACCATTTTCCAATTTATCCATATTCATAAAATATAGGATGACTTCTAAATTAATTTTGTCCGAAATCAAAAATAAATGCAATGGATTTCAAATCTATCGTCTTTATAATCGTAGGGCTATTAAAAAGGCTTTTGAATAATGTTGGAAACGGAAAACTATAATAAATTAAAGTCCTTTTTTAGTAAGGAATACAATTTACTTAAATCGTATGTAAATTCCAGAATTACGGAAAGTGCTGATCGGGATGCCGAAGACATAATTCAAGATGTTGCTTTGAAATTATTTTCACGCGCTGAAAATTCATTACCCATTAATAATGTTGGAGGTTTTGTTTACAATTCAATAAGAAATAAAATTATTGATACCATGCGAACAAAAAAGCAAAAAAGCAATATTCAGGATGAAAATGAAACAAGGTTGATTGAACGAACAGAATTATTTTATGGTAAATCAGATAATTCTTATTCAGAGAAAATGAAACATGAATTAATGAGGTCTGTTTCAAGTTTAAAACCTCCCTATCGGGATATTATAATAGCTATTGATTTTGAAGGATATAGTTATAAAGAAATATCCATGGAAACAGGAATTCCGGAAGGGACATTAATGTCTAGGCGACACAGAGCTCTTTCCGTTTTATATAAACAATTAGAAAAAAAGAAAGAAATTAATAATTAAATTTAAAAAAATGACAAATTATTGGAAACACAAAATGAGAACTAAAAAGCCGGCTACAATTGCGGCTTGGATAGCATTTGGAATTATGGCAGCTATCGCGTTTGTTGTATTATTCGGATTTGTAATTATGTGGTTATGGAACTGGTTAATGCCTGAAATTTTTGGATTGATAACGATAACCTACTGGCAAGCTGTTGGACTATTAATTTTATTCAAAATTCTTTTTGGAGGATTTGGAGGCGGGAAAAGCCATCATAAATCTTCTCATAAGAAATACAAATGTGATGATAGCCATTCAAAAATCGAGTTCTCTAAATGGAAACATTACGATAAATTTTGGGAGGAAGAAGGGAATCAAGCTTTTGAATCCTATGTTAACCGTGAGAATAATTCTGATGATGAAGAGCAGTCTTAAATAAGTTGAATACAATAAATTACAAACCCTAACTAATGGAATTATTAATATTCAAGACAGATATTAGAACCAAGAAAAAGATAAAAATTGTAGAACCAATATTCAACAATATACCCTCTATTCACGATTGGTCGGTAGATATAGAAGACATTGATAATGTGTTGAGAATTGAAGGAGATCATAATATTAAAGAAGGTGATGTCATTGAACTGATAAAAACATGTGGCTTTAATTGCGAGATTTTACCTGACTAATTTTATGAAAAAATATTAACTTTAGCGTTTCAATTTGGTAAGAATTAAATATCTGCCAATAAACTACCTCGACGTAAGCATACGAGGTATTAAATTGAGTTTGATATGCAAACATCCTGATTTTCCGATCCGCCTTGGGCGGAGAATTAAACCTTATCTTCTCGTCCGCCGAAGCGAACGCGAAGGAGGATAAAAAATCAATGGTTAAAATTAATTTCATGACAAAATTATCTTCATTCATTTTATTTATCACTGTAACCCTAATAACATTTTCTTGTAATTCCCCAAAAACTGAACAAGTTCCAAAACGACCCAATGTAATACTCATTTTGACAGATGATCAGGGATGGGGAGATTTAAGCCTCCATGGCAACCCCAACTTAAATACTCCCAACATTGATAAACTTGCTCAAAATGGAGCCATTTTCGATAGATTTTATGTGAGTCCGGTTTGCTCTCCAACAAGGGCAGAGATATTAACTGGAAGATACCATGTTCGGGGAGGTGTATATTCTACTTCTGAAGGAGGTGAAAGATTGGATTTGGATGAAATTACCATGGCCGATAATTTCAAACAAAATGGTTATAAAACGGCTGCCTATGGTAAATGGCATAATGGGATGCAATATCCTTATCATCCTAATGCGAGGGGATTTGATGATTTTTATGGATTTTGTTCGGGGCATTGGGGAAATTATTTTAGTCCCATGTTAGAACACAATGGAAAAATTGTAAAGGGTAAGGGGTTTTTAACTGATGACCTTACTTCACATGCCATTAAATTTATAGAATCAAATAAGAATAATCCATTCTTTCTATATATACCCTATAACACACCACACAGCCCCATGCAAGTACCTGATAAATTGTGGGAAAAATTTAAGGACAAAGACATTGAAAATAATTATCAATTTAAAGATAAGAAAAGCCTTTTACATGCCAAAGCAGCGTATGCCATGTGTGAGAATATCGATTGGAATGTTGGCAGAGTTATGGATAAAATAAAAGAGTTAGGGCTGGAAGAAAATACGATCATTATATATCTTTCAGACAATGGGCCCAATGGATGGCGATGGAATGATGGCATGAAAGGAAAGAAGGGCAGTACGGATGAAGGTGGAGTACGTTCTCCCATGATCATGCAATGGAAAGGTAAAATTGAGGCCGGCAAAAAGATCGATCAAATTGCAAGTTCGATTGACTTATTACCCACTTTAGCTGATATGACAGGAATAAAATTAATCAAAAGCAATCCATTTGACGGCCAAAGTTTAAAATCAATCATCTTAGAAAAAGATGCAGATTGGGAAGATAGATATTTAGTCAGTTATTGGAATAAAAAAACCAGTATTCGAAATCAACGATTTCGTTTGGATCATCAAAATAAATTATATGATATGCAGGTTGATCCCGGACAGAAAGAAAATGTTTCAGCAAAATATCCAATAATTTTGAAGGATATGATTGATTTCAAAACTCAATGGGAAAAAGAAGTATTATCTGAATTGCCTGCCATCGATGAAAGAACTTTTCCAATTGCACATCCTGATTTTAAATACACCCAACTTCCGGCCCGGGATGGAAAAGCTCATGGAAACATAGAACGATCAAATCGATGGCCTAATTGCTCATTTTTTACCAATTGGATCAGCGCTGATGATAAAATAACTTGGGATGTTGAAGTATTGGCTGGTGGTGAATACGAAGCCATTCTGTATTATACCTGCAGTAAAAAAAATATAGGCTCCACCCTTGAGCTTAGTTTTGATAAAAATTCAATTCAGCAAACTATAACTGAGGCGCATGATCCGCCATTGTTTGGATATGAAAAGGACAGGGTAAAAAGAGAAGAATCCTATGTAAAAGATTTTAAACCTTTACGCATGGGGGTTCTTAAATTAGAAAAGGGGCTTGGAACGCTTACTTTAAAATCTCTAAACATAAAAGGGTCAGAAGTAATGGATTTTAGGCTGATTATGTTGAATAAAGTTGATTTCTAAAATTATATCAGGAAGCAAATATTCTTACAAAAATTTAAAAAGAATTTTAATTAGAATAAGGTTTAGATAATATAATGTATTGAGTAAATCAAAATTAGCATTTTAATGTTTTTTTGCATAAAGCACCAATTTTTTTAATAAATGTCTGAAATACTACAACTTAGTAACTATGATTGAATCCTATTGAGGCTAAAAATAACTAGGAATTCCACACAATAGTGTGGACTTTTTTAATTTGATTAAATCAAACCAGAACTAATACACCGACTCATTTCTTTACCAATCTTTAACAATTCATTCACCTCCACTTCAGTAAAATCATAGGGAACAGGTTTTGCGATCCCTAATACTCCATATAAGATTCCGTTCAATATCATTGGAACAGCAATTGATCCTTCTACTTTTGTTTCTTTAGCTGCCGGTCGGGCCACTCCCGATTTATCTGTTTGCAGATTGCACATTTCCACGGGTTCACGTCTCTCTGCTGCTATACCTGCCATTCCTTTACCTATAGGAATCACAGATAATTTGGGAAGTAAAAAAGCAGGAAGTCCTTGCTGAACTTCTAAGTTCAAAAGCGAGGTTTTCTCATCTAAAAAATGAATAGTTCCGGTTGTACAATCAAAGGAGGAAAGAATCTCTAAAAGAACCTGCTGCCAGTTAATATTGGTTTCCTTTAGTAAATTATAAATAGTATATCGTGATGATTCCACTTTTTCACTCATGTTGATTATATTTTAAAACAATTAATTTTTTCACAGTAAATTTAAACTTTTAATTCAATAAATAGTTGTTGTTAATGAGTTTTGAATATATATTTTTCATAGTTGAGTTTATTTGTATTAGTTCGATTTTGAAGGGTTTCGTATCGAAATAATAGGTACAGTAAATTCTGTTCGAAACAGGATTTTAGACGCTCTATTACCCATGTTGCAAATAATCCCCAAATTGAATAGCCAAAGAAACCTTTGTCTGTCGAGTCTGCAGGATAGTGCTGTTCTACAGATTGTGCATAATTTACTTATCCATATGGAAAGCAATAAATTAAGAACAATACCATAGCTAAACATTTTTGG
>SMVB01237669.1_pt1 | contig 10583 bp, 4 predicted proteins | sample 2456461 | NCBI WGS metagenome assembly SMVB01 (sample SAMN11095934, study PRJNA526329) | marine sediment metagenome | biome: Marine sediment; feature: Surficial sediment; material: Deep marine sediment; isolation source: Hadal surficial sediment | place: Pacific Ocean | collected 2014-05 | depth 0-1...
AACCACACACCCCGGAACTCGATCTCGCCGCGCACCGGCAGCTCCAAAGCCACCGGATCCGGCGGGTCCGCGATATCGATCTCGCGGTCGATCAACTCGAAGATTCTTTCGGACGAAGCCATGGCCGACTGAAGCAGGTTGTACTTCTCCGAGAGATCCTGGATGGGGCGAAAAAAGCGGCGGGCGTACTGGATGAAGGCGGCCAACACACCCACGGTTACCGTGCCCTCGAGCAGGGTGGCGCCCCCCCTCCAGATGATCAACGCCAGCGCGATGGCGGTGAAGAGCTCGATGACTGGGAAGAAGAGCGCGTAGTAGGTGATCGAGCGGAGGTGGGCCTCCAGGTAGTCCTGGTTGATTTCGGCGTGACGTCGCGCGTCATGCTCCTCCCGGTTGAAGAGTTTGACCACCATGATCCCGGTGATGCGTTCGTGGAGGTACGCGTTGATGCGCGCCAGCCGAACACGAATGTCCCGGTAGGCGTTGCGCAGCTTCGCCCGAAAGAGGAAGGCCGTGAGCAGCACGAACGGCAGAACGCTGAAGGTGATCAGCGCGAGCCTCCAGTCCATGTAGAGCATGGCGCTCAGGATGAAGGCGAGTGTAAAGAGGTCTCCAAACACCGCGACCACGCCTGAACTGAAGAGCTCGTTCAGGGTCTCGACGTCGCTGGTGATGCGGGTCATGAGGCGGCCCACTGGATTTCTGTCGTAGAAGCGCAAGTCGAGGCGCTGGAGCTTGCGAAAGATTTCCGTGCGTAGGTCGTACATGACCCGCTGGCCCAACCAGGTCGTGAGGACGGTCTGGCCATACATGAGAGCGACCCCGGCCACGACCGATGCGAGGTACGCGCCGGCGAGTGCCGCGAGCAGGGACGCATCGCGGTTGGGGATCACCTCGTCTATGGCGATCTGCGTCAGCCAAGGCCCGACGACCTGAAGAAGCGACGCGGCCAAAAGGATCGAGATCGCAAGCGCGACCGGCCATTTGTAGGGACGCAGGTATTCGAGAAGCCGCTTCATCAGGCGGGCGTCGTACGCCTTTCCGAGTGCCTCTTCTTCCTGGGGCTCGCCCTGCGCTGGAGCCACTTCGCGCTCCCTGGAACGGGTTGATGATGGTGATGACCACGCTGGCCGGCCGCTGCGGCCTACGACGGTGCTCTACGACGTTCGCGTGGGCGTCGGGCTACCCGTTGCCTGGGGACGTGTTCCGGGGAAAGCGCCGTTGCGCTGCCCCCGGATTGCTGTGCTATTCCGAACATGGACGATTGGATTCGCATTCGAGGCGCGCGCCAGAACAACCTCAAGAATCTGGACATCGACCTGCCGAGGCGAGCCCTCACCGTGATCACCGGGCCGTCGGGCTCCGGCAAATCCTCGCTGGCTCTGGACACGCTGTTCGCGGAGGGTCAACGCCGGTACGTCGAGTCGCTCTCCACCTACGCGAAACAGTTTCTCGAGCGCATGGAGAAACCCGATGTGGACTCGGTCGAGGGGATCTCGCCCGCCGTGGCCATCGAGCAGAAGAACCCCACCAAGTCGAGTCGGTCCACGGTGGGCACCGCAACCGAGGTCTACGACTACCTCCGACTGCTTTGGGCGCGGGTGGGCCGCACCTACTGCCCGGAGTGCGGGGACGAGGTGCGTCCCGACTCCGTGACGAGCGCCGTCGGTCGCGTTCTCACCCTGCCCGAGGGCACACCGATCCAGGTGACCTTCCCGTTGAAGCTTTCGGGCCGTGTGAAACATGCGCTCGTGGTCGAAAATCTCAGGGCGATGGGGTTCGTGCGGGTCCTCGCGGGCGGAGTCATGGTCGATCTGGGTGAGGAAGGCGCGGAGAGCGTAGCCCACGTCGGCTTGGATCTCACGGATGTGCCGGAGGCGCTCGTCGTCGTGGATCGCCTGAAGACTTCTCCCGAGGACCGCGATCGCCTAGCCGACTCGCTGAGCACGTGCTTCGTGGAGGGGGAGGGAGAGGCCATCGTGCTGGTCCACGGGAGCGGGGGCGTGCCCGCGGCGGCAGATGGCGATGGCTCGGGTGGCGGCCCGAGCTCCCGGGAGGCCACCTCCCGCTCGGAGGTCACGGACCGCCTGGCGTTCACCGAACATTTCCGCTGCCCTGAGCACCCGGACATCGAATTTTTCGAGCCGACGCCCCAGCTGTTTTCTTTCAACAACCCGTACGGATCGTGCCCGTTGTGTACCGGATTCGGCGCCACACTGGATTACGACGTCGATCTCGTCGTTCCGAACCCCGGCCGCTCCCTCGACGACGGCGCGGTCGATCCCTGGTCCAAACCCCGTTATCGACGGGAGCGGGCCAAGCTGCGCACCTTCACACTGGAGCGGGGCGCATCGCTCTATAGCCCATGGGCCGAGCTTCCCGAGGATTTCCGGGAGGCGATCCTCTTTGGTGCGGAGGGTTTCAAAGGGGTGATCCCCTTTCTGGTCAGGCTGGAGCGGAAGCGCTACAAACAGTACATCCGCATGTTTCTCCGCCAGTACCAAAGCCCGCAAAAATGCCGCGACTGCGGCGGAGCACGGATCCGGCCGGCGGCGCTCAACATCAAGATCGGGCAACGCTCGATCGACGAGGTGAGTGCGCTCCCGATCGAGGACTTGCAGGGTTGGGTCGCGGCCCTCGAGCTGAGTGACATGGAGGCGCAGATCGCCGAGACCATCGTCCGGGAGCTGAGCGCTCGCCTGGCCTTTCTTGTCGATGTGGGCCTCGGATACATCTCCCTGGACCGGCAGATGCGGACCCTCTCGGGCGGTGAGGCCCAGCGCATCAATCTCGCCAACTCGCTGGGCGCTCGGTTGGTGGATACGCTGTACGTGCTCGATGAGCCGACCGTGGGTTTGCACCCCCAAGACACGTCGGCCCTCCTGACCCTTCTGGGGCAACTGCGCGACGCGGGAAACTCCGTGGTGGTGGTCGAGCACGATCCCCTCGCCATCCGCGCAGCCGATCACGTTCTCGAGCTGGGCCCGGGCTCGGGCGACAAGGGTGGAAGTATCGTCTTCGAGGGTTCGCCTGAGGAGCTCGCTGAAGCCGACAGTGCTACGGGACGATACATCTCGGGACGGTCCGAGATCCCGGTTCCCGAGAAGCGAAGGCGGGTGGACGGAGACAAGCTCAGCCTCACGGGTTGCCGCCTCCACAACCTCGAGGGTGTCGATGTCGTGATTCCGCTCGTGGCCCTGACCGTCGTGACCGGAGTGTCGGGATCCGGTAAGTCGACGCTGGTTCACGATATCCTTTACCGGGCCTTGGAGCGGGAGTTGAAGGGCGGTGACACGAGTGCCAAGGAGCACCTCGGGGAGGCGATTGGCGAGGTCGGATCCCTCGAGGGAGCCGGCATGCTCGATCGGGTCGTTCTGGTGGACCAGTCCCCGATCGGGCGGACACCGCGATCCAACCCGGTGACCTACATCAAGGCGTGGGATGAAGTTCGGAAGCTGTTTGCATCCCAGCCGCTCGCCCGGGAGCGGGGGTACAGCGCGGGCGCCTTCTCATTCAACGTACAGGGTGGCCGGTGCGAGGTGTGCAAGGGGGCCGGGTCACTCGAGATCGAAATGATCTTCATGGCCGACGTCTACGTCGAGTGCGACGCCTGCAGGGGCACGCGCTACCGCACCGAGATGCTGGACGTGCGTTTCAAGGGGCGCAACGTGGCGCAGGTTCTGGACATCACGGTCGACGAGGCGATCCGCTTCTTTATCCGTCAGGACCGGCTGGGGCGGATTCTGTGGCAGCTCCAGCAGGTCGGTCTCGGATATCTCAAGCTCGGACAGCCGGCCACGACCCTGTCCGGCGGCGAGGCCCAACGGCTCAAGATCGCCCGGGAGCTGGCGGGGGCGTCCGGTAAGAAGGGGCGCAAACTCTACATCCTGGACGAACCCACGACCGGCCTCTCGGGCGACGATGTGAGGAAGCTCCTCCAGGTGCTGAACCGCTTGGTGGATGCGGGAAACTCCGTGGTCGTGATCGAGCATAACCTGGAGGTGGTCAAAGCCGCGGATTGGGTCATCGACCTGGGGCCGGGGGCGGGCGCCCAGGGGGGACGGGTGGTGGCGATGGGGCGTCCCGAGGACGTGGTGGCCGTTCCTGAAAGCGCGACCGGACGGTATCTCGCCGAGGTGCTGGCCGGGGCCGGAGGTGGGGTGGTGGGCCGGGCGGTAGGCGGGGCGGCGGGCCCGGCCGCGGTTGGCGCGCCGGGCCGAGCTGCGGATGGACTGGCTCGCTGAAGTGCCGGTAGCGATCTCGGTCCTTCTCCCGGTGCGCGATGCCGCGCCCTACCTACCCGAGTGCATCGCATCGCTTCGTGCCCAGACATTCGAGGACTTCGAGGTGCTCGCCATCGACGACGGCTCGACCGACGAGAGCCCGCAGCTTCTTTCGGCGTGGGCCACCGAAGACTCCCGGGTCAGGCTTGTGCGCCAGGCGCCACGGGGCATCGTACACGCGCTCGAGGCGGGGCGGGCGCGTGCCCGAGGCCGTTATCTAGCGCGCATGGATGCGGATGACATCGCCGACCCCAATCGTTTCGCCGAGCAGCTCGCGCTGTTGCAGGGGCGGCCCGACTTGGCCGGGTGCGGTGCGGGTGTCCGGTACTTTCCCAGGGCCGAAGTGCGAGGCGGAGGTCGACGTTACGAGGATTGGATCAACGCCATTCGCACGCCGGAAGACGTGGAACGAAACCTGTTCATCGAATGCCCGCTGGCGCACCCCACCTTCTTCCTGAGGGCGGACATCGTGGCGCAGGTTGGCGGGTACGTGGAGCGGGGGTGGCCGGAGGACTATGATTTGCTGCTCCGGCTGTGGCGATCGGGGGCTCGGCTTGCGGCGGTCGATCGGGTGCTGTTGCAGTGGCGGATTCGAGGCGACCGAACGTCGGTTTGGCACGAGTCCTACACGCCCGAGGCCTTTCGGCGCTGCAAGGTCCACTACCTGCTCGACACGCTGGTCCGGGACCGCGATGGAGTGGTGATCTGGGGAGCCGGACCGATCGGAAAGGCGTTCGCACGGGAAATTCAGGCGCAGGGCGGGACCGTTCGGGCCTTCGTCGAGCTGGATCCACGAAAGATCGATCAGCGCATTTACGGGGCCCCCGTCATTTCGGCTGACAGGGTCGACGAATACCGGGACAGCTTCTCGGTGGCGGCCGTTGGCCAGGAGGGTGCCCGAGGGCGGATCAGGGCCGCGCTGGAGACGGCCGGTTGGCAGCCCGTCACGGACTTCGTAGCTGTGGCCTAGCGCGTTGCCCCGCCTCCGCAGTGGGTAGCTCCCCACCGCGACCGTCCGGCGAAATTTGGTGTGTGTGACTTTTTCGCCGAATGAATCGTCTAAAGGGCAAGCTTGGGAAATCGTCCCAGGCCGGACCCGTGCGATCTGGCCGCCCTCCGCTTTAACGAAGGGATCCAGATTGGCCTCTTAATGATTAGGTGGGTCCCGGGGTTGAAGGGCCGCCATTCGGTGGCCTTGAAGGAGTGTGAGGGCAGAGCGATGTTGAATGCGGGTGGGGCTTTCTTGGCACATTGGATTAATCGGCCAAAGACCATGAGTGAACAGCCTTCAAAGCTGGTGTCCTTCATGGCGGAGCTGCGGCGCCGCCATGTGTTCCGGGTGGCCGTGGGCTACGCGGCCGTCGCCTTCGTGGTGCTGCAGCTCAGTGAGATCGTGCTCCCCGCCTTCTCCGCCGAGTGGGCTCTTCAGCTCGTGGTGGTGTTCGTGGTTCTGGGGTTTCCCGTCGTCATGGTGCTCGCCTGGGTTTTCGATATCACCTCCGACGGTATCCGCGTAACCGACGCTCGGGGTGGTGATGGCGGGATCGACGCCCCGTCGACGGGTATTCTCCCTCGTCTGGCAATCATGGCCGTGACATTGCTCTCGGTCGGCGTGGTTGGCTCTTGGTGGGTCCTGAACACCGTTCCGGGCACCGAGGAGGTCGACACTGCGCTGCGGCCGTCGGTAGTTCCTGTGGCCTACGATCCGGCGCAACCGATCCGTTCTCTCGCCGTCCTCCCGTTCGAGAATTTCTCCGAGAACCCGGAACAGGACTACTTCGCTGCAGGCATGCACGAGGCGTTGATCGAACGCCTGAGCCAGCTTCCGGAAATTCGGGTGGTTTCACGCACGTCCGTGGCACGGTACGCAACCACAGACCTGACCCTTCCCGAAATAGCCCAGGAGCTCGGTGTCGAGGCGATCGTGGAGGGTTCGGTGTTTCGTGCGGGCGATGAAGTCCGTATCACCGTTCAGTTGATCCATGGAGCGAGCGACACCCATATCTGGGCAAGGAGCTACGAACGCAGCTTCTCGGACATCTTGGCCCTTCAGAGGGAGGTGGCCACCGCCATCGCCGAGGAGATCAAGGGAGAGCTGGCGACCGACGCCGATATGCCCATGCTCTCCTACACACCGGTGAGTGAAGTACCGGGGGCGAACGAGGCCTACATGAGGGCCCGCTTCGAACAGTCCCACGAGACGTTGGACGGTTTGCTGGCCGCCATCGAGCACTACAGTCAGGCGCTGCAGGCGGACCCGGAATTCGCGGGTGCGTATGCCGGCCTCGCCGGTGTTGAGGTGATGCTCGGCATGTCTCAGCCAGCGGATCCCACCGAGTCTCTGGCGCGGGCACGGGTCATCGCCTTGAAGGCGTTCGAGATCGATCCGGAGCTTCCTGAGGCCCACGACATTCTGGCGCTCATCCATGAGCATTTCGAGGGGGAGGTATTCGGCCCATCAAGCGGAAACGAGGCGCTGAAGCGCTTGACCGAGGTTCGCATCGTTCGCAAGCCGGGGAGCGAGAGTGTCGGTGCGGGCGTCGGGGGTGAGGTAAGCGGGGGCGTCGGGGTGGCCGCCGAAGATTCCATCATCGTCATCTCGGTGGATCCGGCTCTTCTCTCGAGCTCGGGCGCCTTCAGGCGTGACTCGACATCGATCTTCGAGAGCTTTACGCAGATAGGCCGGCAACTCCGGGCGGCGTCCGCAGGATGGGCGACCCGGAGCGAACGGTTGGCCTCCATGGATCCGGCCCGCGTGGTCTTGGCGGCTCAGCAGTTCAAGGCGGCGGGACGTACACAGGCCGCCGTCGACCTGCTCGGCGCGCTCTGCGAGCGCTCTCCGGAGCACGAGGAGGCGTGGGAGGCGCTCGAGCTCATCTACGCATCCACCGGGAATTATGAGCAGATTCTCGAAATGAGAAGGATGTGGGTCGAGCATGGCGGGGGTGACGCCGAATCGGTCGACCGGCTCGACGAGCAGCTGCGTTCCGAAGGCGCCGAGGGGTATTGGGAGTGGCGTTTGGACGTTCTCGAGAACCGCGTCTTTGACGGAGAGAATGTCTCACCGGTGTATTTGGCGGCTGCGCAGGCGGCTCTCGGGAACACCGAAGATGCATTGGCTTCTTTGCGGAACGCGGTTCGGGCCCGAGACCGACGTTTGATGTCCTTGAGAACGGACGCGGTTTGGGATGTGTTGAGGTCCGACCCCCGCTTTTCTTCCCTTCTGCGGGGTATTGTCAACGCACGCCCGCGAAGAGGAGTCCGGCCCCAGATCGGGCCGTCTCCCTAGGGTTTGTAAGAGGGCCGCTTTTTCGTTAGTTTTCAACGACTTAGCCCCGTTGCACCACCCCTTCGCGGAGTCTTTTTGAGGCGCTGCCCCGAACTCTGGAACAACGGTTCTCTCACGTCCGGCAACGCCCTAGGTGCCGGCACCTTTTGCGTCACAGTCACCCACCTGACGCGACGGCTTCTTCCCAAGGCTGATTGATGGCAGACGACGAACTCCACCTGGGTGGAGCGAAGGTTCTCGAACGTCTTCTAGAGGACGAGATGCGCGAGTCGTTCATCGACTACTCGATGAGCGTCATCGTACAGAGAGCGCTCCCCGACGTACGCGATGGCTTGAAGCCGGTTCACAGGCGCATCCTGTATGCGATGGGCGAGCTCGGGCTCAGCCCCGGGCGGGGTTACAAGAAATCGGCCACGGTGGTCGGCGACGTCCTGGGAAAGTACCACCCCCACGGCGACTCCTCCGTGTACGACTCCATGGTCCGGATGGTCCAGGATTTCTCGCTGCGTTATCCACTCGTCGACGGCCAGGGGAATTTCGGATCCATCGACGGAGATTCTGCGGCGGCGTACCGATACACCGAGGCTCGCCTGACCGCTCTTGCGATGGAGCTTCTCGAGGACATCGAAAAGGAGACGGTCGCCTTCACGCCCAACTTCGATGGGCGCCTGGAAGAACCGACCGTGCTCCCGGGAAAGGTGCCGAACCTGCTCATCAACGGTAGTTCGGGGATCGCCGTGGGAATGGCGACCAACATTCCGCCCCATAATCTTCGGGAGATCCTCGCGGCTGCGACGGCGCTGATCGAGGATCCCGAGCTCTCGCAGGAGCGCCTCGAGCAACTCGTGACCGGGCCGGACTTTCCGACGGGTGGGTTCATCTGTGGCCGGACGGGCATCGAAGATGCCTACCGAACCGGCCGGGGCCGGATCGTCATGCGCGCCCGCGCCGTGATCGAGGATTTTGATGAGTACTCCGAGCGCATCGTGGTGACGGAGATCCCGTTCATGGTCAACAAGTCCCGCCTCATGGAGCAGATCGCGCAGCTCGTACGGGACAAGAAGCTGACCGAGATCCGTGACATGCGTGACGAATCCGACCGAGACGGGCTCCGCATCGTAATCGAGCTCAAGAGGGACGCCATTCCGCAGATCGTCTTGAACCGGCTGTACAAACATACGCAGATGCAGTCGACCTTCGGCACGATTCTGCTGGCCCTCGTCGACGGCGTGCCTCGCGTTCTTACGCTCCGGCAGATGCTGGAGTATTTCCTCGAGCACCGTCACGTTGTGGTCGTACGCCGCACAACGTTCGACCTCAAGAAGGCCGACGAGCGAGCCCACATTCTCGAGGGTCTCAAGATCGCGGTCGACAATATCGACGAGGTGATCAAGATGATCCGGGGCTCGCGGGACGCCGAGATCGCGTCGGAGCGCCTGCAGGAAGCCTTCGAGCTGTCGGAGCGCCAAGCGAAGGCCATCCTGGACATGCGGTTGGCCCGGCTCACCGGGCTGGAAATGGAAAAACTCGACAGCGAGCTCGCCGCCCTGCGTATCACGATCGAGGATCTCCAGGGGATTCTGGAGAGCCGCGATCGCAGGATGGCGATCCTCACCGAGGAGTTCGTGGCGCTCGACAAGAAGTACGGCGACGATCGGCGAAGCGAGATCGTCGGGGACGCCTCTTCCTTGGAGGTGGAGGATCTCATCCCGGACGAAGAGATGGTCATCACGGTCTCGCGCCAGGGTTACGTGAAACGGACCGAGGTCGACACCTACCGTGCCCAGAGGCGTGGGGGACGTGGATTGCAGGGGATGGGCACCAAGGAGGAAGACTGGGTGGAGCACCTCTTCGTGGCATCTGCCCACGAATATCTGATGATTTTCACTCGCTCGGGCCGGTGCCATTGGTTGAAGGTGTGGCAGGTCCCGCCGTCCGGGCGGCATTCCCGCGGAAAACCGATCGTGAACCTCCTGAACATCGATCCGTCCGACGAGATCGCTTCGGTGGTTCCGGTCCGCGAGTTCTCGGAGGACCGCTTTCTCCTGTTTTGCACCCGCGGCGGAAAGATCAAGAAAACGGCGCTATCCGCATACGGAAATGTGCGCGCGGTGGGCCTGATCGGGATCAACATCCGTGAGGGGGACGAACTCATCGATGTTCAGGTCACCGGCGGTGACGATGAGGTGATCCTCGCGACACGCAACGGCCTTGCGATTCGTTTCCGCGAGTCGGATACACGTGTGATGGGTCGGGTCGCGGAGGGGGTCCGGGGCATCCGTCTGGGTAAAGATGACCAGGTGGTCGGCATGGTGGTGGTGTCGCGCGAAAACGCGACGTTACTCGTGGTGTCGGAGTCGGGGATGGGGAAGCGCTCCGAGATCGACGCCTACCGGCTTCAGGGACGGGGCGGGAAGGGCGTGATCAACCTGAAGACGACCGAACGGACGGGGAAGGTTGTCGCGATCAAGTCGGTGGTGCCCGGGGACCAACTCATGCTGATCACCCGGAACGGCGTCATCAATCGTCAGCGCATCGACGAGATCCGCGTGATCGGGCGAGCCACACAAGGTGTGCGCCTCGTGAACCTCGACAAGAACGACAGGGTCATGGACGTGGCTCGCGTGATTCCGGATGATGCGTCCGCCAACGGGGCTTCCGACGGTGACGCGGCGGACCTTGACGGGGCGGGCTCTGAAGTTGCCGCCGCCGAGGTGGTGGACGGCGAGGGGACGGCCGACAGCGAGGGAACAGCGGACGGCGAGGGGACGGTGGACCGCGAAGGGACCGACGACGACGAGGGGACGGCCGACGAGGGTCCCGAGGCTTCGGTTGACGGAGACGCGGTCGCGACGGACCCCGACAACACGGAAGGTGAGTGACGGCCTAGTCGAGCTCGAGGCTATCCAGGAGGCCCAGGAGAGGATTCGCCCGGTCGCCGTACGTACGCCGCTATATCCTTCCGACGTTTTGAGTCGTGAGTTGGGTTCCGACGTCCGACTCAAGCTGGA
>SMVB01338509.1_pt1 | contig 10582 bp, 6 predicted proteins | sample 2456461 | NCBI WGS metagenome assembly SMVB01 (sample SAMN11095934, study PRJNA526329) | marine sediment metagenome | biome: Marine sediment; feature: Surficial sediment; material: Deep marine sediment; isolation source: Hadal surficial sediment | place: Pacific Ocean | collected 2014-05 | depth 0-1...
CGCACATCAGCCTGCCGAGCGGCTTGGGTCCCGACGTACCTTTGGCGCTGCCCACCGTCGATTGCGTGTTCGATGGCTCGAGGGGGATCAACAACGTCCCGCCTGAAGTGGCCGCCACCAATCCACTGCTCGATCAATTCGGGGGCGGCCGGAGCGGCGAGAAGTACGAATCGTTTGTGTTGACTGCCACGTTCGATTGGGCTTTCGACAACTTTGATGTGAAAACCATCCTCAACTATCAGGATCAGGATGAGAAATGGGTCGGTGACCAGGATGGTGGCGATGTGACAACCATCTTCGCCGCTGAGCATAATACGTTCGAGAATCTATCGGCCGAAGTCCGCGCCGTAACCAGGTTCGATCAACCTCTGAACTTTGTTCTGGGCTTCTATTACCAGAAGACGGATCGCTTTTTCGATCAGGACGTCAACTTCGGCTTCGTTCAGTGGACCGGTCCTATCGACAACCCGCACGACGAGTTCACCGCCTACAACAAGATTTCCGAGACAGATGGGCAAACCGAGTCGGTCTATGGCGAGGTGATCTGGGACATCACCGACCAGTTGCAGCTGACCGCGGGCTTGCGCTACATCCACGAAAACAAGGATTCTTTCTTCATACAGCCTTATGTGGCGCCATATTTTCCGTTCAACTTTTTCTTTATTGAGTTCGATCCCGATAATCTGTTAACGAGGGCCGTGGACGATAGTACTTACAAAAACGCGATTCCCGAGGTCACGTTGCGCTGGGAGGCTACCGATGAGCTCACCTTCTATGCTGCTTATAAGGAAGGTTTCAAATCCGGTGGATTCTCCAACAGCGCGATCTTGAGCAATCTGTCGCCACCACTAGTAAATGGAGTTCCGTGCGTTCAGCCAGCTTTGGGAGGAACCTGTCCGGGGGCGAGCGCGGGGGACGACATAGTCTTTAGTGATTTTGTTTTCGATCCGGAACAAAATAAGGGTGGAGAGATCGGGGTCAAAGCCTCGCTGTTCGAAAGCTCCATGCTGGCTTCGTTTGAGGTGTTCTACTACAAATTCCGTGATCTGCAAGTCGACTTCTTCAATTCCCAGCAGTTCGCGTTCGTTACCGAAAATGCAGGGGGTTCGGAGACCTATGGCGCGGAACTGCAGATAGAATGGGCAACGCCGCTCGAAGGGCTGACCGTATCTGGTTCACTGGGATATCTCGAGTCGAAATATACCGAATTCGAAAACTTCTGTTTCGTTGGTCAGACGCCGGCTCAAGGGTGCGGGCCGATACTTCCTGGGCAGACCGCGACGGATTTACGCCAGGACTTGGCCGGTAATACCCGCCCCGGCGCGCCCAAGTGGAGCGGTTTTGTGGCCGGGAACTATGAGCGTCCCATTGGTGGTTCGCTGCTGATCGGCGTAACCGGCAACCTTCAGTTCAAGAGCAAGACCGTCTTGAGCTCGTCCGACCCGAATGCGACGTATAAATCTTACGTCACGCTCGATGCCAACGTGCGTGTTACCACTCAAGATGGCAAATGGCAATTGGCGCTCATCGGTAAAAACCTAACCGACAAGCTGGCGATCCGCGGCGCCGCCAACGTGCCGGGTACGGGCGGCAATACCGGGACGGTCATCGGGTTTCGGGGGGACCTGAGCGGTGCCGCGATCCGCCCGCGGCAGATCGAGCTGGAGCTGAAATACAGTTTCACTCAGTAGGTCTGGTCAGAGAATGTGGTGATGATCAAACGCGTCAACCATACGGGCATCAGCGTGAGCGACATGGAACGCTCGCTCGCGTTCTACCGCGACCTGCTTGGAATGGAGCTGATCTTCGACTCCGATGTGGATGACGTCGAGGCGCTCAATGCTGTCGTCGGTATGGAAAACGCCAGGGGCCGCGTGACCTGGCTGCGTGCCGACGACGCTACCATGATCGAGCTGTGGCAGTGGGATCACCCCCAGGGTCGTCCGCTACCGGATGATTATCGTCCGGCCGACAGGGGCGTGACGCATTTTGCGCTCGAGGTCGACGATGTGGACGAGCTCTGCGAGCGCATCGTTGCCGCCGGCCTGCACGCCAACACCAAGCCGCTAGATCTGGGGCTCCACAAAACCACCTACGTGCGCGGGCCGGACAACGAAATCATCGAAATCCTCGAAGATCGAGCCACCGATGAGTGGCTCGCAAAACTCACGGCGCAAACCCGCGAACGGCGCGCTTCGAAGTAGGAGCGGATTTAATCCGCGAATCCATCCGCGAATCGCGGACAGAGTCCGCGCCTACGAAGTCTTGGACGCGGCGCGTTGCGCCGCATCGCGCCCGCCGAGGAAGCCGAACACCATGGCCGGCGCCAGCGTGCCGCCGGCGCCGCCGTAGGTCATGCCGAATACGCACGCCATGACGTTGCCTGCCGCGTAAAGCCCCGGGATGGTCGCCCCATCGACGTTCTGCACCCGCCCCAGAGCATCGGTTTTCGGTCCACCCTTGGTGCCCAACGTGCCGCTTCGTACCTCCACAGCATAAAAAGGCCCGGTGTCCAGCGGGCCCAGGCAGGCCGCCGGGGTTCCTTTCAGCCAGGGATCTCCCCACCACGTGTCGTGGGCGCTTTCACCTCGATGAAAATCCGGATCGGTGCCAATGGCGACCTGGGTATTCCAGCGGTCTACCGTTGCGGTGAGCCCGTCGGGGTCGATGCCGAGTTCCATGGCGAGTTCCGTTAACGTTGCAGAGCTTGTTACCCAGTTGGCAGCCGGGGATCCAGGCAGGGTGCCGATGAAGCCGTAAGTGTCCAGATGTGTTTGATCAAAAATGAACCAGCATGGCAGGTTTGAATATTCGAACCTGGCAACGTCCTGCTCGTGGAAGGCGGCGCCGAAGGCGTTGTAGTTTGCGGCTTCGTTGGTGAATCGCTGGCCGGCGCGGTTCACCATGATCGAGCGCGGGCGAGCACGTTCTGCGGCAAACAGGTGTTGATCGGCCCGACCGTCGCCTCTATCGCCGGGAATCTCCACCGCAGGCATCCACCACGCTTCGCGCATGTTGCCCAGAGCCGCACCGATGCGCATGCTCATCTTTAGGCCGTCTCCCTCGTTGGTTGGAACCGAAACCGGAGTGGTCATGGGCCCGCGCAGAAAAGCCCGGACCAGATCCGGGTTCCATTCGAAACCACCGGTCGCCAGCACCACGCCTCCGCGTGCCGCGATCGTGAATGGTCCGTCCGGGCCGTCGCCTTTGACGCCGATCACGGTTCCGTTTTCAACGATCAGCGCCTGGGCTCGACACTCGGTCACGATCGGAATTTCACGGTCCAGACAACCCTTGAACAGTCGGCCTATCAGCGCCTGGCCGCAACCACGCTCGTCCCGCTCGGTGCGCCTGCGCATCTCCTCGGCCGTTACTTGGACGGGTACCGCTCGGCCCAGATTGGATTCCTGCATGGTGATGGGGGCCGTGCCGTAGTTATAGCCCACCGTCACGCGATCTTTGTGCTCGCCCAGGCTGTCGTATGAGAACAGCGGACATTCCAACGAACGGCCGCCACCGGCTTTGCCGCCCGGATGCTCGGGATGATAGTCGGGAAATTCCGCCACCAGCCGAAACTGCGCGGGCGTGTTAGCCTCCACCCACTTGACCATTTCCGGCCCGGCATCGACGAAAGCTTCGGCAAGCAGCGGATCGATCATGTCGTGGGAAAGGGCGCCGAGATAAATCAATGCTTCTTCGCGGCTGTCGACAATGCCGGCGTCATGCATATGGTGATTATTGGGAATCCATATCATCCCGCCGGACCATGCGCTGGTGCCGCCGATCTTTTCAGCTTTCTCGAGCACCACCACGCTGGCGCCGTGACCGTGTGCTGCCAGGGCCGCTGTCAATCCGGCGGCTCCGGTGCCAAGCACCACCACGTCTGCGTCTTTCATGTATTCCCTTCCCGTTTTTGTTGGCGCGGGGGGCCGGCGCTGGTGTGTCGCGTGCCGGCCGGATCCGCTGCCCAGCCGGGCGCGACACCCCATTCGTCGCCGAATACGAGCTCCGCCATTGGCCGGCGGCGTACCGGACCGTGGGCGCCTTTAGGCCTGCCCAGCGTTACGGTGGCTGCGATGAAGACCTCTTGCGGTATGCCAAGCAGCTCCTTCAGCGGCGCGTCCACCGTGTTGTGGAACCCCGTGATCACGCCGCCGTAACCCAGCGCTCTGGCCGCTAGCAGCAGGTTCTGCACCGCGGGATATATGGATGCGCCTTCCATGGGGGCAGGTGCCCGGTAGCGTACGAGGCACGGCAGCACCAGCACGGGCACGGAATCGAAGTTGTCTACGTAGGATTGCATGGTGCGTGCCATGCGCGCTTTGGGTGAGCGGGCGTCTGCACCAGAACCCTGATCGTATCCGTCGGTTTGCCGTTTTGCGCTCCACAGGGCGCGCGCGGACTCCCCGATCATGGCCTTGGCCGCTTCGGCTTTGGGCCCCGTGTCGAGCACCACAAACCGGAACGGCTGACGGTTGGACCCGCTGGGTGCACGGGTTGCCGCAAACAGCATGTCACGCAGTGCGGATTCCGGCACGGGCTCGTCACGATAGCGGCGAATGGCCCGGGTTGTGGCGAGACCTTCCAGCAGGCCGATGGTCTCGGTTTGCGTCTCTTTTGTATCGGCGTCGTCGGCCATGGTTTCTCCAGCAGCGAGGGCATCGAACTGATTATCAATCATCACTCATGGCAGAATAAATACCTAAACCCTGGAAAGAGCGAAGCCTGCGGTGGAACCTCGAATTGTTACCCTCGATGTGTTGGGCAGCCCCATGGAAACGTTCCGTTTTACCCCGACCTCGGAGGGACCGCATCCCGGCATCGTGTTGGCTCAACACATCCCGGTGGGTCACAGGGGAATCGAGAACGATACGTTTACGCTCGCAACGGCACAGCGGCTAGCGCAAAACGGTTACGCCGTGGCGGTGCCATTCATCTTTCATTGGTGGCCGAAGTCCGCCGACATGCAGGTGAAGCGCGATGAAAGTCGCGATGACTGGATGGTGGCGGACTGCAAAGCCGCCTTTGCGATGCTCACGAGCGATCCGAATGTGATCGCCGATAAGATAGGCGTGGTGGGGCATTGCTGGGGGGGTCGCGTCGCCTGGCTGGCCGCTTGTCATATTCCGGAAATTGCCGCGTGTGGCATCTTCTACGGCGGTCGGATCAAGCTCGCTATGGGCGAGGGCAACCCGCCACCCATTGAGCTTGCCGGGCAGATCTGCTGCAAAATTGCCGGGTTCTGGGGCAACGAAGACACTAACCCGCCACCCGAGGATGTGGACGATCTCAGCGCGGCCCTGGTCGCGGCCAAGGTATCGCACACGTTCCACCGCTACGATGGCGCCGGGCATGCCTTTCAGAATTTTCCTAGCGCCGAGCGTTATCGGGCAGATGCAAGCGAAGATGCGTGGACGAAGTTGCTCGACTTTCTTGCGCAGGAGTTGAACTAGGAACCCGGCTGTGGGCTTCAGTTTTTGTAGCGTGGTGCCGAAACTGGTACAGGCGTTGACGTTTTTGCAGGTGTTGCGAGGGGTTTTCCAATATGGAGCCCCTGTGCATAGTCGATCCCGAGCTTGCGTAGGAGCGACAGCGCCGAACCGTTTTCCACGTGCTCGGCAACCGTCTTCATGCCAGCCGCTTTGCCGATTTCTCCGATCAACTGAACTGTTTTCTGATCTATCGGCTCGTCGACCAGGTTGCTGATGAATGACCCGTCAATCTTGATGTAGTCGACCGAGAGCTTGCGAAGATGCCTGAACGCGCTGTAGCCGGTGCCGAAGTTGTCCAGGCCGAACTCGCAGCCCATTTCCCGCAAAGCCGCAATCTGACTTTCGTTGCGTGAAAGTTGGCGTAAGGCCAGGGTTTCGGTAATTTCGAAGAGTATGGATTGCGCGGGCACGCGGTATTTCGACAGGAGCGAGCCAACATAAGCAGCAAGGTCTTCCATCTCGAAGGCGTTTGCTGAGAGATTTATGGAGAATCGCAGGTCGGGATGATCAGTGCGAAACCAGGTCAACGCGACGATGGCATTCTCGATCACCCAGGCGTCGACTTCGGTCATCATGCCAAAGCGGACGGCCGCAGGCAGGAACGCATCGGGCGCGATCAGATCGCCGCCTTCGGAGAGCATCCGCAGGAGCACTTCATGGTAGGCGGTTTCGCCCGTGGCGATCGTCACAATTGGCTGGTAGTGAAGAACGAACGTCCCGTTATCGATTGCGTCGCGTATTTTTGCCATCCAGCCGACGTCGGTGGCCACTGTGTCAGCATCATTTTTTGATTCCTCATAGAAGGTGAGCCGGTTTCTACCCCGAAGCTTTGCTTCACGGCAGGCGATGTCGGCCTGGGCGATCAGATCATCATGGTCGTAAGTTCCTGGGTGGATGAGTGTGATACCGATGCTGCAATGAATATGAAAGACCTTGTCGGCGTCGATGTGAACAAGCTGACGCATGTGGTCGAGAATCGATTCTGCGAGCGACTGCGCGCCGGACTCCCTCACGTTGGAAATGATCACGGCGAACTCATCACCACCGAACCGACCCACTGTGCCCTTGTTGCCTACCGAATGTTCAAGCAGGTCCGCTACCTTTTTGATCAGCCGATCACCGGCGGGATGACCTCCGATATCGTTCACGTACTTGAACTGGTCAAGATCGATAAACAACAGTGCACTCTGGCCGTTGGTATCGGAAACTCTGGCGATTTCCGTTGTCAGCTCATCGATGAAGCGGCGCCGGTTATATAGCCCGGTCAACGAGTCGTGATTGGCCAGCTTGGAGAGCTTGGCGTCGCGTTCGGCCAGGGCTGCGGCCGTGGACTGCAGGGCTTCTACGATCTCCGCAGTCTCGCGATGCGCTGCAGGTTTGAACTGTACCGACAGGTTTCCCTTTGCGAGTTCTGCAATGGGTTCCCGAAGATCGGAAATCGGCCTAAGTGCGCGTCGCAGGAGCAGCCAGCCACCGATCCCGGACACCACGAGCAAGCCGAACAAGATCATGATTGTCGTTTTGATGTTGCTTAGCAGCAGATTGTGAAAGCCCACGAAGTCCAATTCCAGGCCGACGAAACCGAGCAGGTCCTTTGAGCTCGATTGGGCATCCTGCATGGGGTCGAAGTCGAACAATCCGTCATTGGCGATCGACTCGGTCCAGATGGGCGCGTGAATCTCGAAAGCACGCACGTTCAAGATGCTGCTTTCGATCACGTAGGGAGCCTCGGCACCGACCAGTGCCGATGCGTTCTTAAGCTTGGCGGCGGAGAGCGCCTGTACCTCTGTCATGGCATTGTTCTCGTCAGATGCGATCGAGAACAATGCGGAACCATCGAACCGGTAGTAGGTTACACGCTGAATTTCCGGATACTTGCGAATGTACCTTTCCAGGCGAAGGGTGACTTCGTCGTCCTCCGAAACGTATAGCGGCGCACCCAGCTCGTTGAGTTCTTCGGTCCATTGCAGCGCCCAGCGGCTGTAGCTGTTCTGGAGTACCCATTGTCCGCCCCAGTACAGACTTGCAATCGCGAGTGCGCCGATCACGGCGGTGATCAACAGCTGTAAGGTAAGAATTTCATGAACCAGCACACGCTTGTTGCTGGATATCTGAGAGTCTTCGGACGAGCTCTCGGCGCCGGGTGCCGGCAATGCCAATTCGCTCATGTTTCGGTCACCTGACATCCTCAATGCCAGCGGATGTCTGGATGCCTGCGGTCTTCAGTCCCAGTTCCAAGAGCACCGCTTCGTTCGTCAGAATATCTAACGTTGTCAGGGGTGTTATATCGGGAATCGATTCGCCCGAGCCATGGTAAAACTGATCCACGACCTCAATGATCCTGGCGGCGATATCCGAGGCGATGGCCGTTGCGCTCATCGTTGCCCCCAGACCGAGCAACGATTCGTTGAATACCGCAATCTGTATATCGTGGCGTGATGCGTAGTCGAACATCTGGCGTAGTACCGAAGGGCTGAGAACACGGTTGTCGGGAAACAGCCAGAAGCCATCGATGTGGGGTAGCAGCTGGTTGAAAAGATACAGCGTTTCGCGGTCCGACTTTGCCGTTCGGTAGTGCAGCTTTACGCCGTGTAGTTCGGTCGCGGCCACGGCTTCGGCAATCAGATATTCGTGACCTTCGCCGAGAATTGCGCCGACGTTGTTCAGGTCCGGGTCCAGCCGCTTCCAGGCTTCTACCTGAAGGTGAAGGGGCGGTAGCGACGCGACCCCCTTGAATCGATCTGAGATCAGGTCGTAGCCGCTGAAGTTGAACACCTGGCAGAAAACCACAGGAGACTTTGAATTGGCCGCTGCCGCGATCGCTGCACGCAGACCGATTGCTACGACCACATCGGTTTGAGCCTCCGCAATGGTGTTCATCGCTACCTCGGGCGATAGCCCGTCCTCACCTAGCGTGTACACCGAGGGTTCTTGCAGCAGCCTGGCGAGCTCGATCGCAACGTTTTGATAGGCGGGTTTGCCGTCGCTCAGCACGATGGCCACCCGGCGAGGGGGCGTTGCAACGGGTGCTTGTTTCTGAACGGGGGGTGCAGGTGGTCGCGTCGCCACAGCGATCGGCTCGGCTTTTGCGGGGACGAGTGCGCAGCCGGAATTGAGCAGAGCCAGCATTACACACAGGGCGCCCGCCGACAGCTTCATCAGTTGGTTCGTTCGGTGCATGCGGAATGGTCCGTCGTATTGTTCCATCCTGGAAAAGCAGACAGGCTGCGGTGTTCAAAGCGTTTGTTGGCTGTGGATCAGAGTAAACGACAGGTGTGGCAACGCAGCGACGTGGGTCTCAGAAATGAGAGCCGAATCACGATTTCGCTAAAAATCGGGAAGTCATTGAGCTGCCGCTGCCCGTACGCGCTCGGGCGTGAACGGTACGGCTCTCACTCGCACGCTGACGGCATGGAATATGGCGTTGGCGATTGCTGCCGGGGTTGGCCCGGTGCTGGCCTCGCCTGCACCCAGCGCAGGCAGATGGGGTTGTTCGATGAGGAAGGTCTGGAGCTCGGGGATCTCGCTGAAGGAAAGGATCGGGTAGCTGTCCCAATCGCGGCTGGTGATGCCGTCGGCGTCCCAGCTGACCTGTTCTTTGAGCGACCAGCTGGCAGCCTGAATGAATCCGCCTTCGAGCTGATTGCAAAGGCCGTCGGGATCGATGATCAGGCCCGCATCGGCCGCGATGTAGACTCGTCGCAGGCATACGCTGCCATCGTCGCGCACCTGTAGGTCCACCATGATTGCCGCGTAGGTCTGCTGATTCTTGTAGCGGGCGATACTTACGCCGCGCCCAGCATTTTTTTCCGGAAGTGGTGCAGGTGCGCGAGCTCGAAGCGTTTCAAGTACGGTCCGAGCTCGTGGATCAGTCAGGTGGTCGAGGCGAAAATCGATCGGATCGCGACCGGCCGTACGTGCGAGTTCATCCATGAAAGATTCGATCGCAAACACGTTTGCGAACGCGCCGAGGCCGCGCATGGAAGATGTGCGAAGTGGACCTTGCGCGACGAAATGCTTGACCAGACGTTTGTTTGCAAAGCTGTAGATTGGTTCCATGTTGCGGTGGATGCCCGCTTCGGCCATTAACAGCGGCTGCTTTGGCAGCGGTGCTCTGGGCTGCTCGCGCCACCATGCTGGCTGCAGATTGCTGCAGCCGGGACTCGGCAATGGCCGCCCCATGTGGGAGAAACCATAAGCCTCGTGCTGCCAATCGGTGATGCGCCCGGCGTTGTCCAGGCACGCGCGCAAGTCGATTACGGTAGCGGGTGCATAGGGTTCGAAGCCATGTTCGTCGGCTCGTGTCCATTTGAGCATGACAGGGCGTGGTGCAACCGCGATGGCGAGCAGGGCGGCATCGAGCCCAGCGTCATCGGCACCATTGTGACCGTAGCAACCGGCACCCTCCGCGTGAATGACGTGTACGTCTTCGGTTGCCAGATTCAACACATCGGCCAACGCAGTTTTCAGAAGCTCCACGCCCTGGCTGTGGGAATACACGGTCAGAGTGCCGTTGCAGTACTGAGCAAACGCCGCCGACGGGCCCATGGCGGCATGCATCTGGTAAGGACGATGGTAGGTTGCGCTCAGCGTGTGAGCAACGTCATCCACTGCGGTTGATTTGGGCGCAGGGGTCTCGGGCAGGGCGCTCTGGACCGGTTTGCCATCTATGACGGGAAAGCTTTGGGTGACGTTGCCGCGCAGATGCGCCTCTATGCCATCCATACTGGGTGCCAGCGGTTCGACGCGCCATTCACAGCGCGCCGCCAGTTGCTCCGCGGCTTTGATCGCTACCTCTTCGCGTTCGGCCACGACGCCGAGAAAGCTGCCGTCGCGCACCACCTTTACCACGCCGGCCATCGAGAAATCGTCCGGCCATCGGCTCAGCCGCGCTGTCATGAACGGGGGCTTGACCAGGCGTGCGTGCAGCAGGTCGGGCAAGGTCATGTCGTGGACGAAGGCAGGCTCTCCGCGCACCTTGGCGGGCAGGTCAAGGCGCGTTGCGGGGCGCCCAACGACCTGGTGATCGGCCGGGTTCTTTGTTGTGGGCAGGTCCGCGATGTCGACGTTAAACGCCTGGTCGCCCTGCA
>SMVB01093598.1_pt1 | contig 10581 bp, 9 predicted proteins | sample 2456461 | NCBI WGS metagenome assembly SMVB01 (sample SAMN11095934, study PRJNA526329) | marine sediment metagenome | biome: Marine sediment; feature: Surficial sediment; material: Deep marine sediment; isolation source: Hadal surficial sediment | place: Pacific Ocean | collected 2014-05 | depth 0-1...
GAACTCCATCGGCGACTCGTTTCGTATCGTCATGAACCAGGTGACTGGCCGGGTGCAGGTCCTCGAAGGCGCTTCTTAAAGGGAGCGCTCAGCGCGGCGATTGCGGCGTTGCACTTGTTCGGGCTCCCTCCGGCGTACATCAATGTACGCTTGCGGTCGCCCTCTCTGCGCGCCCTAGGGGCTGCAAGGAACGCGATTACGGCGTTGCACTTGATTCGGGTGCTCGGCGTACTTGCAGTACGCTTCCGCTCCCGAATCTGCGTGCGCCTTGTACTCGCGTCCCTTGCAGCCCCTAGCAGGCATATCTCAGCGCGCTTCTCCGCGCCCACAGCACTAGCCCGCATGCCTCAGCGCCCTCGCGACGGAGAGCGTTGGGATATGCGGGGCTGGTGGAGTGACGGAATCTTCTTTGCCGTGTCCATCCCATTCATTGGGAGGCACGGATGTCGAAACGAACGATGGGCGGTTTCGCCCTTTTGGAAGTCGTTGTTGCGCTAGGCGTGCTGACGATTTCCACTCTGGCGATTGCACAGGCGCTTGGGGCAGCCCTTCAATACTCCCGGGCCGCTGAGGCGGCCCGGCAGGCCACGGCTGTTGCGGCGGCCATTGCCCACACCTTCGACGAACGTGTTGAATACCCGGCCGGCTGGAGGGTTGTCGGTGCTCCCGGGCTCGATGGTTTGCCCGGAACGCGCGACGACATCCCTCCGGACGGGCCGGGCCCCAGGTGTTGGAGGCGGGTGGTGCTTGGCGTCTCCCGGTGGGTTCACGTCGAGGCGACGTGTTTCGGCAACACGGCGCCGGTCGGCGATGTCGGCGTGCAGGGACCGGGCGCGGTAACCGTTGGGGGGCGATTGGCGCGCAGCGCCGTTTTGCTACGTCGCCGATGAGAGGCTTCTCGTTGCTCGAGCTTCTCGTCGCCATGGTGTGCACGACGTTGATCGCCGCCGCCATATCCTCGATCCTCGTGGGGACAGCCTCGGTCAGCCGGCGAGAGTGGTCGGCGATCCGCGCCCGCGGCATCGCCCGAGCCGCGGTCTCCGCGGTTGCCGCTGACGTCGCGCGGGCCGGCACCGGCCTCGAGCGTGGCGGTGCGGTCCAGCGCGACGGCGAGCGGATACCGATCGTCTCGTCGGACGGGGCCTCGGGTCTGCGGATTGTTCGAACGCTCGGTGAGGCGGTCGAGATCGTGGCTCTTGTTGCCCCAGGGGTCTACGAAGTGGAAGCGACAGGGGCCCTGGTCGTGGGTGGATCGGTGGTTGGCGTCGACCTTCCCGGCCGACCGGTCGCGGCGCCGCTCCCCGTCGGTCGGGTCGCGGCGCTCTCCGCCGGGATCATCAGCGACGAGGTCGTGGTGGCGTGGTCGCCGGCCGAGGTCCTGAGCCTCGCGGCGTGGGGTCAGCCGCGGGCGCTGGTGCCGGTGCGGTTTCGCCAATACGCGGTGCGTGCCCAGGCCGGCGCGCTGCAGTTGCGCCGTCGCGACGAAGGGGGCTCGTGGCAGCCGATCGCCGACGGCCTCGACTGGTTTCGTATTGCGTGGACCCTCGACACCGACGGCGACGGCATCCCGGACGCTCGGGCGGCCAGCTTCTCAGGTTCCGGTAGCGCGTCGGCCTGCGGCCTGTCGCTCGAAGCCGGAGTGCGGCCGTGGCGCAGCCGATCGAACGATTCGCCCGCCGGGCGCGCCCGGCGCACCGAGTCGGCGTCGCGGTGGATCGACCTGCCGGCGTGTTAGCCCGGGCTTCTCGACGGGTGGGTGCTGCGCGAGCGCGATGGCGTGCCCGCCGAAATCAGGGCAACGATTCCGGCAGCGCCCTTTTGCTCGTTGTCGGGACGACCGCCGCGATCGGCACCTTGGCCGCGGCTCTGCTCGGTGCGTCGTTGTTCGCCTACCAGATCGCGGTGCTCGATTATCAAGGCGAGCAGGCGCGGCTGCTCGCCGCGTCGGCACTCGGCGCCCTCGCCGGCGAGCTGGCGGCGGGGCGGTTGCCGGCTCCGGGAGTGAGCAACGAGATCGTCTGGGCCGAGGACGCACCGCTGCCTTCGGGGCCCGGCGTGGCCGCGGGGTGTCGCTTCGAGGTTCGGCTCTCGGTTCCAATGGGGCCCCAGGGCCAACCGCTGTACGACTCGTCCACACCGCCGGCGCGGCTCATCGATGCGGTTGCCGAGGGTCGTTGCGGTCGCGGACTCGAGATCCGCAAGGGGCGTTTCGCGCTCGCTGCTGATGGCTCCGTGGCGCGCCTGTACTGAAGCTCTTCGGCGCTCTGCGGCGGCGCCCATCGATCTGCGGTGGCTGTTATCCTTCGACATGCCCGCCGATCGAGCCGTCCAACGGACCGAGCTTGAAAATCATCTCATCGTGGTCACCGAACGCGTCCCCGCGGTTCGTTCCGCCAGCCTCGGCGTGTGGGTGAAGATCGGTTCGCGCTTCGAGAATCCCGAGCAGGCGGGCATCTCCCATTTCATCGAGCACATGCTCTTCAAGGGAACTGCCGATCGTTCGGCCAAGGAGATCGCCTTCCGGATCGACTCCATGGGTGGTCAGCTCGACGCTTTTACCACCAAGGAGCACGCTTGCTACTACGCCAACGTGCTCGACGTTCACCTCGAGGACGCCTTCGAGTTGCTCTCGGACATCGTGCTGAACCCGCTGTTCGATGAGGACCAGATGGAGCGCGAGCGGGCCGTGATCCTCGAGGAGCTCGCCGCCGTTGAGGATGCTCCCGAGGAGTTGCTCTGGGAAGAGTTCAGCGCCACCTTCTGGCTCGATCACCCGCTCGGCATCCCGATTCTCGGCACCCGCGAAACGATCGAGTCGCTGAGCCGCGAGGACCTCAGCGTGTTTTTCCAGCGCGCCTACGAGCCGGCGAACATCGTTGTCGCCGCGGCGGGACGACTCGACCACGCGGCGGTGCTGGAGCTCGTCGAATCAAGCTTCGGGGGGCTCGACAATCACGGCCCACCGCTGGAGCTTTCCGCGCCGAGGACGTTCCAGCACTTCCGGATCCTCCGTAAGGAGGAGCTCGAACAGGTCCACATCGCCGTCGGTTGTCCGGCCCCGGCGACCGACGGGAAGGATCGCTATGCCGCTTTCTTGCTCAACGCGGTGCTGGGCGGCAGCGTCTCCTCGCGACTGTTCCAACGCATTCGAGAGGAACATGGCCTCGCCTACAACGTCTATTCCGCCCTCGAGACCTACGCCGACGCCGGATGCTTCTGGATCTACGCCGGCACCCGCCCGGACGCGGCGGCCACGGTGCTCGACCTCATTATCGAAGAGCTCGGTGTTTTGCGCGAGCTGCCGGTGTCGGGCGAGGAGCTGTTGCGCATGAAGGAGAACCTGAAGGGGAGCGTGATGCTGGGGCTGGAGAGCACCGTCGGGCGCATGAGCACCCTCGCGCAGCAGGAGATGTACTTCGGCTGCACCTTCGATCTGGACGAGATCCTGGAAGGTATCGACGCGGTGGATGTGGAGCAAATCCAGGAGCTGGCGCAGCGTGTCTTCGCCGACGAAGGCATCGCGGTCGACGTGTTGGCCCGGCGATCGGTGGCCGACGAGCTTGCCGGCCGATTTGCAGATGGGCTCACGCTGCCCGGGGGCGGCCGGCTGGCTCCGGCGTAGCGGCGGTTGGTTCCGGTTGGCTCCGGCCGGCCCCAACGCGGCGTCGGCGACGCCGGGGCACCTGCCGGCGCCGGGTGGAAGTTTGGTGGACCCGAAGTGTCAGGATAGAATCGCTCCGTAGCTCGCTGCCTACTTCCACCTCGGCAACGCATCGTGTTCGATAAACTTCCCGGGTCTCGGCGATGATCGGCCGCTACACACGCCCCGAAATGGGCAGCATCTGGGGCGAGGCGGCGCAGTATGCTACCTGGCTCGAGGTCGAGGTGGCCGCCGCCGAAGCGATGGCGGCGCTCGGGCACATCCCCTCGGAGGCCCTCGAGGACGTTCGCCGCGCGGTTCCGCCCGACCCCGAGCGGGTGGCGGAGATCGAACGCCGCACGGGCCACGACATCATCGCGTTTCTCGAGGCGATCGAAGAGCAGATCGGCGCCGGCGCCCGCTATCTGCACCTCGGATTGACCTCTTCCGACGTTCTCGATACATCGCTGGCGCTGCGTTGCGTGCGCGCCTCCGACCTGTTGATCGCCGGCTGCGAAGCGCTCGTCGATCTGTTCTTGGCGAAGGCGCTCGAGTTCCGCGATCAACCGATGGTCGGTCGCACCCACGGCGTCCACGCCGAGCCCATCACGCTGGGACTCAAGTTCCTGCGCTACTACGAGGAATTTCGCCGCGCCGCCGACCGGTTGCGGCGCGCCCGAGAGGTCATCCGCTTTGGCCAGATCTCGGGTGCGGTCGGCAGTTACGGCACACTTGACCCTGCCGTCGAGCCGCGGACGTGCGCCCAGCTCGGGCTCAACGTCGAGCCGGTGTCGTCGCAGGTGGTGCCACGCGACCGGCACGCCGAGTTCCTCTCGCACCTCGCCGTGGTCGCGGCCTCGATCGAGAACGTCGCCCTCGAGATTCGCGGCCTGCAGCGCACCGAAGTTCTCGAGGTCGCCGAGCCTTTCGGCAAGGGCCAGAAGGGTTCGTCCGTGATGCCGCACAAGCGCAACCCGATCAAGTGCGAGAACCTCGTCGGGTTGGCGCGGCTGGTGCGCGCCTACGCGGTGACCGGCTTCGAAAACGTCGCCCTGTGGCACGAGCGCGACATCTCGCACTCGTCGGTCGAGCGCGTCGCGATCGCCGACGCCTGTATCGCGCTCGATTTCATGCAGCATCGCCTGTACGGCATCATCGACGAGCTTGATGTCTACCCGGAGGCGATGGAGCGCAACCTGAAATTGACCAACGGGCTCGTGTTTTCGAGCCGGGTTCTCGAAGCGCTCCTGCGCGCCGGCCTGGCCCGCACCGATGCCTATCATCTCGTGCAAAGGGCGGCGATGACGTGTTGGGACACCGGCGAGCCGCTGCGCGAGCTGTTGGCCGCTGATGCCGAGGTCATGGAGCGGTTGTCGACGGAGGATCTCGACCACGCATTCGACATCACGGCGGCGCTTTCGGGCGTCGAGGCGGTCTACGCGAGGGTCCTCGCCGAGGATGGTGCGGGTGACGGCGACGACCGCCGTGACGAGGCGCGCCGCAGCGGCGAGCGGCGGGACGACCAGCGCCGTTCGGCAAGAGATCGTCGCTACGATACGGCGGTCGCGCGCGGCGAGGATCCCGATCGGCGCGGCGGCAGCGAACGACGCGATGCGGCGGAGCGCCGCGATGAGGAGCGCCGCGCCGACGATGAGCGCCGGGCCGCCAGCGAGCGCCGCGGCATCAGTGACCGGCGAGGGGAAGGTGATCGCCGCGACGGGTTGGATGACGACTTCGACGGTGACGAGCGGCGCGACGACGAACGCCGTTCCGAGCCGCGCCGGAGGGTAGACGAATGAAAGCTATGGAGGTGGTATGGCGCGCGGTTTGAATCACTGCTGTGGCGTTTTCGGGATCATCGGCCACAGCGAAGCTGCGCGCCTGACGTATCTGGGGCTCTACGCGTTGCAGCACCGGGGCCAGGAGAGTGGCGGCATCGCCACTGTCAATCTCGGTGCGATGTTCATTGAGCGCGGCATGGGGCAGGTCGCCGAGGTGTTCGACGGCGCGTGCCTCGATCGTCTGCCGGGTCGGGCCGCCATCGGCCACGTGCGTTACTCCACCGCTGGAGCGAGCGACCTCGCCAACTCGCAGCCGGTTCGCATCGAGTCGCGCCGCGGTTTGATCGCATTGGGCCACAACGGCAACCTGGTCAACGCTGGCCGGCTCCGCGCCCGGCTCGAGCAGCAGGGTTCGATCTTCACGTCGAGCAGCGACACCGAGGTTCTTCTGCACCTGTTCGCGCGCAGCAACTGCGACGGCATTTCCGACGCCCTGATCGACGCCCTTGGACAGGTGGAGGGAGCATTCACCATGACCGTGCTGACCAATGATTCGTTGATCGGCGTGCGCGACCCGTTCGGCTTTCGGCCGCTTTCCATCGGCCACCTCGAGGGCGCCTTGGTGTTGGCTTCGGAGACCTGCGCGTTCGATTTGATCGGCGCGCACTACATCCGTGACGTGCACCCCGGCGAGATGGTCGAGATCGGCGAGCAAGCGGTCGGCTCCGAGGCTGCGCTCGAAGCAGCCGCCGCTGGGCCGGGCGCGGCGGCGCCGGGTTTTCGATCGATGCAGCCTTGGCGCGTGGAGCCGGAGCGCCGGTGCATCTTCGAGCACGTTTATTTCGCCCGCCCCGACAGCCAGTTGTTCGGCGCCGGCGTTATGGATGGGCGCAAGCGGATGGGCCGCATTCTCGCGCAAGAGGCTCCGGCCGACGCCGATATGGTGGTGCCCGTTCCCGACGGCGGCACCTTCGCGGCGCTGGGGTACTCGGCCGAGTCGGGGTTGCCCTTCGAGCCGGCGCTGATCCGCAACCATTATGTCGGCCGCACGTTCATCGAGCCGCGCCAGGCGATCCGTCACTTCGGCGTCAAGGTGAAGCTCAATCCGGTCGCGAGCGTGACCAAGGGGAAGCGCGTCGTGTTGATCGACGATTCGATCGTTCGCGGGACGACGAGCGCCAAGATCGTCGAGATGATGCGTAGAGCCGGCGCCCGCGAGGTTCACGTCAGGGTATCGTCGCCGCCGTACGTCTCGCCGTGCTACTACGGCATCGATACGCCGCATCGTGAGGACCTGGTGGCGGCCAACCATTCGGTTGACGAGATCTGCAAGCAGATCGGCGCCGATACGCTTGCCTATCTCTCGCACGCCGGCCTGCAGCGTTCGCTTCCCGACGGCGACCTGTCGTACTGCGGCGCCTGTTTCACCAGCGAGTATCCGACCCCGCTCGGCAGCGAGATCGAGTCGCAGATGGAGCTCTTCGAGCCGGTTGGTGCAGGGCCGGCGAAGACCAACCGCAGCCACTAGCCGGCTAGGCCGCGATTCCGCCCGGCCTAGGGGAGCAGGACAAGCGAGTGCCAGGACCATCAGAAAAGCCGGGGTTCACCTATAGCGAAGCGGGGGTTGATCGCGTCGCCGCGGCGGGCGCCAAGAAACGGATCCGCGAGATCGTGCGCAGCACGTTCACCGAGAACGTGATCGGCGACATCGGCAGCTTCGGCGGCGGTTTTCGCCTGCCGGTAGGGGACTCGAGCGCTGTGCTCGTCGCCTCGGCCGACGGCGTCGGCACCAAGCTCAAGGTCGCGGTGATGGCAGGGCGGCACGAGGGCGTCGGCTACGACATCGTGGCGCATTGCGCCGACGATATTCTCACCCAGGGTGCGGTTCCGCTGTTCTTCCTCGACTACATCGCGCTCGGGACGATGGAAGAGGCCGTGGTTGAGTCCGTGCTGTGCGGCGTTGCGGCCGCTTGTCGCGATGTCGGCGCCGCGCTCATCGGCGGCGAAACCGCCGAGATGCCCGACATGTACCAGCCGGGCGAATACGACCTTGCCGGCTTCATCGTCGGGGAAGCGATTGGCGCCGAGTTGCTCGATGGCGCGGCGATACGGGCCGGCGACCGGCTCCTCGGCCTGGCCTCGAACGGGCTGCACACCAACGGCTACTCGCTGGTCCGCAAGATCGTCTTCGAGCACCGTGGCATGGCGGTCGGCGACGTCGTCGACGAGTGGGGCCGCACGGTAGGAGAGGAGTTGCTGCGGCCGCATCGCGCCTACGTTTCGAGTTTACGCTCGCCGATCGAGAGGGGTGAAATCCACGGGTTGGCCCATATCACCGGGGGTGGTTTGCACGAGAACGTGCCGCGGATGTTGCCCGCTGGTTGCGGTGCGGTTATCGACCCCGACGCATGGAGAGTGCCGGCGGTGTTCCGCAGCCTGCAGGATTGGGGCGCCGTTCCGGAAGCAGAGATGTGGCACACGTTCAACATGGGGATCGGGATGGTGGTGGCGGCATCGACGGAGCGCAGCCCGGCGTTGCTGGAGGATCTGAACGCGGCCGGCGAGCGGGCGTTTCCGATCGGCGCCGTCGTCGAGGGCGATGGGGTGCGCTTGGAGCCGGGCTTCGAGGTGGCGGGATGAGTCGGGACCACCGGCGGACCCGACTCGGGAAGAATAGCGAGAGAGCCTGGTGAACAAGCTGAAGGTGGGTGTCTTGATTTCAGGGCGGGGCTCCAACATGGAGGCCTTGGCGGAGGCCTGCCGGTCCGACGACCATCCGGCGGAAATCAGCGTCGTGGTTTCGAATCGAGCGGACGCCGCCGGGCTCGAGCGGGCGGCATCGTTCGGCATCGCGACGGCAGTTGTCGATCACACGGCGTTCGCCGACAAGGCGGCCTTCGAGGCCGAGGTGATCCGCGTTCTCGAGGGACACGGGGTTGAATTGATTTGTCTGGCCGGGTTCATGAGGGTGCTCTCCGAGGACTTCGTTGCCCGCTTTTCACACAAGATCCTCAACATCCATCCGTCGCTACTGCCCGCCTTTCCCGGCCTGCACGTGCAGCGCAACGCGATCGAGTATGGGGTGAGGTTGTCGGGATGCACGGTGCACTTCGTTGTGCCCGAGGTCGATGCGGGGCCGATCGTCTTGCAGGCCGCAGTGCCGATCGAGCCGGACGACACCGAGGACACGCTCGCCGCCCGCATCCTCGAGCAGGAGCACCGCATCTACCCGGCGGCGGTGGAGCTTTTCGCGCACGGTCGCCTGCGCATCGAGGGTCGTCGCGTGTTGATCGCCCCGGCAGCGGACGGGCCGGAATGAGTGGTTTTGCTCCCGTTGCCGAGCAGCTCGAGGTTCTGCGTCGCGGCACCGTCGATCTGATCAGCGAGGAGGAGCTCGGCAGGAAGCTCGAGCGTTCGCGGAAAACCGGCAAGCCCCTGATCGTCAAGGTCGGCTTCGATCCCTCGGCGCCCGACATCCACCTCGGCCACACGGTGGTGATCCGCAAGATGAAGCAGTTCCAGGATCTCGGCCACCAGGTCATCTTCGTGGTCGGCGATTTTACCGGCATGATCGGGGACCCGTCGGGCAAGTCGAAGACACGTCCGCAACTGACGCGCGAGGAAGTACTCGAGCACGCCGAGACGTATCGTCGCCAGGCGTTCAAGATCCTCGATCCCGACAAGACCCGCCTGGAGTTCAACTCCACCTGGCTCGAGGACCTCGGTGCCGCCGGGTTCATCGAGCTGGCGGGCAAGTACACCGTCGCCCGGATGCTCGAGCGCGATGACTTCGAGCGGCGTTTCAAGAACAACCAGCCGATTGGCATGCACGAGTTTCTCTATCCGCTGGCCCAGGCCTACGACTCGGTCGCCCTCGACGCCGACGTCGAGATGGGGGGCACCGATCAGTTATTCAACCTGCTCGTCGGTCGCGACATCATGCGCGAGTACGGCAAGGAGCCGCAGGTGGTTCTCACCGTCCCGCTGCTCGTCGGCACCGACGGGGTCGAGAAGATGAGCAAGTCGCTGGGCAACTACATTGCGGTCGAGGACACGCCGCAGGACATGTTCGGCAAGGTGATGTCGATCTCCGACGAGCTCATGTGGAGCTACTACGCGCTGTGCACCAGCCTGGAGGCGGGCGAGATCGACGCGTTGCAGGCGCAGGTCAAAGACGGCGAGGTTCACCCGAAGGCCGCCAAGCAACGGCTTGCCCACGCCATCGTCGCCGGCTTTCACAGCGAGGAAGCGGCCGACGTCGCCGGCCGGGAGTTTGACACCGTTTTTCGCGCCGGCGGACTGCCGGACGATATCGCCGAGCACGCGTTCGAGGGCGCCGAGCCCGCCTGGATCGTCCGGGTGATGCGCCAGTGCGGCTTTGCGAGCTCCAACGGCGAAGCCCGCCGGCTGCTCGCCCAGGGAGCGGTGAGCCTCGACGGAGAGCGCGTCACCAGCGACGAAGCCACCGTGCCGAACGATGGCGCCGAGCGGATCCTGAAGGTAGGGAAACGCCGCTTCGCGAAGGTCAGGGTCGGGTGACTCATCGACCGGCGGGTCCTGGTTAGCCGACTTTTTCGGTCGCGTGTGATTGACGCTTCACGGCCCCTCGGCTACTATTCTCTTACTGGAGAGGCAAGTCTGCTCTGCAGTCACCTGAGCCGCGCGGTTTGCGGCGTCTTTTCTCGCAGGAAAAGGCACGCGGGAGGCACTTCCGAAAACTCGGATTTGCGTCGCCGCGTTCGGGAAGATGGTCTGCTCTTTGAAAACTGAATAGTGCGTTATCTGACTCGTCAATTCGGATTGAGGTAGTAAAGAGGTTCAAACTGGAGAGTTTGATCCTGGCTCAGAACGAACGTTGGCGGCGTGCCTAACACATGCAAGTCGAGCGCGAACGGTCCCTTCGGGGGCCTAGTAGAGCGGCGAACGGGTGAGGAACGCGTGGGTAATCTGCCCTTTGGTGGGGAACAACCACGGGAAACTGTGGCTAATGCCGCATGAGCTCCCGATCTCCGCGGAGAACGGGAGGAAAGCATGCCTCTGCTTCAAGCATGCGCCAGAGGAGGAGCCCGCGTCCCATTAGCTAGTTGGTGAGGTAACGGCTCACCAAGGCAACGATGGGTAGCCGGCCTGAGAGGGTGATCGGCCACACTGGGACTGAGA
>SMVB01045091.1_pt1 | contig 10580 bp, 7 predicted proteins | sample 2456461 | NCBI WGS metagenome assembly SMVB01 (sample SAMN11095934, study PRJNA526329) | marine sediment metagenome | biome: Marine sediment; feature: Surficial sediment; material: Deep marine sediment; isolation source: Hadal surficial sediment | place: Pacific Ocean | collected 2014-05 | depth 0-1...
ATCCGTTGGAGCGGAGAAGCCATCGACAAAATCTATGACGAAATCGCACCCACCGGGCCAGGGAGTCTCGCCTTGGTGCAGCGCCTCCCCCTCGGAGTGATAACGGCCATTGTCCCGTGGAACTTTCCTTTGTCGACTACGGCCTGGAAACTCGCCCCGTCTATTGCCACGGGCAACTCGGTTATTTTGAAACCGGCATCCAATACACCCCTGACGGCGATTCGCATTGCCGCGCTGGCCGTGGAGGCTGGGCTCCCCGCGGGCGTGTTGCAGGTCTTGCCGGGACCTGGCAGCAGCCTGGGTCGGCATCTTGCAACCCACATGGGCATTGATGGTATGACCTTCACCGGGTCCACGTCCGTAGGCAAACAACTAATGGTGTACTCGGGTCAGTCCAATTTGAAGCGGACATTCCTTGAGTTGGGAGGTAAGAGTCCGAATATCGTTTTTGCCGATGCTAATCTGAAGAAAGCGGCCGACATGGCGGCGGTGGCAGTCTTCTATAACGGCGGCCAGACCTGTACCGCAGGCACCCGGCTGATCATGGAGGAATCCATCAAAGACCAGTTCCTGGAGATGGTGATCGAGCGGGCCAAGAGCTGGATGCCTGGCAATCCCTTGGACCCGGCGACCCGCATGGGTCCCATGATCGATGAGGGTCAGTTCAATACAGTCGCAAATTATGTGGATATCGGCCGGAACGAAGGTGCGCAGTTAATGTTCGGAGGCGGGCGGGTCCTTGCAGAATCCGGCGGCCATTATCATGAACCCACGGTGTTTTCCGACGTTACCGACGACATGCAGATCGCCCGCGAAGAGATTTTTGGGCCGGTATTGTCAGCGTTGACTTTTACCACGGCCGAACAGGCGGTCGAGATCGCCAATAATTCAATTTATGGTCTGGCCGGTGCGGTTTGGAGCAATAACATCAATACGGCCCACAAGGTTGCCGCCGCGGTGCGCGTTGGCACCATGGGTATTAACAATTACTTTGGTGGTGATATCACGGTACCGTTCGGAGGATTTAAGCAGAGCGGTAACGGGCGGGATAAATCGATCCATGCTTTCAACGATTACACCGAGCTGAAGACCACTTGGATAGAGTTTGAGTAGGATCGATCATTGTTCTTTTTATGATGAAGAGGCAACAGCCCGCTGCAAGGAAGCGGAGCGGGTCCGAAAGGAAAGAACAGTGCTTATTCCATCAGGGTTCGCTGGTACTGTACAGGTGTCATGCTCGTGTGTTTCTTAAACGCGGTGTAAAACCCGGATACAGAATTGAATCCGGCGTTGATCGACAATTCCAATATAGATACATCCGGTTTAGTTGCATACAATTGTTGCATCACATATTCGATACGTCGACTGTTCACCAGGTCGTAAAACGTCTGTCCAAGTACATTAAGCTTCGGCCTTCGGATGATAGCTGCGCCAAATCATGACTCCGGCAAATATGCCGAGAGTGTTGAATAGGATGCCAGGGGAGAGGCTAAAGAGGGCTTCTCCCGTTAGCCAATTCACAGAGCCATCCGGCATAATTTCCCCCGTGCCGCGTTGATAGGGAATGACATAAAAGTTCTTCATCACAAACGGCATGGTGCAGCCATATAGAATAAGCGTAAGCGGGGCGATCATGGTGATCCTGGTTTTGCGCGTGTCAATATTCTCTTCTGGCGTTTGATGAAGATGTGCTCTGTAATCGGCCTCTTCTTTTGTCACTTCTGTTCTTTTTGAAATGATTGTGATCGTAGCGAGGCTAATGACCGTGCCAATGATGACTGGGTTGAGATAGCTGGGCCAGGTTATGAAGCCTAGATATTCAGCAGCAGCCGGCACCACGTTAAAAACAAAGCCTGTGACCATACCCCAAAACGCCGCATCTGAGGTAATGCGCTTGCTCCAGATGCTCATTAAACCCACAGGTCCCCAGGAGGACGCGTAAACCGTGCCTACAAACAGCATGAGCCAGAAAATGTTGGGTGGGAAATAAAAGCTCGCCATCAGAACGACAAGGGCCAGGATCATCATGATGATGCGTATAGAGCGCAGGTCCAGTTTCTTTTTTGTTCTGATAATGTCATTAGTGGCGCTAAAGCCAACAAGCGACAAGAAGGTGGAGCAGGATGAGAGCGCCGCTGCAATTATACCAGCCAACACGAGAGCCCCTAAAAATTCTGGAACTAAATTCCGCGCCGCCCAAACCAATACGGTTTCAGAGGGAGTGATGTTTGGGTTTACGAGGTTAACGAGACCGCCAAGGCCGTAAATGACTATCTGCAACAAGCAGACACAGACAAAGGCGTAGAGCGCTGAGCGGATCACCACATGTTCGTTTTTTGCCATCAAGTGACGACCTGCCTGCCAAGGGCCGACAATATAAACAGCGCTCCAGGCGAGATCGATAATGATCGCCCAAATGAAATAATCCAACGGGGTTGGCCACTCTGTTCCCGGCCCGACGATACCGTGCCAGGAAGCAATCTCAGGCTTGATTTCAAAGCGTGCCATGTTCTCAATAGCGGTAGCGACACCGCCCAAATCACTGACAATGTAAGTGGCAAAGGCGAGGGTGGCGCCCGAAAACAGGAGGAACATCAACGTATCGGTCAGGATCACCCCTTTTGAGCCTGCATACATGGTGAAGAAAGTGTAGCTGAGCCACACCACGATGAGGCTTTGAAAATAGGTGAAGTCTGTTAGTTCGGAAAGCAGTATTGCGGCGCCTTGGGTGACAATAAGTAAATAGATGCCGAGAGAGAGGATGATGATGAGTCCTGCGGTTTGCTGGACACGAAAGCTATTGAACCGCTGCCCAAAAAATTCGGCGACCGTAGTGGCTTCGCTGCGCCTTAAGTACCGCCCAAAAAGCAAAGCGCCGACAACGTATCCAGCTGCGGAGGTGCTGGGGAATAATAAATAGGCGCCCATTTGACCATCATAGGTAAATCCAGCTTCACCAAGAAAAGCCACTGAACTCATCACACTCGCCACCAAGGTGCCTACGATGAGGATCGTCGGCGCACGCCGCCCGGCTACAAAATAGTCATCCAGCTGTTTGATGTTTTTTCCGGCGTAATTGCCGATTGCGATGAAGAGAACAAGGCTGACTGTAATAGTGAGTGTAAAAATGTCCATACGCATCAAGTCCAATTCGGGGGAAAGTCGAGATGCGTGATGGAGTCGAGCACTTGATGTCTATTTTCTAAATTCATCATTCAACTCTAAGCCAAGCCCGACTCCGGTAGGAACGGTTATTCTTCCTACATCGTCCAGTGAAAAGGGATTATGTTTGAGAAGATCCGTGATTGTTCTGTGCGGCCTGACCTCAACCATACAGTATTTATCGTCGGACACTGTTGCTTGAAATTGCAGATCAGCGGCAAGCCCGACGGCTGTATTCCAGCTATGTGGAATCTGATTTATGTTATTTTGACTGGCGACATTTCGAATAGATTGCATCCGTGTCAAGCCTCCTACCCTGGTACAGTCAGGCTGTAGAATGTTGAAGGTTTTCAGGTTTGACAAGTTTTCAAAATCTCTTAGCAGGATAAAATCCTCGCCCCCGGGCGATAGCAATATTTGCAAGTTGAGTCAATCGTACAAAGTCTTCAAAGGCTTCCGGCTACAACCTGAAAGAGTTATTCACACAGTGGGGCTGCAAACTTTCTCAAGAGTATTTCGACGCGTTGGACGCTCTAAACTTACCCAAGCCTACAGTTGACCTTCTGCAATTGAGGGAATGAGTTCCAAGCGGAGTCGGCTGGTTCTCCGGACGCGATTACCTACTACCTGGTGGTAGCAAGCAAACTTCCCAGGCGCGACATCCCATCCCGTGCAAACTCTTCGTAATGGCGCCATTGCCCTACGGAGGACGTGTACATAGGTTTCGATACCTGACCGACGCTGGGTGTCATGACAGCCCGTTTCTGATTGTAAAACTCGAAACAAGCCGGTTCGCTTTCCAATCCACAGAAACTGAGCAAAGCCTCGATTTGCTCATCGGCTGAACTTACCAGTTCTTCGTAGTTCACCGTCTTGATTTGATTCGGATAAACGGACCGCCAATGATCAATCATCTCGAGATATCCCTTGTAGTACTCATAGATACCATCAAACGACGACGCAAATTCGTTTGTGAAATTGAACAATTGGCGATAAGCGCTGATTGCAACATCCCTGGGGTCTCGCCTCACATCAATAACGACAGTTTCCGGCATGATTCTTTTTGCCAGTCCGATGTGTAAGAAATTCTTAGGATTTTTGTCGATGAAAAAGTCGCTGTCCTGCTTGAAATAAGCGCTGGCCCCGCTAATGTATTGTTGTCTCAGGTCCTTCTTTTCATCTTCTGTCATGGACGACAGGCGCTTGAGATAGCCACCACTCATATTCATTCGCAATGCCATATCCTCGAGCAATGGCAGTTCATCGGTTGCCTGGACTCGGGAATGAGAACTTAAGATCTGTTCGGTTAATGTCGTGCCGGATCTTGGCAGGCCGACGACCAAAATCGCGACGGGCTTCTTGTCACTTCGTGTTGGTTTTTCGTCAGCGCCTACGGTTTGAATGCCAGAAATAATCCGGCGGTATCGCTCTACATGGAACGGCTTGAGTCTGGCCTGTATTGCGTTGCCTTCGTCGTAGTATCGCATCGCCTCAGAGTAATCCTTGTTTTTCTCGGCGGCCCGGCCGAGGGCGAATTGCAGCGCGGACAGTTGCGGCAAATCTTCTTGTCGCGACTCCAGTTCACGCTTGATTTCTGCGATGTCATAGTCATCAAACGTATACAATTTGAGGTCCGCCAAAAACCAGTAGCCCGTGCCTTTTCCATTTGGCGAAAATTCAATGTACTTTTTGTACATCTCAGCAGCGCCCTTGCTGTTTCCCATCGCCTTATAGACATGACCCAGTTGCAAATAGGCAGCAGCGAATTCGGGTGTAGAGTTCATACACTCCATGAAACGCTGTTCGGCACTCTGCATTTTGCCAAGGCGAAGGTGTGAAATGCCCAGTTGAAACAGGGATAAGTCGTCTTGTATTTCCTCAAGCCTCGCCCATTCAAAAGCCTGCGAAGCTTTTGAATAAAGTTCGCTTTCAAAACAAACATGGCCGAGTCGTTTTTGTAGCGCGCCGCCGAAATTTTCGGGTTCCATATCAAACAGCTTGTTAATGATATCCACAGATTCTGTCCGCTTGCGATTTCGCAAACGATGCTCGGCGCTGAGAATCAGAGCGTGGACATTGTCGGGCTCTTTTCGCAGAACTTTTTTCAACGCAAAATACGCCGACGGAAGGCGGCCCTGTTGCAACAAGGACTCCGCCTTATCGATTCGGAATTTCAGATCTTCACTCATGGATATACTTTAATTGCTGTCAGCGGATTCTTCTGTGCGACCACCGGGCCGTAGTATAGCCGACGCTCGATAACGACAAGAAAAGGGATCGCAGATGGCGAGTTCTGAAACTGATAATAATTCCTCTGCCTGAATCGACTCGGGTTTACCGGAGGGTCGTTGGAGGGGATAGCGGACGCTCACCACCATTTCAAGGGGCGCAATTTAACAACGGCAATCGGCAATCTGCCAAGGCTCAATCGGGTTAACGGGTTCACCATGATGAGAGAATCCACTGCTCACGACAGAACGTGCCCTGTATGACAGGTGGCGGGTTAGAGTATCGCCCGATCCCCAGGTGCAGGCCTGTTTGTTGGTGGTCATGTGGTTCTGCGGTGTAGGGTGCGCTGGAATAGGCCGGAATCTACTCGAAGCACACGATGTCATGGAACAGCCAGGTGAGCCTGGTGGCGGGTTTCGTGTGCGTCTAGAACTGGTAATTTAACCTGGCAATATCCTCACGGTAAAATGCCGACACCATTTCTGTCAATTCCTGATCATAGTAGCTGTTGTAAGCCCTGTGATTCGAGGCGTTCTTGGATTCCAGCTCAGTATGGGGCAGATTCAGCTGATCAAAAACGTGATCCAACGATTGCTGAACGTCCTCGTACCGGCCCACATAATCCAGGGCAATTTGTTTATTTTCATCCATAAGCTGGAAAACTTGTGGTCTGACCAATAATCTCTGACGGAAATGTGCGCTGCCTAATGCGGCCTTCATCCTCTTTAATGCATTCGTAGCAAATTGCGGGTTGTTACGATTCAGGAAAAAACAGACCGATATAAAGCGATCAAATGGATTGCGTACAAAGGCAAACTTGAAATAGTCCCGCCAAATTTCATTGGACAAGTGTGGTCTGATTTCGGTTACGCTGATATGGCCATGCTGGAGTTTTGCAATCTCAGGGATAGGCAAACTCTGCTTGCCAAATAATACCTGCTGCTCCCAGTCATCTTCTCCCGTATGTTGCCGCAAAGCTGCGCGAATGGCGTGAGTGGCAGTCTTAGGTACCGCAAAAAAAATGAATTTGTGCTTGTGTGAAATGATCATGCTACAAGTACTTTGTCAATGTGATAATTGCAGATTCAGTTAGTTTGTCAGAGTACTAATCCGATTTTACCTCACATATTGAGGCAATCGCTACGAGATTGTGTATCAGCGGTCCATAATGTAAAAGGCGCCCGGTCCCGGCAGCAGGGTATCGAGGACATTGACGTCGTGCAGCTTGCCGTCGGAGATATGGATAAAGCTTGGAATATTGCCCCGCAGATCCAGTAGGGTATGGAGCTTTATGGCTGACTTGGTAGAACGGAACAACGCCCAGGGAAATACCGACAAACACAGGTCGATGGTGGAAGCATCGAGTGCGTAGACAGTGTTGTCGAGATCGAACCCCAAGTTGTCGTCGGCATAGAGAGGTCGGGCAATGCGGATTAGGGAATGGGCGAAATCGGCGTAGATACGCCAGTCGCGACGCTCGTTGGCCTTGGATAAGGTGTTGCGTGCAACTCTCGCCGAACGGATGCCCATATGATACAATTTGCTCTGATGGGCACGCAGGCGCAGGCGGGCCTCTATCCGTAGTCATTGCGTACAGGGCCGGAAGTGTGTGTTGCTTTTATGTCACAATTCACTCACTTGCCTATACTAAGCTTTAAGCGTAGGGTTCGGATTGGGATTGCTATACAAAAAAATCGATGAGTACTAACGAATTGTCTAGGAGAAGTCATGGCCAACCGTAGAAAAGAGCAAAAATCGTTTAAGTTGACACCGATTAGTCGTGCGGTACTGGCGGCTTGTGGAGCATCAGTTGCAGCGACTCCTGCCGTAGTGGCGCAGGAACAGGAAGCCCTGGCGATTGAGGAAATCATCGTCACAGCTCGGAAGCGGTCTGAAAATCTGCAAGACGTTCCTATAAGCGTTATGGCGTTCGATGCCAATAAAATTGAGAAACAAGACATTAGATCTCTTGAAGATTATGCCCGTCTTATTCCAAGCTTGACCTATTCATCCTGGCTCCCTGGCAATTCCATGGTGATTTTCCGGGGCGTAACCGTCACTGCGGATTCCTTCAGCGGTTCCTCCTCAGCGGCAACTTATTTTAATGAAATGCCAATCACGTCTCAAGGTGCGAACCCTGAAGTGTCGCTGGTTGACATGGAGCGTCTTGAAGCCGTGTCCGGTCCGCAACCGACGACCTACGGTGCGAGTGCGCAGTCCGGTGTCTTGAAATTTGTCACCGCCAAGCCGGATTTTTCGGGATTTAGCGGCCTTGTGGATCTCTCGCTCTCTGCCATGGAAGAGGGTGAATCCGGTCACGATTTCCAAGTTGTAGCAAACATTCCAATTGTTGAAGATAAATTTGCGATTCGTTTGGTTGGTTGGCAGTCCAAAGAAGCTGGTTATGTTGACAATATAATTGGCTCCACCGCCGATACCCATGACTGGACACCTGCCTTCGAGTCCGTCCCTGCACCGTATTCTTACCCTGGCGGATTTGACGCCCCATCAAATATAGCCCATGTGACGAAAACGAATGAAGATGTTGCACAAGACGATATTGGGGATATTGATACACTAGGTGTGCGTCTCACGGCTGCATGGCGACTGAATGATGATTGGTTGGTCACCGGCTTGTATCAAAACCAAGATGTCGACGTGAACGGTATTCCAAGTTGGCACCCGGAGTTCGGCGATCTCAATCAGATTCGCTTTAAGAAAGAAACCAAAAATGACGATTGGTATATAAGCACATTAGTCGTCGAGGGCGATCTGGGTTTTGCCGACTTCACATCGGCAACGGGCTACATGGATCGGGACATCACTTATGATCTCGATTCATCGACCTATCTCCACCAGTTCCAAGGTGTAGGCGGCGTCTATTATAATATGTTCGATATCGCCTATTTCGGTACAGCCTATGCCAGCGTCTACACCTATGCTATTCCCGCCTATAACGGGTCAATCACCGGGTGGACTCCAGGTCCAGGCGCGTATACTTATTATATTACCGAACTCACCGATAATACCTCACGTATGTTTAATGCCGAAGGGAGCAAGCGCTTCGCGCAAGAACTGCGTTTAACGTCCAAAGATGAGGGTCAGCGTTATCAATGGATGGTTGGTGGTTTCTACGAGAAGTTTGAAAGTAACTACGTCTTCAGAGGTTTCGTTGATAATTATGGCGATAGTATCGCCGGAACCATCATCAATAGGCAACCTGCCGGATTTGTAGTCCGCAGCCCTGGTCAATCCTGGTATGGCCAAGGCACTACAGATGAAGAACAATGGGCAGTTTTTGGTGAGATTGGCTTTGATATCGGCGACCACTTCAATATTCTTGTTGGTGCTCGTTACTTTGACGCTAAAACAGAAAATACCAATCTGACCCTGAATGCTGATGGTACACAATCGCAGAACTGTAACGAAGATTCGGCTGGTGATTGTATTTTGTCTGAGAGCAATGTGACGCCAGATAATAGGATTGGTACTGCTCCAGCATTTAACTCAGCTAAGGACAGTGGTACGTTGCCGCTAGTGACAATCACCTATACGATCAATGACAACGTCTTGACCTATTTCACACGGTCTGAGGGCTTCCGTACAGGTGGGACGAATATCATTCGTGCAGTCAGTACGGCGAGCAATAAATTTGATGCCGATAATCTCATCAACTATGAGATTGGTCTGAAATCAACTCTTATGGACGGCCGCTTTATCTTGAATATTGCTGCCTTTGAGATGACATGGGAAGACATGCAGCTAGTTGCCGCTGATCCGACCATTGATTTTGGTTGGGGCCAGGTCACTGTGAACGCCGGTGAAGCTAAGATCAAAGGTGTGGAAACAAACTTTGGATTTGCAGCCTCCGAACGATTGATATTTGACGGCTCTTTTGCGTACATTGACACTGAAGTGACTGAGGGTGCGTCGATCGGTGACGATGTTGTTATCTCGGTTGGTGAGGAACTGCCACTGTCACCAAAATGGAAAGTCTCCTTAGGCGCCGAATATGGCTTCCCAATACGGAACAATGATGGTTATCTGCGTCTTGATTACAGCTATGTAGACGAGCAAACGAATGCGACTCAAGGGTCTGGGTTGTTGACCAGTAGCACTCTTCTACGGGGGGTTATTACGACGATGCCATCCTATTCGCTTGTGAATTTGAAAATGGGCATAGAGGGTGATTCTTGGAGTGTAAGCCTGGGGGTGAAAAACCTTACGGATAAGCGTGCTATCACCTACAAACCGACCCGTTGGACAGATGGCCGGCTTTATTCCGTACGTCCACGTGAGTTCACTGTGAGCTTCCGTAAGCGTTTCTAAGTCAAGTTCTGCATAAGGCATAAGAAGCCGGCAGTGAGTTTTCTCACCGCCGGCTTTTCTTTGGCTTCGCAAACCGATTCTACCAGGGCCTTATTGGACGGTTTTTCGCGGGAGTATGTCAATGTTTAGTGGCTGGTCTGTCTGGCTTTGAGCGGAGATCAAACGACAAATAACGTAAGATACAGAGGACCGAGAGAGAAATAGAGGCAAAATGGATATTGGAATACCTATCAAGGACTGGGGTGAGGTGGACACAACTATCTTGCGTGAGGCCATCTTAAACCAAGACGATCTTGCCTGGGACGAAGACGACCGACGACAAGATGACTATGACGTCCACAGGCAGACAAAATCGATAGTCATGCTGTTCGCCTCTCTGTCATGGCCTCGGGTAATCATCACCCGGGAAAAGGGCTGGGACCGTATTGCAGACGTTGCCAACCCCATTATGGCTGAGATCATTGAACGGTTTTATTCGCCCGGGGGAACGATTATCCGCGCCGTTGCGGCAAAACTGGCCGCGGGGGGGAGTATTACGCCACACATTGACTCACTGGAATCGTTTGCCTGCGGCCACCGCATTCACATCCCGGTTACAACCAATAAGCTTGTAAGGTTCATGATTGATGGGCGCCCCTATCGCTTTGAGATTGGGAATGTCTATGAGATTAACAATCTTAAAACCCATAGCGTCATGAATGCCGGCAAAGAAGACCGCATCAGCTTCATCTTTGATTATATTCCGGCCGATGTTGCCAAAGAACAAAATGCCGTATTTGTGAATGGTTAAGCTGGTCGCCACCTCTGTAGTCAGAGGCAGCTGCAAAGGCGAAAGCCATGGTGGTATCTATATCGTCGAT
>SMVB01073112.1_pt1 | contig 10580 bp, 9 predicted proteins | sample 2456461 | NCBI WGS metagenome assembly SMVB01 (sample SAMN11095934, study PRJNA526329) | marine sediment metagenome | biome: Marine sediment; feature: Surficial sediment; material: Deep marine sediment; isolation source: Hadal surficial sediment | place: Pacific Ocean | collected 2014-05 | depth 0-1...
AGCGCCATGAGAAAAGCGTTGTTTACAGTCGCCGGCGCAACGGAGCCCGGGACGATCTGGGCGGGGTATCGACGGTAGCCGAAGAAACGATCCATGCGGATCGAGTGATAGCGAAAGGTGCCCAGCGGCGTGTTCCATTCGCCGCCGTGCTTGGGGGTCAGCGCCTGAATGAGTCGAACTGCTTCGGGAATGAGGCCGTGGAAATCGAGGGCGCTATGCAAGCTCACGTACGAGGGCCGCAGCAGGTAGTTCGAGATGTGGTACTCCGAAGGCTGCCGGCGGGCGTATTCCGGCGCCAGCACGTAGCGACCCCGACGCAAACGGAGCAACCGGCCGTTGGCGACCCAGCGAGACAGGCGAGCCTGGACCTGCCCCTTCGGTTCATCGAACATCGCCACCAGCTCCCTCGTCTCGAAGAAGGGTCGGTCGGCGAACAGGCGCGATAGATCAGCAAATTTCATGTAAATAAGCTACCATATTCGGTAAGTTCTCCACATAAAAATGGGTATAGGTGAGCCAGCTAGCAAGCGTGACGACCTTTCTCGACCGAATATTCGGCGTCACCGATGCCGGCAGCACGATTGCCACCGAGCTGCGTGGGGGGATGACCACCTTCGCGACGATGGCCTACATCGTCGTGGTCAACGCCGATCTCCTGTCGCGGGCCGGGATTCCGTTCGAGTCCGCGATCTTCGCCACCTGTGCGTCGGCGGCGCTCGGGGCCGTCTTTTTCCTGCGCTATCTCTTGGTGCCGGTGGGCTGAGCGATGGACGCCGGCGGTCGCTACGGAGACGCCGGGTGCTCGACGAGGAGGGCCCGGGCGACGGCATCGAGCGCTTCGACGGCCTCACGAAACTCGGCTCCCGCCGCCTTCACCTCGTCGCGCAGGGGGCGGTCAGCGTGGTCGGAGACGACGCGAATGGCGGCGAAAGGTACGTCGTGCTCGGCGGCAATGGTCGCCCACGAAGCCCCTTCCATCTCGACCAACTGGGCGCTGCTGCCGGCGCGGATACGGTCGCGTTGGTCGGCGTCGTGCAACGGCTCATCGACGGTCACGGCGACGGCATTCCCCCACGTAATGCCGGCCGCATCGAGCGCGCTGCCGACCTCGGCCGACAAGGCAGTGTCGGCGCGGGCCGCAGGACCGTGCGGCGGGCGCTGGTGGCGCCACTCTTCGACCACCCAGGTCGACCCCGCCGGGTGGGCGAGGTCGAGCGCGCCGGCGATTCCGATGTTGATCGCCGCGCCGGGTCTGAGGTCGCGCAGCGCGGCACGGAAGCTTTCGTCTCCACGTCGTCCCATACCGGCGGCCAGGAGCGCCACGCGGCGGGCACCGTGGGTCGCGTGGGTGAGCTCGGGTCCCACGGTCTCGAGCCCCAGACGCAGGGCAAACGGGCGAAGTTCGAACGCCACGGCAGCGGTGAACAGGACGTCGAGGGTAGATTCATGGTCGTGATCGTTCGACATGAGTCTGATTCTAATGTGTGCATCGGCCGCGGTTGAGCTGGCCGACCCGGTCAGCCGGGTGCCGGGCGTCGGCCCGGCGCGCGCTCTCTCTCTCGCCGGAGCCGGCATCGAGACGCTCGAGGATCTGCTTCTGTACCTGCCGTTTCGCTACGAGGATCGATCCTCGGTGCGTCCGATCGCCGGGCTGCAAGTCGGCGAAAAATGTGCCCTGGAAGTGAAGGTCGAGTGCGTACGGCGGGTCGGCCGGGGACGCGGGGCGCGGGTCGAGGCCACGGTGAGCGACGACGGTGGTGCGCTGCAGGTGGTGTGGTTCCGGCAGCCCTACATCGCGGATTCGATCGCCAAGGGCGACACCGTCTGGCTGTTCGGCCAGGTCGGAGAGCACGAGGGAGACCCGCAGCTCGTCAATCCGGTACTCGAGAAGGGGGGTGGCCTCCACATCGGCCGGCTGGTGCCGATCTACCGAAGGATCGGCAAGTTGACCCCCGGCCTCCTGCGGCGGCTGATCGACACCTGCATCGATCTGGTGGGCTCGGTGCCGGAATCGTTGCCGGCGGCGACCCGGCGCCGGCTCGGCCTCATCGGCCGTCAGGCGGCGCTCGCCGGTATCCATCGACCACCGGACGACGCCGACCCGGGGGTCTGGAATGAGGCGCGCTCGGCAGCCCACCGCCGGCTTGTGTGTGAGGAATTCCTCGCCTTCCAGACCGCACTGCAATTGCAGCGAGCCCGGGCGACGAGCGAGGTTTCGGGTCGGATGATGAGGTTCGATGAGGCCGAGATCGCGGCGATTCGAGGGGTGCTGCCGTTCGAGCTCACCGCCGGGCAGGATGCGGCGCTGCGCACGATCCTCGCCGACATGGCGGCCAGCATGCCGATGCACCGTCTGTTGCAGGGCGACGTCGGCTGCGGCAAGACGGCGGTCGCCGGGTGCGCGCTGCTCGCCGCAGTCACGGCCGGCTACCAGGCGGCGATCATGGCGCCGACGGAGATCCTCGCCCGCCAGCACGCTCGGACGCTCGGCACCTGGGCTGCGTCATTAGACGTGACGTTGGAGTGTTTGACCGGCAGCACGGGCACCGCCTCCCGGCGGCGGATTCTGGCGGCGCTGCGGGCGGGCGAGCTCGACCTGCTGGTCGGCACCCACGCGCTGCTCGAGCCCGAGGTGTCGTTTGCGAACCTCGGGCTCGCGGTGATCGACGAGCAGCATCGTTTCGGCGTCCGCCAACGCGCCGCGCTGCGCGCCAAGGGAGGCGCGAGCCCGCAGGAGGGATGGCCCCACTTGCTGGTCATGACGGCGACGCCGATACCCCGGACGCTGGCGTTGACCGTGTACGGTGATCTCGACCTGTGCACGATCGACGACATGCCGCCCGGGCGACAGCGGGTTGTGTCCCAGGTTGTTCCGGCGGCCGATTGGCCGCGGGTCATCGAGACGTTGAAGGAGACGGTGCGACGTGGCGAGCAGGCGTACGTCGTCGCGCCGCGTATCGACGAGGGGGATGACGAGCTCGCCGCCGCGGTTCGGCTGGAGGCCGACTTGCAGCGCCGGCTACCGGGGGTCCGCATCGGTCTGTTGCATGGTGCCCAAAGCCCCGACGAGAAGCTCGCGGCGATGGCAGGCTTCCGCGCCGGTGAGATCGACGTCCTGGCGGCGACGACGGTTGTCGAGGTGGGCGTCGACGTGGCCAACGCGACGTTGATGGTCATCGGGCACGCCGAACGCTTCGGGTTGGCGCAGCTGCACCAGTTACGGGGCAGGGTAGGGCGTGGTAGCGCGCCGTCGAGGTGTGTCTTCCTCGCCCACGAGCCCCTGTCGATGATGGCGCGGGCCCGTCTCGAAGCCATCCGATCGACCGATGACGGCTTCGTGCTCGCCGAGCAGGACTTGATGCTGCGCGGCCCGGGGGAGGTTCTCGGTATTCGCCAGGCCGGGGTCGCCGGGCTGCGCGTCGGCGACGTGTTCCATGATCACGAGTGGCTCGAGGCGACGCGCGAGGAGGCCGAGAGGCTGGCCGTGGCCGAGGACACCGCCAGCATTGCCTATCGCCGCCGCGTGCGGCGTTACTGGGGGCGGCGCTTCGCCGCCGTGCGGGCGGGATGAGCGTCCGGGTCATCGCCGGACTCGCGAAGGGTCGCCGGCTGGCGGTCCCGGACGTCGTCGGGCTGCGGCCGACCAGCGACCGCGCCCGCGAGACGCTCTTCAACGTCCTGGCGCCGCGCCTCCCGGGAGCCCGGTTTCTCGACCTGTTCGCCGGCTCCGGTGCCATCGGGATCGAGGCTCTGAGTCGCGGCGCGATGGCCGCCGTCTTCGTCGAACATGACGCGCGGGCGCTGACGACGCTGGCGGCGAACCTCGAGCTTTGTCGCCTCGCCGGCCGCGGAACCGTGGTGCGGGGCGACTGGCAACGTGCGTTGCGCCGCATCGCCGGGGCCGAAGCACCCTTCGACATCGCCTTCCTCGACCCGCCGTACGACTGGGCCGACGCTCACACCTGTCTGGCGGCGATCCTCGATCATGCGCTGATCGGGGCGAAAGGCGTCGCCATCGTCGAGCATCGTGCCGAGCAGGCGCCGCAACCGGCAACCGGCTGGGAGCTGTTTCGACGGGTGGATGTCGGGGGCACGTCGTTCTCGTTCTTCGTCGTGGTGGAAGGTGTCGAAACAGCCGCTTCAACCGGCTGAACGCCCGCCATTTCATGCCTGCTGCCCTGTTATACTCGGCGACTCGTGGCGCGGTGCGCCGACCTGTGGGAAGTCACCCGGGCCAGCGGGAGGTCGCCCCGGCCAGTGGGAGGACTCCCGATCCAACGGGAGGTCGCCCGATCCACCCCATGATTCCCGAGGTCAGCATGGATCGTGTCGTCGTTTATCCCGGTTCTTTCGACCCGATGACGAACGGGCACGTCGAGATAGTCAACCGCTCGAGGGCTCTCTTCGACCGGGTGCACATCGGCATCCTGCGTCACCCGCAGAAGCAGCCGTTGTTCACCGTCGAGGAGCGCATCGAGATGATCGAGGAGATCTACGCCGACACGCCGGAGGTCACGGTGCTGGCGTTCGAGGGCTTGCTCGTCGACTTTGCGGTGAGCGTCGGGGCCCAGGCCATCATCCGCGGTCTGCGGGCGGCGACGGACTTCGAGTACGAGCTCCAGATGGCGTTGATGAACCGTCGCCTGCAGGATCAAATCGAAACGCTGTTCATGGTGCCGCACGAGGAGTTCACGTTCGTGTCGTCGAGCCTGGTGAAGGAGGTCTTCGGGCTCGGCGGGTCGATCGAAGGTCTGGTGCCGGAGCTCGTCGAGGAGCGTATGGTCGCGAAGATGCGCGCCTAGCCCGCCGGCGACCGTGTGATGGGTCTGGCGGCGACAACAAGAAGCCCGCTGCGACGCGGCGACGATGAAATAGAGGAAGGACATCGAAGGGATGGAAATCGTCAACAGATTGGCGCGCATCAGCCCGTCGGCGACGCTCGCCGCGGCTGCCAAGGCGGCTCGAATGGTCGCCCAGGGCCTCGACGTCATCGACCTGGGCCAAGGACTGCCGGATTTTCCGACGCCGGCGCCGATTTGCGAGGCCGGGATCACCGCGATCAACGAAGGTCGCACCCGCTACACGCCGGCTTCCGGGATCCCCGAGCTGCGCGATATCATCGCGGCCCGCTATCGGGAGCTGTACGGTGTCGAGTACGAACGCGCCGAGACCATCATCACCTGCGGCGGCAAGCACGCCCTGTTCGCGGCCTTCCAGGCGTTGGTCGAAGACGGTGACGAGGTCGTCATTCCGACGCCGTACTGGGTGTCGTTTCCCGAGCAGGTGCGCATCGCCGGCGGCCGGCCGGTGTTCGTCGACACCCGCGAAGAGGACGATTTCGTCGTCCGTGCCCAGGATATCGACGACGCCTGCACCGAGCACACCAAGGCCATCATCCTCAACACGCCGAGCAACCCTTCCGGCGCCGTCATCCCGCCCGCGGTGCTCGCCGACATCGCCCGCATCGCCATCGATCGTGACCTGGTGATCGTTTTTGACGAGACCTACGACCAGTTCTTGTACGACGGCGCGGTGCATGGTTCGCCCCTCGGCCTCGGCACCGAAGCCAAGCCGGTAACGCTGTTGATCGGATCGTGCTCCAAGACCTGGGCGATGACCGGCTGGCGCATCGGCTGGGCCGCCGGGCCGCGCGAGCTGATCGCGGCGATGGCGCGGCTGCAGAGCCATCTGACCAGCAACCCGACGTCGATCAGCCAGTGGGCTGCCATCGAGGCGCTCACCGGCGATCAAACCGCGGTCGGCGAGATGCTGGCGGCGTTCGCCGAGCGCCGTGACGTCGTGTTGCGCCGGTTGCGCTCCATGCCGGGGGTCAACTGCGCCCGGCCGATGGGCGCGTTCTACGCCTTTCCCAGCATCGCCGGCGTTCTGAACGACGAGGTCACCACCTCCGACGATCTCGCCACCCACCTGATCGATACCGCCAACGTCGTCACGGTGCCCGGAACCGCTTTCGGCCGCGACGGTTTCCTGCGCATCTCGTTCGCCGTCGAGCTCGATCGCCTGCGCGAGGCGCTCGACCGCATGGCGGATTCCTTCGCCGCCCTCGGGGCGTGAACGAGTTTTCACTCGAGTCGGCCTTCGAGCCGCAGGGAGACCAGCCGCAGGCGATCGACAAGCTCGTCGCGGGGCTCGAGGCCGATCAGCCGCATCAAGTTCTGCTCGGCGTGACCGGCTCCGGCAAGACCTTCACGATCGCCAAGGTGATCGAGGCGGTGCAACGCCCGACGCTGGTGATCGCCCACAACAAGACGCTGGCGGCGCAGCTCTACCAGGAGTTCAAGGGGTTCTTCCCCGACAATTCCGTCGAGTTCTTCGTCTCCTACTACGACTACTACCAGCCGGAGGCGTACATCCCCTCGACCGACACCTACATCGCCAAGGAAACGCTGATCAACGAGGAGATCGACCGGCTCCGGCATTCGGCGACGCGGGCGCTGTTCGAGCGCCGCGACGTGTTGATCGTCGCGTCAGTGTCGTGCATCTACGGCCTCGGGTCGCCGGAGGCGTACTACGGCATGCTGGTGCCGCTGGCGGTCGGCGATCGGTACCGGCGGCAAAGGTTCCTGCACCGGCTCGTCGAGGTGCACTACACGCGCACCTCCGGTACCCTCGAGCGCGGTCGGTTCCGCGTGCGGGGCAACGACATCGAGATCTTTCCGGCCTACGGGCAGGATGCGCTGCGCGTCGTGATCGAGGACGACGTCATCGTCGAGCTGGCGGCGATCGATCCGCTGTTCGGGGAGGTCGAGGAGAAGTTCGACAGCATCTCGCTGTATCCGGGTTCGCACTACGTCACGACGGCCGAGGGGCGGCAGGCCGCCATCGAGACGATCCGCGAGGAGCTCGACCAACATCTCGGCGTGCTGCAGGAAGAGGGCAAGCTCCTCGAGGCGCAACGCCTGCACCAGCGGACGAGCTTTGATCTCGAGATGATGGAGACGATCGGTTATTGCCACGGCATCGAGAACTACTCGCGTCACATCACCGGCCGCGCTCCGGGGGAGCCGCCGCCGACGCTGATCGAGTACATGCCGTCCAACTACATGGTCGTCATCGACGAGAGCCATATGACCGTGCCGCAGATACGCGGCATGTACGTCGGCGACCGCTCGCGCAAGCTCAACCTCGTGGAGCACGGCTTCCGGTTGCCGTCGGCGCTCGACAACCGGCCGCTGACGTTCGAGGAGTTCGGGGAGCTCGTCGGGCAGATCATCTACGTATCGGCGACGCCGGGGCCGTACGAGCTCGGCGAAGCGGGCGGCGTGATCGTCGAGCAGGTCATCCGGCCGACCGGGCTTACCGACCCGGAGACCGAGGTCCGCCCGGCGCGCGGCCAGGTCGACGATCTGCTCGACGAGGTCCGTCAGCGGGCGGAGAAAAGCGAGCGCGTCCTGGTCACGACGCTCACCAAGCGGATGGCCGAGGAGCTCACCTCGTATTACCGCGACCTCGGCGTGCGCGTCCGCTACCTGCACGCCGACGTCGACACTCTCGACCGCGTCAAGTTGTTGCGCGACTTCCGCGCCGGTGACTTCGACGTGCTGGTCGGCGTGAACCTCCTGCGCGAGGGCCTCGACCTGCCGGAGGTCACGCTGGTCGCCATCCTCGACGCCGACAAGGAAGGATTCCTGCGCTCGACCACGTCGCTGGTGCAGACCTCGGGCCGCGCCGCCCGCAACGTCGAGGGCCGGGTGATCTTCTACGCCGACAAGATCACCCGCTCGATGCGCGAGGCGATGGACGAGACCGACCGCCGCCGAGCGCGGCAGGAAGCCTACAACGAGGAACACGGCATCACGCCGGAGACGGTCAGCAGCCGCATCTCCGACGCCTTCGGGGAGTTCTTCGACCGTGACTACGTCGATCTGTCCGCCGTCGACCCGGCGTTGCTGATGAGCGAAGAGGCCCTGGAGCGCAAGCTCGAGGAGCTCGACAAGGAGATGCACGAAGCCGCCGAGGCGCTCGATTTCGAGCGCGCCGCCTCGGTGCGCGATCGCATTCAGGAGCTCAAGCGAGCACGGGTGCAGGGGGTGGCGTAGGCAGCGGGCGCTATAATCCCGCCATGGATCTCGAAGCGCTGCCGGGTGGGCGACTTGTTGCGAAGGGCCTCGCCGACCTGGCCAACGGCCGCGAGTCCGTCGAAGCGCTGCTCGTTGCCAGTGGCCGTCCGCGGCTCGAACGCCTCGGGCTGGCCGTTCCGATCGTTGACTCGCCGGAGCACCGCCTCTACGAGCTGCTGGCGCGCACCGATCCCGACTCGGCCCACTCTCGTTACAACGCCTTGGTGCGCCGGCTGATCAGCTTCGAGCGAGCGGCCGAGTGCGTCGCCTGACCGATCCCAAGCGCCTTCGGGCATTCATGGAGGGACTGGCGCGGGCGGCCCGCCGGCCGAGTCGCGTCTATTTCACCGGCGGCGCCACGGCCCTGCTGTTCGGGTGGCGATCGTCGACCGTGGACGTCGACCTCGCACTGGGTGAAGATGCCGATGATGTCCTGCGCGCCATCCCGGCGCTCAAGGAAGGTCTCGAAATCAACGTCGAGCTCGCATCGCCGAGTGATTTCATCCCCGAGCTACCTGGTTGGCGCGAGCGGAGCCCCTTCATATCGCGGATCGGCAAGCTCGACTTCTATCACTACGATCTCTACGCCCAGGCCCTCTCGAAGATCGAACGCAGCCATGAGCTTGACGTGAGCGACGTCGGAGAGATGCTCGCCAGGGGGTTAGTCGATCCGGACATGCTTCTCGATCTCTTCGCCCGTATCGAGCCGGAGCTGTTTCGCTTTCCGGCGATCGATCCGACGTCTTTCCGGAGCAGGGTCGAAGAGGTTGCGCAGCCGCCTCACTCGTGACGCCGAAAACGTCAATCGGCCTCGTGGCACCATAAGTCCATGCTTACCGAAGCGTTGCGTGAGATCGCCGCGAAGCTGCCCACCTCGGCTGGGGTCTACCTCTTCAAAGACACGAAGGGGAGGGCGATCTACGTCGGCAAGGCGAAGAGCATTCGCGCTCGGGTGCGATCCCATCTGTCCGGGGCGCGCACGCTGGGGCCGAAGCAGGAAGCGATGCTCGATGCCGCCGTCGATATCGACTTCATCGTCACAGACACGGATCTGGAGGCGCTGGCGCTCGAGAACAGCCTCATCAAGCAAAACAAGCCGCGCTTCAACGTGCTGCTGCGCGACGACAAGCAGTATCCGTACCTGAGGATGGTGGTGTCGGAGCGTTTCCCGCGGCTGCAGTACGTGCGCGGGGCCAAGAACGACGGCGAGAAGTACTTCGGCCCCTACGCCCCGGCGAGCACGGCGCACATGACGCAGCTTCTGGCGTACCGCTACTTCGGCGTCAGGCCCTGCAACATCGATATCGACGGCTCCTGGGAGCGGCCGTGCCTCTACTACGACATCGGCGAGTGCGCCGGGCCGTGTGTCGAGGCGCTGTGCGGCGAGGTCGATTATCGCGAGCGGGTCGACGAGGCGCTGCTGTTTCTCGACGGTCGCGGCGTCGACCTCGGCGCCGATCTCGAGGTGAAGATGAACGAGTCGGCCGCGGCCCAGCAGTACGAGCGCGCCGCCCACTATCGCGACCTGCTCAGCACCGTCCGGCTCACCGCTCGGGATCAGAAGATCGCCTCGACCGGCCTCCACGACCGCGACCTGTTCGCCATCCATCGGGTCGGCGACCGCGTCGCTCTGCAGGTCTTTCTGATGCGGCGCGGCATCGTCGTGGATCGTAAGGAGTTCTTCTGGGACAGCGTCGGCGAGACCGACGATGGCGAGTTGCTCGCTTCATTCCTGCAGCAGTACTACCACGGCGAGCAGTACTTTCCGCCCGCTGTGTGCGTGCCGTTCGAGATCGCCGAGCAGGCGACGATCGAAGCGTGGCTGCGGCAGCAGCGGGGCGGGGCGGTGCGCATCTTCGTGCCCCGGCGCGGCGAGAAGAAAAGACTACTCGAGCTCGTGGCGAACAACGCCGAGCTTGCCTTCGCCGGGCGCTACGACCGCAGCTCCGACGAGGCCGGCGCCCGCATGTTGCAGGAGCTGATGGATCTGAGCAGCCCGCCGGAGACCATCGAGTGCGTTGACATCTCCAACACCCAAGGCGGTGAGATGGTGGCGGCGCTCGTTCGCCTGCGGGCGGGGCAACCGGACAAGAGCGGCTACAAGCGCTTCAAGATCCGCGGTCTCGACAGCCCCGACGACTACCGCGCCATCGCCCAGGTCGTCGAGCGGCATTTCAAGCGTGTCGTGAGCGGCGACCGACAGCCGCCGGATCTTCTCCTGATCGACGGCGGCCGCGGCCAGCTCAACGCTGCCCGCCGGAAGCTCGACGAGCTCGGCATGTCCGCCCAAGCGCTGGCGTCGATCGCCAAGGAGCAAGAGACGCTCTATTTCGGCGAGTCCGGCGTATCGGTACCGCTGGTGCGCCACCCGGAGGCCATGCGGCTGCTGCAGCGCGTGCGCGACGAAGCGCACCGCTTCGCCCTCGCCTACCACCGCAACCTGCGTCAGAAGCGCATCCGCGAGTCCGTGCTCGACGACATTCCGGGCGTCGGCCCGAA
>SMVB01239723.1_pt1 | contig 10577 bp, 9 predicted proteins | sample 2456461 | NCBI WGS metagenome assembly SMVB01 (sample SAMN11095934, study PRJNA526329) | marine sediment metagenome | biome: Marine sediment; feature: Surficial sediment; material: Deep marine sediment; isolation source: Hadal surficial sediment | place: Pacific Ocean | collected 2014-05 | depth 0-1...
AGGACGACCAGCCCTAGCGTTCAGCTAAGGTCGGTCCCTGTGCCTATCTGATCCATAGCGTCGGTCGCCGTCGGTCAGTCATAGGCCCGTTGGTCACACTTGGGGAAAATGCCACGCGGTCGATTGCAACTTATGAAAACCTTCCCTGGCTTCCAGCAACCCCGCTTCAATCTTTCGGACTGCGGTTTGGATACGGTTGCGCCCTTTGGTATCCTTAGACATCCTGCCGCCAAAGTCTGTAAACCAACCAGCAGAATTGACAAGAACATAATGAGAACATCTGGTATTGTCCAGACAGGAAAACTACGATAAGCGTCAGCCGTAACCAACGCCTTGAAAGAGGCCCGGCCCTGCATCGCTTGCGCGTGGTGTGGGGCCATTCTTTTTTGGGCCATTCGCCTTAATATTTTTTTGGAGGTTTCGCTCCGGCAAAATTCAAAACTTCCTGCTAATACCTCAAGCCCGTCCATATGCCCCTCTCGGTCTTCCGCCTTTTTCGTAATATCCAGACGCCAACCGATCACGGCCTTTAGGTGTTATGTCGTAGCGGGCCGGGACTTTCCCTGGATTCAAGCGGACCAGATAGCCAGCCTTGACCATTCTGTGGTAAGCACTGCTCACCACTCTCCTAACGGCTCCAGTCCTTGCGCGCGTTTCTGGTTGGGTAATTGGCATGTTTTCTAATATGTATTTAGGTAAGAAGTACTGGTGTTTTCCTCGGTTTTTGTCGGTGTACGGCAATTTGGGCTTTTGTCGTTCTTCGCCGCCATTCTGTTTTGTCCCAAACGCAAGGGTTAGCATTGCGGCGCCGTATTGTTCCTCTGTTCCCGGCCAAGACATTATTGCGCGTCCCCGTCCGGCTCCAATTTCTTCAAACTGTCGAACTCTTCTCCCTGCAATCTTCACGTTTCCTTCTGTAGCCTCACCCCCGGCCCACCACCATTCTCCTCGATGAAATCAATGCCGGGCTGTTTCAAGGGCAGTGCGGATAATCTCAACGGTCGAGGGCACGCACGCGGCCAATATGGCCTCGGCGCGATGTACTTAATGGGTTGGGGCGTTCTGCAGGATTTCGCCGCATCGCTCAAGTGGCTCAGCCTCGCGGCGGATCAGGGGGACGCATCCGCGCAGAATAGCCTCGGTGTGTGCAAAATGGCTCATACCGGGATTTCGCTGCACTTTGACCGAATGGCCGCTATTAGAGAAGCCGCCGTTCACTGCGGGGCTGGAGAAAACACTACAACACCAAACGACCGCACAGTGCATTGGGCTACCGCCCACCGGCGCCAGAAACCATCATCCCGATGGAACCCAGGCCAATCATGCACTAACATTCAAACTGGACCACTCAGGTGGGGCTGATCACTGCGCTAATCGACGTGGACGAGCAACTACAGCGGGCAGAAGCTGCAATCGAGCAGGGCAATTACCAATTGGCGCTGGACATCATTGTGCCTCTGGCCGAGCAGGGTATTTCCGGTGCGCAGGTCAGACTCGGCTATCTCTATGATACGGGCCAAGGTGTCTCTCAAGATTATGCCGAAGCGATGAAATGGTATCATTTGGCCGCCGATCAGGGAAATGCCGAAGGTCAGGCCGGTCTCGGCTCCCTATATGGAAATGGCCTAGGCGTGTCTCAGAATTTTAGCGTAGCGGTGTTGTGGTACCAGGTTGCCGCCGAACAGGGAGATGCCAGTGCGCAGTTCAATCTCGGTCTCATGTACGAGTACGGCCGAGGCGTCCCGCAGAATTATAGCGAGGCAGTGAAATGGTATCGACTGGCCGCCGAACAGGGCGATGCCAGCGCTCGGAGATGATCGCAATTGCGCCGAACCCTATCTGGAATATTTGAAAACATCGTAGTGTAAATCAACGGTTTAACAGGATTTTCTCGAAGTGTTGATTAAGACCCGGCGTGGCACAGAGAACCTCGCCCCCCCTGGCAATAAATTCATCAGGCGCTGGAACAGTAATACGCGCACCTGCCTCCTTGGCAATCAACAGTGCCGCCATGGCATCCCAGCAATTGAGGTGTTTTTCGTAGTAAAAATCGGCTACGCCTTCCGCCACGCGAACGATACCGATGGCAGCGGAACCAATCCTGCGGTGCTCGATTCCAGCGTCGTGAAGTGCCCGCAATTGATCGAGATAGATGTCAAATGATGTGCGCCGCGATGCACCTAAAATGCCGTAGGATATGAGGGGATCCGTCGTGTCTGATACTGAGATCGGCAGACCGTCCCGTGTCGCTCCGCCACCTAGCGAAGCTGCATAAGTCCGGTCGGTAGGGCTATCATGGATGACACCAACAACGGTTTCCCCATTTTCCACATAGGCGATGGAGACGCCCCAGTGCCTGAGGCCACGCAGATAGTTGGAGGTACCATCTATCGGGTCTACAACCCAATAACCCGCGGTGCCTGGAGTTCCACCACCCTCTTCACCGATAAATCCGTCTTCGGAATAAGTCTCTAAAACAGCCGTGCGGATAGTATTTTCAGCCTGTTTGTCGGCCTCGGTCACAAAATCCTGCAACCCCTTGCTCGAAGTCCCCAGCCCCTTGCTACCTTGTTCCTCCCAATACCGAAGAGCTTCCTGGCCAACTTGCCGGGCCAGAGCACAGACAAATTGCAAACGCTGTTGGTGATTTTCCGTCGGATTTTGCAGGCCGGACACTTTACGCATCGGGTTTAACCCCCGCCATGGCCAAAAAATGTTGCCGGACCAGCGGGTATGATGTGAGGATCTTGAAGCGGTTCGGGTAATCCAGATTGACCATATCGGGCTTGACTTCAAGATAGCTGCCCAGGTCGTCCCAGTTTGATCGTTTGCTGTAAATCATTGAGCGCACACCAAGTTCTTTACATTGTTCGACCTCGGAAAGATCATCTCGCTCAACGTCGAATTCAATTATTTGCGCACCATAGGCCTTTGTGGCCTCAGCAACCGAAGCAAACTTCCAACGCGGAGCCATCAGGACGATTTCTGAGGATTGTTCGCGCAACCAATGCAACAGGTCGATGTCGTCACTCCAGAAAAAACAATGCTCCAGCATGCCGTGTTCCATGACAGTTTCCAGTAGTGCCTCCGCGTCAGCTTGCTTCACCTCGATGTAAATGCCGCAATGACCGCGCGCCAGCTTAAGGAATTCTGAAAGCACGGAGACATTGTGTTTGGTCGGGCCTCCCCGAAACCATTGGCCCGCATCCAGAGACTGGATATGCTCCAATGAGTGTCCAGCCACCGGCCCACTACCATTCGTTGTGCGATCCAGATCAGGGTCATGGATCACCACCAGTTCCCCGTCTGCGGTTGTCTGAACATCCAGTTCAATAAACTGGAAGCGTTGATCAATCGAAATTCTTGTTGCTGCAAGGGTGTTTTCGGGCGCCAGTTTATTAGCCCCCCGATGGCATACAATTTCGATAGGGTGGTCCGGATTCTGCGTATAGGGCTTGAGGAGTTCAGGACGATTGGAGCAGATGGCCATGATCGGCTTTTTCAACAGTCTCTCTACAATGTCGATGCGATCTTCGTCCCAAAGGACAATCTGGTATTCAACCAGCCCCTGCATTAGCTCATCAGTTAGCAATTCATCGGGGTTTGGCGATGCGTCGCGCCAACAAATATGTACGATGTCAACTGCGGTGCCATTCAGATATTCCAGCGGGTCAACGCCGATGGGAACCAGAACGGAAAGAGGGTAGTCGCACCCTTGCTGGCGTAAATCGGCAATCCACTCCACCGTAAAGGAACCAAGGCAGGCAAAACGAAAATTGGCTTTTTGCAACATGCGCCATGCGACAATACCTGCCTCCCTGTCCTGTATATCTATATAAAGACCACAACCTTTTTGTTGCGCCAGCGCGATGATTTCCTCCAGGCGGGGAATAGTCTGCCCTTCCGGCAAGGGCACCGCCGAGATTTGTGCCCAGATGGATTTCGAAATGCGCAAATCCTGCCCGGTGATGCGCGACAGATTGTCGTCATGATGGACAACGCAAATGCCATCAGCGGAAAGATGCACGTCCAGTTCCCACATTTCAGCATAAACGCTGGCAGCGGTTTTGAAAGATTTCAGTGTGTTTTCAGGCGCATGATCGCATGCACCGCGATGAGCGATGGCAAGTGGATGGCCCGTCACCAGAGTTTCTGGCCACGAAAACTTGCGCAGCCACTCTTTCGTCAGTGTCAAATGCGCATTCCGTCCCGATCAAATACCAGCATTTTTGCGGTATCGATGCCCCACTCAACCTCGTCACCGATACTGCCGGTTGAATCACGATCCTGAATTGAGCGCAAGATATTTCCATCGGGTAGTTTCACGTTGTAGAGAATTTCGCGACCCTGAACCTCGATAAACGAAACTTTGCCTTTGATTTTGGTGCCGACATCGGGCCGAAAATATTCCGGACGAATTCCGATGCGGACTTCCTGGCCTGCCTGTGAAGCAGAAATTTTTTCGCTGACCGGCAATTTTGTGCCCGTGCTTGGTTCAATAAAATGGCCGTTCTGAACCTGCCCTTTGAGAAACGCGATGGGAGGGCTACCCAGAAACCCGGCAATATAGTCGGTCACCGGGTTGTCATACATATCCTTGGGTTCAGTGATTTGCAAAATCTTGCCTGCATCCATAATTGCAATCCGGTCGCACATGCTCATGGCCTCGACCTGATCGTGGGTCACCAGGACCGCGGTAATACCGGTTTCTTTTTGAATACGGCGGATTTCGCTGCGCATCTCCAGCCGCAGTGTGGCGTCCAGATTGGCCAGCGGTTCATCAAGCAGCAACACATCGGGACGGCGGATCAGGGCGCGCGCCAGGGCCACCCGTTGTTGTTGACAGACAGCTCGCCGGGACGCCGTTTCAACAACTCCTTGATATGCACCATCTCCGCCAGTTCATCGACTTTGCGTTTGATCTCGGCAGCAGATTCTTTGCGCATTTTCAGTGGGAAACCCATATTTTGTTCAACATTCAAATGCGGATAAAGCGCAAATGACTGAAACACGACACCCACATTTCGTTCCTGGGACGTCACATTGGTCACGTCGCGATCGCCAAAAAGGATACGCCCGCCGTTGACCTTGTGAATGCCGCAAATGGCAAACAGGGTAGTGGATTTTCCGCACCCTGACCCGCCCAGAAGGGCGATCATTTCTCCGTCGTGCACCTCCAGATCCATTTGATCGATAACCGTGACGTCACCAAATTTCTTAGTGAATTTTTCAAGAAGAATACGCATCAGCCTGTAGTGCCACCACTGTAGATATTCATAAGTTTGTTTTGAAAGAAGACAAACAGGATGATCACCGGCAGCACATAAAACACCCCAACCGATTTGAACAACCCAATGTCAAAATTATTATCATCCGCTATTATCGCCGCCAGATAGACCGATAAAACCTGCACATTGTTACCCGGGGCCAGCACCAGCGGTAAAATGAATTCCGACCAGCCCGCAAGGAACGAAAATATCCCCAGCGCCATAATCGCCGGTTTGACATTTGGCAGCACCAGCTTGATCCAGACCTGAAACCGCGTCGCTCCGTCCTGAATGCCGGCCATTTCTATTTCCCACGGAACGGTATCGTAAAACCCTTTCATAATCCAGATGCCAAACGGCAGTTCCAGCGCTATTTTCACCAGAATAATCCCCGAAAGCGTGTTATAAAGCCCAACCATTTGCAGGATCAGGAAAATTGCGATCAGCAAAGTAACGGTGGGAAAAGCGTGCAACACCAGAATACCGCCCAGAAAAAATGACCGCATCGGCAGTTGCAGGCGCGAAAGAGCGTATCCTGCGGACGAAGACACCACCAGCACAATGACGGTTGTTATCGTGGCAAAAACGAAGGTGTTCCATGTGGCCAGCCAGATCGAGGGCCGCCCCGGGAGGGTCTCGGTCAGGAAGCGCCAGTGCTCAAGGGTGAATTCATTGGGGATCATCGACCCGACAGGAGAGTTGGTGACCGTATCCACAAACAGATAGGTATACATCAGGATCAACGGCGCTGTCAGAACCGCCAAAAACAAGATAATCGGCCATTTACGATAATTTCCGCTCATGTCGCTGCTCCTAATCGATTTTCGGTTTTGCGGTCATATCTGTAAAGTTGAAGAATTTCAGATAGATCAGCGACAGGCTGATACCGATCACCACCAGCACCAGCGACAGCGCCGCACCATAGCCATATTGCAGCGAACCGCCATAACTTGACAGGGCTTTCAGATAGGTGGTCAATGCCCAGACCTCGGTCGCGCCGCCCGGCCCGCCACCGGTGGCCAGCAAGATATATTCAAATGATGTCAGCAAGGACAGGGTTTGATAGCTGGTGATAAACAAAATAGGCCAGCGCAGTTGCGGCAAAATAATATGCCATATCTGCTGCCAACGGCTGGCGCCGTCCACCTCGGATGCATGAAACAATGCCGCCGGAATGGCCTTGATGGCGGATGAAAAAATCAGCATCCCCAAGGATGCGCCAACAAGACCGTTGATCAGGATAATAAACGTCCATGCATTTGCCGGTGTGTCCAGCAGCCAGTTGCGAGGCTCAAAGCCAAGCGGCTCCAGTATCACTGACAAGAAACCAGCGTCCCAGGCCAGCCATTTCCACATCAGCACATATAAAACTGGCGGGGTTATGCGCGGCAATAACCAGACCATGCGGAAAAACCCCGCCGTGCCGGAGGGCATGTAATGGGTTGACATTGCCAGCACCAGCGCAAAACCGACATTAAAAAGCGCCAGGGTGGTAAAAACATAGAACAGGGTGTTGATCATGGTCTTTCTGGTGGCAGGCAACGACGTCATGATCTTGAAATTCTGGGTGGTGAAACGCCAGCCGGTAAAGGCCACATCAATCAATGCTTCGGCCTGGGCTTCATTCAGGGTAATGCCGAACTCTGCAACCGCGTTCAATAATTCCTCTTGGGTCTGATAACGGATATTCACCACCGAGTGTTCAAAATGTGCCGAGATAATTTTGATGTCACGGGTGCGGGCTGGCCGGTTATTCAGGGCTTTGATGACGGTTTCAATATCGCGGCGCGACGTGAATGTTTCACCAAGAAACCGCGCCTCAAGTTCGGCAATTGCCGCCGCTTCGCCGCCCGCCTCAAGGGCTGCGGCCAGCCCCTCAGCATCAATTGTATAAACTTTTTGACTTAGCTGCTCAGCCAGATCATCCTCAGCGTGGCGGCTTTTTAAGTTCAGCATCGAATTGTCGGAAACCAGATAGGCACCACCGGAAATACCGGTTGCGGTGCTCATGTTGGTAAAACCGAATACGCCGGTCAACAGCACCGGCGCAAGAAAAAATACCAGCACAAAAATGCCGGCGGGGGCCAAAAGATAAAGACCTAAATATCTGGAATTACCGAATTTTTTCATGTTCTATCTCCCCGAATAAAAACGCTGGCGCAGCCCGGCTGCGCCAGCGGTATAATGTGTGTCAGCCTAGCGGATAACGATTGCGTCACCCATTGATGCGGAAAGCTCTGTTTCCAGGTCAGCTATGGCTTCTGCAACGGTTTTCTGCCCGGTCCATGCGGCTTGCAGCCCGGTAAACATCGCTTCGAAATATTGGCCGAAGTTGACGTTGTTTGGTTCGGCGGTTGCAAAGGGCAGCAAAACCGTGGCGGCCTCGCGCGCCCAGCGATCGCCGCCATAAAGCGGAATATTGACCATCTCAGCGGAAACACCCAGATGCGCCGATTTAATCGCGTGCAGCGCATTGATCCGGGGTTCTGATGCAATGGTGATCAACTCAGCAGCAATCACCGTGTCATCACCCTGATCGGTGACCAGGTAAACCAGCGGGCCGGTCAGGGTATTGGCCCGGCCATTATCGCCACCACCGGGGATCAACGCATAGCCAACCTCGCCAAAAAAGTCGAGATTATATGGGTCGCCGGCCCATTCGGCAACCTGCCAAGTGCCGCCATGCCACAGCCCGGCACGGCCGGATGTAAGGACACTATGCCATTCACCCCATGTGGTTCCGATTTGGTTTTTGCGGGTCACGCCCAGCTCAACTGCATCCACGAAAAACTGGTAAAACTGGGTCATCGCGGCTTTATCCAGCAACAGACGGCCGCCATCTTCCATTTCCCCGCCAAAGCTCATGTAGAACTGCCAGTAATCACCACCCTTGGTCGGACGCGGCCAAAAACCAAAACCCTCTTCGACCACCCCAGCATCCTGCATGGCCTTGGCGTCAGTCAGCACATTGGCCAATGTATAGTCGCCAGCTTGAACACGCGCCGCCAGCCCCTCAAGGTCAGCGTCGGAATAACCGATGGCTTTCATGTGGTCACGCCAGAAAAAGAACGGCCGCGATTCGGCGTCCTGAGGGATGCCCCAGACCCGACCCTGAAATGATGCAATCTCAATCAGGTTTGGATATATGTTGTTTAATGGCCATGAATCCAGATCAACATAATCTTCGATCGGGACAATCAGGCCCGATTGTGACCATGGCGCAATGCTTCCGTGCCCGGCGACAATTATCCCCGGGGCTGCGCCCGCTTCGGCCGCCAAGGTTACCGCCTGATTGAATTCCTGCCATTGGGTGAATGGTTGAGCGTCAATGGTGATGTTCAATTCTTCGCCGCGCACCGAATATTCTGCCTCCAGCAAAGGCACCGCCAGTTTAATAGCGTCAATCCGGTAATTTTCGGTTGGGCCATGAACGCCCCAGATGGAAATTGTAACGTCTCTGGCTTGGGCGACAGCCGCGCCGGCACCCAGTGCCAAAACAGACGTCGTCGCCAACGCTGCTAACACTTTTATATAATGATTCATATTCAGTTCCTCCCAGTTATTTGTGGTCGTGAATTGACCCTTTTCAGGTCCTTCGGCACACCCGATGCGCGCATATAGACATATGCATATAGACATATATTGCAAGCGTGAGCAAATATATTGCAAGCGTGAGCAAATACATTCTAAAAATACCACAAATGGCATTTAAATTCCAAATGCAGGTGCTGTCATGTGTGGATGGCTCCGTTTATGCAAGGCTTTTTTGACTGATGTTGATCGTTGCGGGGTGCGGTCATGTGTCCGGCCTGTTGACGCGGAACATGTGCCCGCTGGCCCTGATGAAGTCCGCGCGCCGGGTCCCTATCAGACAAGCGAGCTTTGAAGCCCTGACAGCACCTCGGGGTGTCCCGGTTGCGGTCCCGTTCAATCATCATCATTCACATTTGCCCTTGCATGTCGTGACGGCAGCGTGTTGCTGGCGCTGTTCTTATTGCCTCAGGCGATTGGCGAGGTGCGATAGGTTTCGCCGCGTGTCATGACTGCCCAGGCGATGCGCGCTGTCTTGTTGGCCATCGCCACCGTGACGACCCTCGCGGGTTTGCGTTCCATAAGCGATCGCACCCAAGCTCCGGTTTTTGTGGGGTTGCTCGCGGCTCTTCGGATCACCGAGGTGGCGCCGACCACCAGAAGTTTTCGAAGATACCTATCCCCCATTTTCGAAATTCGCCCGAGGCGGTCCTTGCCGCCCGATGAGTGCTGCCGCGGCACCAACCCGAGGAAGGCTGCAAACTGACGGCCGGACTTGAACACCGACGGATCGGATACGCTGGCAGCCAGGGCGGTGGCGGTGATGAGACCCACACCCGGGATCGTTTCGAGCCGCTGGCTCGTCGCATCCGCCCGGTGCCAGACCATGAGCTGACGCTCCAGTGTGCGGATCTCACCGGCCAAGGCCTCAAGATGAGCCCCCAACGCAAGAAGGGCCGACCGCGCAATCTCCGGCAATCTGGCATCACCTTCGTCCCGCAGTCGCGCGATCAAACCCATGACCTGACGCGGGCCTTGTGCCGCGATGATCCCGAACTCGGCCAGATGTCCCCGGATGGCGTTGAGAATCATGGTGCGCTGGCGCATCAAGAGATCGCGGGCCCGGTGCAGGACAAGAACGCTCTGCTGCCCGGCGGTCTTCGCCGGCACAAAGCGCATGCTGGGCCGGGTGACCGCTTCACAGATCGCTTCTGCGTCCGCCGCATCGTTTTTCTGACGTTTGACGTAAGGCTTCACATAGGCCGGTGGGATCAGCCGCACTTCATGGCCAAGAGCCGCAATCTCCCGCGCCCAGTAGTGCGAGGTCGCGCAGGCCTCCATTCCGATTAGGCAAGGCCCCACTTTTCCAAGAAAGTCGAGCACCGCACCCCGTCGTAGTTTCTTTTGCACAACGACGCCGCCATCGGCGTCAACGCCGTGAAACTGAAAAACAGACTTTGCGATATCGATCCCGAGTGTTGTAATATCCATGATGGATGGCTCCTTCTCTCTGTTGGTTCCTAACAGCACCATCTTGGCACATTGCGATGCCGTCGGGGTGGAGCCATCCACACCATCAGACAAATGCGAACCCGTCTCAGTTCGCCGCGAAACCAGTGAACCTATACGGAACAAAGCTGACGCCACTCAGTGAGAGCAGCGGTTCGATTCAGTTTGAAATTGCCGCGTGAGTAGAGATGTCGTTCCTGATTGAAATGGTTGTAGACTGAAGAATGAACCGACGCGAATTTTTGCAAGCAGTGCATTCGCCTGAATCGC
>SMVB01328277.1_pt1 | contig 10575 bp, 11 predicted proteins | sample 2456461 | NCBI WGS metagenome assembly SMVB01 (sample SAMN11095934, study PRJNA526329) | marine sediment metagenome | biome: Marine sediment; feature: Surficial sediment; material: Deep marine sediment; isolation source: Hadal surficial sediment | place: Pacific Ocean | collected 2014-05 | depth...
CGACGGCAGCGGATCCTTCGATTTCGACGGCGATCCCTTGAGTTATGCCTGGACGCTGGTCACCAGGCCCGCGGGCAGTTCGGCGGTGCTCGACGATTCGAGCGCGGTCCACCTACGCCTGGTCGCTGATCTCCAAGCCCGCGGACAGCACCGCCAGCCTGTCCGATGCGGCCATCGTCAACCCGACCATCACGACCGACGCGCCGGGGGCTTACGTGGCGGAACTGATCGTCGACGACGGCACCGCACCCAGTGCGGCCGATCTGGTGACCATTGTGGCCGACCCGGCCGCCGGCACCAATGCGCCGCCCATCCTCGCCGCCATCGGCAACCTCAGCGTGGACCTGGGGTCCATGCTGACCCTCGACCTCGCCGCGACCGATGCGAACGGCGATGCGTTGACTTTTTCCGCCTCACCCTTGCCGCTGCCCGATGGCGCCGGCCTCGACAGCGTGAGCGGGTTTTTCACTTTCACCCCGGACGAGACCCAGGTCGGCACCCTCGCGCTCAGCTTCATCGTGAGCGACGGCCTGCTGACGGACTCGGAATCCGTCCTCATCACCGTGGTCGGCGCGCCCGGCGGCGGCGTGACCGCGATCTCCGGCCGGCTGCTCGACGCCAACGACGCGGAGGGCGGCATCACCACGCCCATGGTCGGCGCCACGGTGTTCCTGCTGAACGACGCCGTGACCGCGGTTACGGACTCGAACGGCGACTTCCTGCTGTCCGGCATTCCCTCGGGCGCCCAGGTCTTCGCCATCGATTCCTCGACCGCGAACCTCGCGCCCGACGGCTCCAAATACGCCAGCTTCCGCGAGGAGTTGACCCTGATCGCCGAGGTCACCAACGTGATCGAGCGGCCGATCTACCTGCCGCGCGTGGACCCCGACGGCATCGCCTTCTACGACGCCACCGCGACCACCACCACCATGGTCATCAACGCGCCCCTCGGGGTCACCCTCGAAGTGCCGCCCGACACCGCCATGGAGGAGGACGGGGTCACCGAGTTCAACGGCGAGCTCTCGATCTCCGAGGTGCCGCTCGCCTTCGCGCCGATGCCGCTGCCCGACGAACTCCAGCCGGCCATGCTGATCTCGATCCAGCCGACCGGCGTGACCTTCACCGACTTCGTCTACGACTATAACGCGGTCGGCAGCATCACCTCGGTCACGAAGCCGGCGCAGGCGCGCAGCTTCACCTACGACGATCTGCAACGCCTGATCGGCGGCGGCACGGCGGGGGCGCCGGAGTCCTACGCCTACGACGCGGAAGGTAGCCGCCTTGGCCAATCGCCGCAAACCCGGACCATCAAAATCATCCCGCAAAGCAATCGCTGTACCCATGACGAACCTCCTATGCTGTTCGCCACAGTGATTCAGAGTTTCGCCCCTTTGGGAATCCCCCACGTGAGTCTCAAGCCGCGCTGAGTGGTATTACGTGCTTGCACTCGGTCCAAAGCGGTCGGCCGAAATCCCAAAGCTGATGCCACTCGGCACAGAGGGCCAGGAGATCGGTGTCGCCCCCCCAGCGCCGCATTGGCGCCAGCCGCCTGCATGGCCAGCGGTGCCGCGATCGCGCCAGTGACTGCCGCAGCGGCGGTTGCGCCCAACAGGGCGTCTCTTCGGGTGATGTTCATGGTGTTGCTCCTATGCTCGGCTTGCCAGGCCGTGCCAGGGAGCGTCCCTGGCGCCGGGAGTTTGACAACACGGCATAGGTCGTGCCCGCCTTCTTTCCCTTGCGGGTCTTCTATCCGGCGGACTCCCGACATGGGGCATGCAAAAGCCGCCTGCGGGGCGGCTGTCCGCCTATGCTCAAAGGTGTTGTCAAGCACCGCCGGAACCTTGCGCCCTATCGAGGGCGGGTGTCAAGCGGTGGCGCTGGTTCCGGCGGAATTCGCGCCTCGCTCAAATCCGATGACCGTCATGAATAATGGAGGCTAGATCATGGCGTCACGGCCGTTCTTGGGCTAGTCCTGCGCGAGATGTTGGGGGGGGCGGCTTCGTCATGGCCGCCCGCGCGGTGCGCGGTGGCGGAACTGCCGCACGAGATTACCGGTCTCCGCGTCAACGACGATGGTGTTGACCTGGAACGCTTCGTTGAAATCGCCGCCGGGGTTCATGATGGTGACGGCGAACACTCGCCGGCCACCGTCCGTCATCGGTTTGACGCGAAGCACGGTGACGGCATAATCCGCCTCTATTTTCTGTATGACCGCATCGACGCTCATCTCGGCACCAGCCGGCGCGGCGAGCGAAACAATCGCGCCGACCAGCGCGGTTGCAAGCCAATTAAGTGCACGCATGACCGCATCTCCCGGATCGTTCGACATCCTTTTCGGAGGAACGCTGCGCCTGGTCGCGGCGGGTGTCAAGTGGGGGGCCTGGGCGTTAGCGGGTCAGTTTGAATTTTTAGCTTCGTCGAGCCCGAGCCAGCGGCGCGCTTCTGCCATATCGTGAAACACTTTGACCTGGTCGGGTCTTCCCTGCTCTTCGCGGAGTATCTGATAAACCCGTGCCGCCCCGCGCATTTCAGTATTCCCTGCCACAACGGCCCTGCGCGACTTTTCGTTGAAGACGGAATGCGAGGAGACTCCGCGCATATCCGCGAACGAAACATCGAACCGGGTAGTGCCACGAGTATCGATAAGGTGGTTGAAACTTGGCTGAAACGCCGGGTCATTTTCGAACATCTCGACTTGCGCCAAGATATCCTTTGGAGTGACAACGCCCTGAAACGTGCTGAAGACCACGCCAAGCGAGCTATCGATCTGAGAGCTTATTGGCAATTGCCACCCTCCCGGCTGACACCTTATTCAACTGGCCAACGACATCATGGAATTAATCCAATATTTTAGGACTCTATTGGCCAATGGCGCAACATCCACCGCCGTCGCATGACCAAGGAGCAGCAATACTCTTCCCACCTCAGGGAAGAGTATTGTGGTCCTCGCACGCTGCGACCACCTCTCAACACGCTGTTGCCAGGCCCGCTCCGGACTCGCTGGAGCGCCATCTCGCCTTCAGGGGCGGTTGGGAGTCATCCAGCCGGAGATCGCGACGGAGCTTACGACCCCGCGCTAGGGCGGCTTTTCCCCAATCAACTCCCTGTCCAGGGCGGCCCGCGTCGCCTGGATAGGATCGGACGGGAGCGAGCGGGTCGCGATCGGCGGGCCGGAGATCTCCTTCACGAGCTTGGCCAAGATAGCCAGGCGGTAGGCCGCGTAGTCGTTGGCGATCATGACGAAGGCGCCGGGGCCGCCGATCACGTTGGTGAAGTAATAGCGGTCCAGCGTCGGATCCTCGTTGAGGATCGCCAGGCCGTTGACGGTGATGCCCCGCGCCACCGCAAGGTCGCGCACCAGCCAGGCTGCGGAGCCCCGGTTATTGCGGCCATCGCCGGAGACGTCGATGACCTTGCGCCGGCCGACGAAGCCGTTTTCCTCGAGTTGCAAGATCGCGTACTCGAGCGCGTCGCCGATCGCGGTGCTGCCGATGACGGAGCGCTTCACGCCGTCGACCTGCTTGGCGAATTGGTGCGCGCTCGCCGCGCCGTGCACCACCGTCCAGTCGACCGAAACAGCGTGCTGGCGGTAATCCGCCCATTGGATCAGCGCGACCGCGAGCCCCAGGTCGCCGGCAGCGCGGATCGCCTGGACCACCGAGCGGTGCCGGAAGGCTTCGGCCAGGCCGTGTACCTGCAGATCGAACTCTTCGCCGGAAACGCTGGCCGAGGCATCGACCGCGAGCACGAGTTCAAGATCGACAGGCCGCTCCTGAGCCGAGGCCGAGGCCGTGGTCAGAATCAAGAGAGCGCCGGCCAGTGCCGCCACTATGGCGCGGCGGTTGCCGCGCGTAGGCTGCACGCGAGGCCAAGACATGGCCGCTAGTCCAACGTCCGGGCGGGCGCGCGTCCTCGAAAATGACTCCCATAGGCACCTGGGGCCTTCCAGAGCCGAGATCGCGATGACGCCGTGCTTTACCGGGGGCAGGCGCCGCCCTACGTCACGGTGTTGACCCGGTTGCCCTCGGTTGACCACGCGCTAGTCCTCCCGCTCGACCACGGCCAGCACCGAGGTGACCAGCTTGCGCCTGCTTTGGCTCTCATGTGAGCATTGTCGGCCCGGTTTAACTGTGGCCGACGATGTAATCCCGGAGCACGTTTGTCTCGGTCTCCAGTTCGTCAAGCCGGTTCTTCACCACGTCTCCGATGCTGATGATGCCGCAGAGTTTGCCACCGTCGAGCACGGGCAGATGGCGGACCCGGCTACGCGTCATCTCCGCCATCACGACCTTGATATGGGATTCCGGCGTACAGGTCTTGACGGCGCGGGTCATCAACTCGGCAACCTGCATCTCAAGCAGATCGTGACCATGGTCGACAAGACCGCGCACGATGTCACGCTCCGAAATGATGCCGCCCAGCGTCTCCCCGTCGTCGCTTACGACCAAGGCGCCAATGCGTTCGAGTTTCAATAAGCGGATAACCGTTGCGATGGTCGCATACGGCCGCGTGGTGGCGACCTTGGACCCCTTCGCATCAAGCATTGCTTGGACTTTCATGGCCTCTTCCTCCATCGGCCGGCTGGCCTCCAGGATTTCAGCCCCGATCGGGGGCCGCTAACGACGGCCAGCGCATCAGGCATTGTCGGCCCGATTGCGGCGGGTGTCCAGCGGGCGGGACGCCCCGAGTACGTTCGCGCCGATCGGAACAAGAGCCGAACCGGCATGTTTCCCCCTGGTCAACCGCGGCGCGCGCCCATATATCCATGGGTGAGGCATGGACCATGACCGAGATGTGGAAACGCTGCGCCGGGCTGATGCTGTTGCTGGCCACCGCATGTACCACGGGGGAGAGGCCCGGGGCGGTACTGCGCCGCGACTTTCCCGCGGTCGCAATCCAACGTCTCGGCGCGCAGGAATACTTTTACGCCGATTACGGCGACCGGGCGGTGCTTTATGCCCTGCATCGCACCATGCAAGCCGGCGTTTCCAAGTACAAGATCGAAAAAGTGGTTCTGACGGCGTCCTACGGCCCGCCCATCTCGATCTTCCACGAGCCCGACGGCAGGCCCGACGCCTACGATCTCTGGCTGCAGATCGCCGGCTGCGACAAGCTGGTCTACATGGGGGCCAACTTCAACGGCCGGGTGGTGGCCGTTCAGGACAAGGGCGGTTGCCTGAAATCGTCCGCCGGAGCTTCGCTTCAGTGATCGAAGGCGAGTAGGCGTCCGGCGAGGCGCTGTTCGAAGGCGGAGAGGGTTTCGGAGGCGGCGGGCATGGGGAGCGGTTACAGCCGAAAAGCACGCTTCGGCCCTGCGTTTGTCACCCCTCTTGTCACCCGAAAATAAAAATAAAGCCAGAGATCCTGACCTTTTCGACTCGTAACCCTTTGAAAGGAATGGTGGGCACACGTGGGATTGAACCACGGACCTCCTCGATGTCAACGAGGCGCTCTCCCGCTGAGCTATGCGCCCTTCTGCGCGGACCCTCGCGGTGCCCGCAAGCCGCCTAATCGGCGGGCTTCCGGCCAAGTAGCACCATCGCACGGCTTTTTCAAGACCGGCATCCGGCGGGGCCGGCGACGAACCAATTTCAGGAGGCCTGGAGCATGACATCGACCTGATCGACCAGGTCGCGCAGGTGGAACGGCTTGGACAGGACCCGGGCGTCCTTGGGGCTTTGTTCCCGGGCGCGCAGTGCGACCGCCGCAAAACCGGTAATGAACATGACCTTGATGCCGGGCTGCTTCTTGGTGGCCCGGCGCGCCAGCTCGATGCCGTCGAGTCCGGGCATGACCACATCGGCCAGCAGCAAATCGAAGGGCAACTCGGAGAGCTGAGCCAGGGCGTCCAGGCCGTCGCCGACCGGCACCACCTCATAGCCAGCGCGGCGCAGGGCCTTGGTCAGGAACTCGCGCATGGAGTCGTCGTCTTCCGCCAGCAGAATTTGCGCCATCAGCCCCTGTCTTTCCAGAACGTCCCCTGTGCGGCGGCCGCATCGCGGCGCCGGAGTCGGTATTGAATTATACCCTATGAAGCTTTGTCTAATATAGTGTTTAACAATGACCGAAATGAGGCCGAATTAGGCCTTTTCTCCAACTTAGAGCATCTTCCGACCCTGCGCCGAGAAAGACCGATGACAGGCGCGCCGCTTTCTTCTAAACAGATAAGGCTATGGATGCCCTTCCCAGCATGGATGTTCGGCCCGCCTCCCATGAACCGCCGGGCGGCGACGTAGAGCCGGCTGCCGAGGTCAACGGCGCCTCCCACGAGGTGGTCGCACCGGAGCGCCAGATCCTGCCGTTGGTATTCGCGTCTCCGCACAGCGGCTGCGACTACTCGCAAGCCTTCCTGGCCGCCTCGCGCCTGGACCCGCTTACGCTCCGGCGTTCGGAGGACAGCTTCGTCGATGAGATCTTCGAGGCCGCGCCCCGGCTCGGGGCACCGCTGATTCGGGCCCTGTTCCCGCGCGCCTTCGTGGATGCCAACCGCGAGCCTTTCGAACTCGACCCGGCGATGTTCGAGGATGAGCTGCCGGCCTATGCCAACACCCGCTCGCCGCGGGTCGCCGCCGGGCTCGGTACCATCGCCCGGGTGGTCGCCAACGGGGCCGACATCTATCGCGGCAAACTTGGCTTCACCGAAGCGCTGGGCCGCATCCGACGCCACTACTGGCCCTACCACAAGACCCTGAGCGAGTTGGTCGAGCGCACCAAGGCAAGCTTCGGCACCTGCATCCTGATCGACTGCCACTCCATGCCGTCGATCGGCGGTCCCCTGTCAGACGAGTTGGGGAACGGGGCTTCAGGCGCCAAGCGGATCGACTTCGTGCTCGGCGACTGCCACGGCACCTCCTGCGCGCCGGCGGTAGCCGAGGCGGTCCAGACCACGCTTCGAGAGCTCGGCTATCGCGTGGCCCGCAACCGGCCCTATTCCGGTGGCTTCGTGACCCGCCACTACGGCAAGCCCGAGGACGGCGTCCACGGACTGCAGATCGAGATCAACCGCGAGCTCTACATGGACGAATCCCGGATTCGCCGGACCGCCGGGCTGTCCCAGCTCGCGCGCGACATGCGGCACGTGATCGCCGCACTCGGCAGGCTCGACCCGCAATCGATGCGGGTCTGATGTCGAGCGCCGCGGTCCGGGACGCGCGCCCCGAGGACCTGGTGCAGGTTCAGAAGATTTACGCCCACCATGTGCTGAACGGCCTCGCTTCCTTCGAGGAAACGCCGCCCGACGTTGCGGAGATGACCCGCCGCTTCGAGGCGACCCGGGCCCGCGGCCTGCCCTATCTGACCGCGGAGGACTCGGAGCTTGAAATTTTGGGCTATGCCTATGCAGGCCCCTACCGGCCGCGTCCGGCCTACCGCTTCTCGGTCGAAAATTCGGTCTATGTGGCGCCCGGGCTGGAGGGGCGGGGCGTCGGACGCGCCCTGCTCGGGGAACTCATCGCGCGCTGCACCGCCCTCGGCCTGCGCCAGATGATCGCCGTGATCGGCGACAGCGGCCACCTGCTCTCGATCGCATTCCACGAATCTCTCGGCTTTACCCAGATCGGCACGCTCCGCGCGGTCGGCTTCAAGTTCGGGCGCTGGGTCGATAGCGTGATCCTGCAGCGCGCCCTCGGCAGCGGCGACGAAACCCTGCCGGTGCCGGGAATCGGAGACGAAAAAAGGAACGGGCCGCGCGGAACCCTACGGCCCGGTGTTTAAGAAGGAAGCGCCTGAAGCGGGCGTTTGGTGGCCAACACGATCCGGTGAGGATGAGCGAAAGGGGATGGGTTCATTCGACAGCCTCCAAATATCGGGTTAGGATATTTTTCGTGGCAGGCTCACCGCCTGCCCATCACGTGAATGCGGAAGCATGCCGGGATTTGGTTGAAGCCGCCGACGGCGGTATGGCGGTGATTGTCGATATCCTATGAACCACGGGGGGAAAGGCGATTATGGGTAAAGCTTGTATTTTGGCACCGCTCTAGTCTTCGCTGTCGGGCTCACGAGCACCGGCGTGCTTAAATCAGCTATCGCGGACAGTCACGGGGTCACGGTTACGGTCAAGGGCGAATCTTGGGACGCGTGCTCTCGAGGGTTCGCCTACTATATGAAACTGTCCAAGAAGGAGCGGGAAGAGACCTCGGCACGGCGTGGCTCGCGAGTCTCGGTCGATGGCCAACCCGGCAAGTTCGCGATCACGGACCCTGGGTTCGAGCTGACCTTCAACACTACGGAGCCGACTTTCAGGTTGATCGTGGAAGGCAACAGATTTCCACGGGTGATCACCCAGCCCATCGCCGTTCCCGAGGGCGGAGGAGTCATCGATATCGATCGGGTCGATGCGCCGCGGGTCGAGGGTCCGGAGCACACCTGGCCGCTCGAAAAAGCCGCGGAAGCGCTTGGCTACACCACACCCGTGGAGATGTTGGCCGATAACAACGCCGCCATCCGATTGCTCGTGCTCGGTTCCGGCGAGCCCGGGACGCCGGATTTCGCGAATAACGCCACCATCGAGATAGCAAGCAGCGATTCCACCGCCGCCATGTCGGCCGCCAAACCGACCAAATCACCCTTCTTGCTGCGGGTTCCCCAGAATTCATATGTGTTTCCCTTCGACATGAACCCGCAGGATACCTTCCTGGAGATGACCGGACCGCCGAGCGGCGCATTCATCGTCATCGTCCCCTTCGCCGACGGCGCCGACGCCGACGCCGACGCCGACAAAGACGTAACGATTGAGGTGACCGATCACATAACCGAAGAATTGTTCGACCCGCCGCGGCCGTGGATCTACGATCCGACCATCGTCTCGGTGCGCAATGGATTCGCGACCTCGACCATCAGGCTTTACCCAGGGATTGATTAGCGGGGTGAATAGGGACCAAGGGCCCTTGTCATGGACTCTGGAGATCGGCTGAAGCGCAAACTCACCGCAATTTTTTACGCCGATGTGGTCGGCTACAGCCGCTTGATCGGTGAGGACGAGGAAGGCACCTACCGGTTGGTGCGCGATCGCCTCGACCTCATTTCCGAAAGCATCCGGTCCCATAGTGGCGCCGTCATAAACTTTGCCGGCGATGCGATCCTTGCGGATTTCCCCACTGTCAGCGAAGCGCTGGCCTGCGCGGCCGAAGTACAGCCGGAGATTGAGGAGGCGAACGGGGCTCTCCCCGAAGACCGGAAGTGCGGTTCCGCATCGGCGTCAATCTTGGCGAGGTGATCGTCGATCGCGATAGCATCTACGGCGATGGCGTGAACGTGGCGGCGCGCCTGGAAGGGCTCGCGGAACCGGGCGGCATCTGCATATCCGAGGCGGTACACGGCGCCGTAGGCAGGAAGCTGCCGCTCGCATTCGAAGATATCGGCATGCAGCAGGTCAAGAATATCGCGGACCCGGTGCATGCCTACCGCGTATCGCTCGACCCCGATGCCGCGCGGTCGAGGTCCCGCCTATACCCTCGGCAATATGCCGCGGCGGCGGCCGCTTTCGCCATCGTCCTCGCCGCCTTCGGTATCGTTGCCTGGTATGCACCCTGGGACACGGCAGATAAACCGGAGACTGCGTCACTGGATGCCGGGAAGCCCTCTATCGCCGTGCTGCCGTTTCAGAACCTGGGTGACGATGCGAGTCAGGAATATTTCAGCGACGGCATCACCAACGACATCATCACCGATCTATCGCGTTTCTCCAATCTCTTGGTCATCGCCAGCAACTCGGTGTTCATCTACAAGGGCCAGGCGGTGAGCGTGAAGGATGTCGGCCGGGACCTGGGCGTCCGCTACGTCCTCGAAGGCAGCGTGCAGAAAGTCGGCAACTTCGTGCGCATCAACGCCCAGCTGATCGACGCCACCACCGATCTTCACATTTGGGCGGATCGCTACGACCGTCAACTGGATGACATCTTCGCCGTCCAGGACGAGCTCACCGCCGCCATCGTAACGGCCTTGAAGGTGGTGCTGACCGATGACGAACAGACCCGCGTGGCGCGCCAATACACCGACAATATCGAGGCCTACGATCTGTTCCTGCGCGGCCGGACCTACCTGCGGGGCACGAGACAGACCCACCGGAAGGCGCGCGGCCTGTTCGATCAGGCGATCGACCTGGATCCGAAATTCGCCGCTGCTTACGCGGAAAAATCCATGACCTACTTCGCCGGCTTTATCATGCCCATGACCCGGAACCCGAAGGTCTTGGAGGCGAGCGTAAAGATGGCGGAACGGGCCGTGGCCCTCGACGACTCTCTGCCCCTCGCTCAGGCCCGGCTCGGCTGGGCCTATTTCGCGAACCAGCGCCACGACGAGGCCATCGCCGCGGGCCGGCGCGCCGTTGCCCTCGGCCCCAACGACGCGGAGGCGCACGCACAACTGGGCAACATTCTGAACTGGTCGAGCCAACCGAAAGAGGCCATCGCCTTGATCGAAAAGGCGATGCGCCTCAACCCACATTACCCCTTCTATTATTTATTCTATCTGGGTCGTTCTCATTATTTGTTGGAGAACCGCGAAAAAGCGATCGAATTGATGAAGCGCGTCGTCACCCGCGCGCCCAACTTCCTGCCGGTCCGCCGTCACTTGGCA
>SMVB01126068.1_pt1 | contig 10574 bp, 10 predicted proteins | sample 2456461 | NCBI WGS metagenome assembly SMVB01 (sample SAMN11095934, study PRJNA526329) | marine sediment metagenome | biome: Marine sediment; feature: Surficial sediment; material: Deep marine sediment; isolation source: Hadal surficial sediment | place: Pacific Ocean | collected 2014-05 | depth...
AGCCCGGCGGTTCGCCTCGGCGGTCTTCATGGTCACGCGGCTGCTGGCCGACTCGGTGCGGCTTTTCGCCACCGCCATCCCGCTGGCCTTGATCACGGGATGGGACTATCCGGTGTCGATCATCGTGATCGGGGCGATAACGGTCGTGTATACCTATCTCGGGGGGATCAAGGCGGTCGTCTGGGTGGATGCCCTCCAGATGAGCCTTTACCTCCTGGGTGCCCTCGTAGCGATCGTTGCCCTTCAAGTGCTTACGCCGGAGGGGTGGGCTGGCATTCTGAGTAGTGCGGGTGAGGCAGGGAAATTGGCGGTCCTGGATCTCTCGTTCGACTTCTCCGTGCCGTATACACTTTGGGCGGGCGTGCTCGGGGGCGGTGTCTTCACGATGGCATCACACGGGACCGATCAGCTCCTCGTGCAACGGCTGCTCACCTGTCGGGATCTCGCGGCCAGCAAGAAGGCGCTGGTGGGAAGCGGCATCCTGGTGATGGGTCAGTTTCTGATTTTCCTGCTGGTGGGCCTCGGCCTGTGGGTGTACTACGAAGGCAGGACCTTCGGCACCACCGACGAGATTTTTGCCCTGTTTATCGTGGAGGCGCTTCCTCCCGGGATCAGGGGGCTTCTTATCGCGGGGGTTTTCGCCGCCGCGATGTCGTCTCTCTCCTCGTCGATCAACTCACTGGCATCGGCCTCTGCTTACGATTTTTGGGCTCCTTGGGCCGGCGCCGAGGACGATGAAGCCCGTACGCTCCGGGCGGGGAAGGTCTTCACACTCGTCTGGGCCACGCTTCTTGTGGGCGGGGGCGTGTTGTTCATCCCGCTCAGTGACGGGAACACGGCGGTGGAGGTGGCGCTGGCCATCGCCTCCGTGGCCTACGGAGGTCTACTGGGGATGTTCGTTCTTGCGATTCGCTCACGGAGGGCCGACCAGAGGAGTGCCATCGTAGGGATGATCGCGGGCATCGGCGTGGTTGCGGCTATCTGGGTGTTTGCCCGTGCGGATGTCGCCTGGCCCTGGTTCGTACCGATCGGCACGACGGTCACCGTGGCTGTGGGCTGGGTGCTGGGGCAGGGTAACCGGACCGAGCCGTGAGCTTCTTCCTGGGTGTCGACGGGGGAGGCACGCGCACCCGGGTGATGCTCGTCGACGGAAGCGGCCGTGAATGCGCACGTGCCGAAGGCCCACCCACTCTGGTCGATCCAGCGAACCCTGGCGCGACCATCGCCGTGATCGTGGACCTCTGCCGCGAGGTGGCGTCGAAGGGAGGAGCCGGCCTGCCGGTGGCAGGGCTTTGGGCGGGGATCGCCGGGGCCGGTACCGAGCCCACCAGGGGTGTTGTGGAAACGGCGCTTCAGGAGTCGGAGTTGTCCTCGCGTACTTCGGTCGGCGCCGACGCCGAAGCGACCTTTTACGACGCGTTCCCGTCCGGTCCGGGGATCTTACTGCTCTCCGGCACAGGATCCATTGCGCTGGCCAGGGGAGCCGATGACTCCCGCCTTCGAGTCGGGGGTTGGGGCCTGCACCTAGGGGATGAGGGAAGCGGCTATCTCATCGGGATGGGGGCCCTTCACGCGCTCGTTCGCGGCGAGGACGGCCGTGGCCTTTCCACCGATCTTCGGGATCCGGTCCTGAAGGTGTTGGGATTACCAGGGCCCGCGGACCTGATCAAATGGATTGCCTCGGCGCGGAAGGCCGACGTGGCTTCCCTGGTCCCACTGATTTTCGAAGTGGCGGAGGCCGGCGACCAAGCCGCCACGATCGTCATCGAGACGGCCGTCGACGAGCTCGTCGGGCATGTCCGGACGCTCATACGGCGCCTCGAGCCCTGGCCGGCCACTCCCGAGGTCGCTCTCGCCGGGGGACTGCTCAAAGAGGACCGCCCGCTTCGGGCCCGAGTGATCCGGGCGCTCGAAGAACTGCCTTGCCGGACGCGAGATCGGGCGCCGGATGGAGCGACCGGAGCTTGCTCGCTGGCGATGGGCTTAGTGGGGCCGACCGACGGCACGCAGGTCCGCTAAGGCCGTACGAGAGCTCCAAGTGGGACCGGCGCAGGAGGGCCAGCGGCGGGTCCGGCCCGCGAGGTGCGCCAAGTGGTGGAGTCGGTTGACAGGTCGGTTGTACGGTGGTAATGTCCTCATACTTAGTATTACTTAGTATGAGGATTGCCATGACCCGCGCCCGTATCTCGATTACGATCCCGGAGTCGCTCTTGGAGGCCGCTGATCGCAAGGCGAAGGAACTCGACAGGTCGCGGAGCTGGGTGATATCGGACGCGCTACGTAACACGCTCGTAGAGGCGCCGGCAGAGAGTGTTGCGGGTAAGCCGGCTGACCAGGTGGGTGAGCCCGTGAGGGTGTACTCCCCCCGGTCGATCGAAGGGCTCGGCCCATATCGTCTTGACCAGCTTAAGGCCGATCTGGCTTTGACGCCTACCGAACGTGTACGCGCAGCAGAGAAAACTGGACGGGTTGGGTCGCTTCGAGAGGGCAAATCCTATGGCAACCGCATTATCACGTTTGATCGATTCGAGGACTATCTCGACTGGTGTGAGAAGGAGCGAACAAGACCGAGGTGAAGCATTACGAGACCACCCTTGCTGAGGTTTGCTCCATGCTCAACGAGCATGAGGCGCGCTATGTGCTCGTTGGGGCGTACGCGCTTCAGCTCTGGGGTAGCACTCGTGCGACGCGGGATATTGACATCCTCATCGAAAGGTCGGTTGAGAATGCGGGGCGGGTTGTCGACGCCCTCGGAAAACTGGGGTTGGGCTTGGCAAATGAGTGGTTTGCTGAGGAGGTAGCGAATAAACCTGTAACGCTGATTGGTGATGACCCTCGGGTTGATGTTCTGACTGTTGCCTGGTCCGTGCACTATGCAGACGCATATCCGGACGCGAGGGTGTTCGAGGTCGAAGGAGTGCCGATTCCAACCGCCTCGATCGATCACCTCATAGCCTCGAAGCAGACAGGCAGGTTGCAGGACGCGGCCGATGTTGAAGTATTGAAAGAGATCAAGCGCCTGCTACAGGAGCGCGAGTCGAGGACACACCTCTAACGTCTAACTGGCCGCGCATGACGTCTAACTGGCCGCGTACTGGTCGATGGCGTTGCGGAGCGACTTTTGGATCCACGCCCGCTTCTTGTCATCGGTTTCGAGGAGTGTGGCGCGGAAGCCGTGATGTTCGCACTGAAAACCTGTCAACGGGACCACCACGATGCCGGTCGCTCCCATCAGGTAGTAGACGAAGCGCTTATCGGGCTCGACACCCTTCGTCATTCGCTCAATCGCCTCTTTGACTTTCAGATTCTCGATGGGGAGGGACTGGCTGTCGTTGAGGAGCCCCTCCTTGAACATGATCGTGTAGTAGAAGGCGCCCCCGGGTTTGTTGAAGATGATGTGCTCACAATCCGCGAACACGTCGCTCATCTCGTCGGCCCTCTTGGAGAACTGCTTTGCCCGCGTGTCCAGATGTTCGGGATAACGTGGGTCTCCCATGATACGAGGGATCGACATCTGGGGGAGTGTCGTGGACGATACTTCCAGGCGTTTTGCGGCGAGGAGGGTGTCCACGTAGCGAGCGAAGTTGCTGTCCTTGCTCTTGTTGAGGATCTCCAGCCAACCACAACGCGCACCGGGCCACGGGAATTCCTTGCTGATTCCCCGCATCGCGATACCGGGCACGTCTCCGATCCATTCGCTCATGCTCAGGCGGCCCGTGCCATTGTAGACGATGTTCGCGTAGATCTCGTCCGCGATCAGAAACACATCGTGTTCGTGGGCGATCGCGGCGATTGTTTCCACGATCTCGCGAGGGTAGACCGCTCCGGTGGGGTTGTCCGGCGTGAGCACTAGAATGCCGGCGATGGAATCGTTGTATTGGATCTTTTTTCGGATGTCAGCGACATCCGGCATCCACCCATCGTAGGGGTCCAGGTTGTACGTGACGTGGCTGTACCCGGAGTGGGCGGCTTCGGCCGAGGAGTGTGTGCTGTAGGCCGGCGAGGGGCCCAGGATGCGGGCCTCGCGGTTGAGGAAGCCATACACCTTCGCCACGGCGTCGCCGAGACCGTTGAAGAACAGGATATCGTCCGCAGACACCCGGACTCCGTCTCGCCGGTTCACTTCCGCGGCAATAAATTCGCGGGTCTCTGGCACGCCCTGCGTATCGCAGTAGGCCCAGGACGGCGCCTCATCCACGAGGTCCGAAATCGTGTCGCGGATCCACTGCGGGGGAACTTCTCCCTTCTGCACCGGATCTCCGATGTTCTCCCACGTGAGCTCGACGCCCAAACGTTCGAGCTCATGGGCCGCGACGACGATCTCGCGAATTTCGTACTTGAGATTCGCCGCGCCGATGTGAAGCAGGTTTCTACGCATTGAGGTTTCTACGCATCGTGGTCGTTGGTCAGCGGAGTGCTTCTTCGAGCGCCGTGGCGGCGTCGGTCGAAGCGTCGCGGTATTTCACGATGATCGGGGCGTACAGATGGATCCCGTGCTCTTCGGCGAATGGTCCAGAGGTCGCGCGCGCGCCGGGCACGACCACGGCCCTCTTCGGGATCGTGAGGGGTCGTCCGGGAGCGGCGCGGTAGGTTTCCGCCCGTACCAGGTCGTACACCGTGGTCGACGCCGTGAGTTGGACACCCGGCGCAAGCACCGCCCGCTCTCCGACGAGGGTCCCTTCGAAAACGCCCACGTTACCGCCGATCATTACGTCGTCCTCCACGATCACCGGGCGAAGCCCCACCGGTTCCAGGACGCCACCGAGTTGGGCTCCCGCGCTCAGATGCACGCGCTGGCCCACCTGGGCGCACGACCCCACCAATGCGTGGGAGTCGATCATCGTACCCTGGCCCACGTAGGCCCCGACGTTTACGAACGCCGGAGGCATGATGATCACGTCCTTGCCCAGAAAGGCGCCGGAGCGGACCGACGTACCACCCGGAACGAGGCGGATGTTCTCCTCGACGCCCGACGTGTCCCGCAATGGCAACGTGTCTTTGTCGAAAAAAGGTGCTGGAGTGGCCGGAAACTCACGGACCTGGCCGATTCGGAACGCCAGGAGGATACCGGTCTTGACCCACTCGACGGCCTGCCACTCGTCGCCGACTCTCCGGGCCGAGCGCACCGCGCCACGGGTGAGAGCGTCCATGAGTGCGTCGACGGCAGCTCGTGCCTCGTCCGGGTCCGTGTCTCGGTCCTGGGAGCAGCGAAGAATCTGAGCCTCGAGCTCCCCTGCTTGGGTCACTTCGCGCCCTCTGCGTCCAACAGACCCACGTCGATGAGGGCCCGCCGCAGGAAGGCCTCCACTTCGGCCGTCGGCCGTACGAGTGGCAGGCGGAAATGGGCCTGCCTATGCCCCATGATCTCCAGGGCTACTTTGACCGGGATCGGGTTTGTTTCGACGAAGATCGCGCGCATCAACGGCAGCAGGCGGTAGTGTAGCTTCCGAGCTCCCTCGTAGTCCCCACCAAGTGCGGTCTCCACCATCTGTGACATCAAAGCAGGGGCCAAGTTCGCCACGACCGAGATCACGCCGTCGGCCCCGGCCGCGAGCAGCGGGAAGGTCAGCGCGTCATCGCCTGAAAGGATGATGAACCCCTCCGGGCGTTCCCGGATCAGCGTCATGACTTGATCGACATCACCGGAGGCCTCCTTCACGCCCACGATGTTCTCGACCTCCGCCAGAGCAAGCACGGTTTCAGGCAGAACGTTGGACGCCGTACGACCCGGGACGTTGTAGATGATCACAGGACAGTCCACGGCACCGGCCACCGCTCGGTAGTGCTCGATGAGTCCGCGTTGGGTGGGTTTGTTGTAGGCGGGACTGACCGAAAGAATGCCGTCCGCGCCCGCCTCGCGCGCGGCCCGCGCTTTTCGGACGACGTCGGCGGTATCACTTCCCCCGGCTCCGGCGAGGACGGGTGTCCTCCCTCGAGTCGCCTCGACGGTCGTGCGAATCAGGAGTTGGTGCTCGTCGGCCGACAGGGTTACGCCCTCCCCCGTCGTGCCCCCGGGGACCATGACCCGTACCCCGTTCTCGATCTGGAACTCCACGTGCTTTCGAAGGTCCTCCACGTCGATCGAGCCATCGTCGCGGAAGGGTGTGACCAAGGCCACGCCTGTACCTGAGAACTTTATGTTTTCCATTTTCCTAACGGGCTGCGTCAATATGTGAACGTTTCGGCCAACATGTCGTCCAACGTAAACACCCCGGACTTCCCCCGAATCCACTCCGCCGCGGTCACCGCGCCTCTTGCGAACCCCGCTCGGGTTCGGGCCTCGTGGCGTAGCTCGATCCGATCGTCGGGTCCCTCCAGGCCGACCACGTGTGATCCCGCCGTTTCCCCGACCCGTTCACTGGCCACATAAAGAACCTGGGGATGCGGCGCACCGTCGGGTAGGGTGGCCGACCAACTCTCCTTCCCGGTCAACTCCTCGATCAGGATGTCCGCAAGCGTGATGGCCGTTCCACTCGGGTGGTCGACCTTATGCCGATGGTGGGTTTCAAGGATGTGGACGTCGTATTCGTTCAGCGCGTCGGCCATTCTTGCGGCCATTCGAGCCAAGCGCAAAAAAAGGCTTACCCCGAGTGAAAAATTGGTCGCGTGAACCATCCCGGTGCCGGCGGCGTTCACGGACGCGGCCGCTTCGTCAAGCCGTTCATGCCATCCCGTGGTCCCCACCACCACGTCCACACCGGCGGCTGCGAGTGCCGTGACATTGTCCACGGCGACGTCCGGAACGGTAAACTCGATGGCCACCTCGGCCCCCCCCAACGTTGCGACGCTGATGTCGCGCGTATCCAAAGTTGGATCGATCCTGGCGACCACCTCGTGGCCTCTTTCCATCGCCACCTTCTCGACGACGCGACCCATTCTACCGTATCCTACAAGCGCCAGCTTCATCGCCGATCTCCTTCTTTTTCTTCCCGCGCCCCTTCCCTCAACTCGATGAGGGAGAGATGGAGCCTGCGCACCAACTCCGGAGCTTCGGCCTCATCGACAACAAAGCTGATGCTGACGTCGGACGCTTGGGAAATCAGATAGACTGGTGTCTTCTCGACTGCCCAGAAAACGAGGGCATCCATCCCGGGCTCCTTGAGCATGCCTCGCCCGACCACCGTGACTGTGGCTACGTCCCTCAACACCTCGACCTCCGAAAAGACGGACAGGGCACGGCGGACGGCGCTGAGATCCTCGTCACGGTCGACGGTGAACGCGGTACTGCTGTGGGAGGTGGATACCAGATCGACGGGTACTGCGTGGCGTCCCAAGACACCGAAGACCCGAGCCAGAAAGCCGTATGCCAACGCCGTGGGGAAAGCCCTGACACGGATGAGTGCCACGTTCGTCTTGTGTGCGACCGCCGCGAAGGCCCCCGCCGCACCACGGTCGGAGTGGATCAAGGTTCCCGGTCGCTCGGGTGCGAACGAGTTCTTGATGCGTAGCGGCAGGTTGCTGGCGATCGCGTGCTTGGCCGCAGCCGGGTGAACCACGCGTGCCCCGAAGTAGGAGAGCTCGACCGCCTCCTCCGAACCGACATCCGACACCACCCTGGATTCTCGGACCAAGCTGGGGTCGGCCGAGTGGATACCGTCTACGTCCGTCCAAAGGACCACCTCGGGGGAGCCCAAGGCGGCACCCAGCAAAGTCGCCGTGAAGTCGGATCCGCCCCGCCCGAGCGTGGTCGTCGCCCCGCCGGCTTCGCTTCCGATGAATCCTTGCACGACGGGCACCCGACCCTCTTCGACGAGCGGAAGAATGCTGCTGGGAACCAATTTTCGGATGGACTCGAAGTCCGGCACGGCGGCGCCGAAGTCCGCGTTCGTCCAAACGATTTCGCGCGCGTCCAGGACGGCCGCCGGAATACCTTCGGCCTGGAGAGCGGCAACCGCCAACTCGACCGCCAGGTCTTCACCGACGGCCATGAGCTGATCCCCGAAGCGTTCAGCCTCTCCGCCCGGGCCCTCGCCGAGAAGCTGGGCGGCCCCATCGAAGATCACATCGATACGCGCCGCCAGGGAAGCGCGTGCAGCCTCCTCCTCAACGATCTCATGGAGGGCGTCCAGATGCCTCTGCTTCAACGCCGCCAGGCTCGCTGACGGATCGGGTGCGACGGCGGTAGATGCCACTGCAGGCCCCTCGGGCTCATCACCCTCGCTCGTCGCGGCGTCCACCAGCCGGCTCAGCTCGTCGCTGACACGCGCCATAGCCGACACGACAACGACGGAACGGTCCTCTTGATCACGAATGATTGCCGCGAGGGCCTTGAACCTTTCGGCTCCGTCGACAGAGGTGCCACCGAACTTATGGACGCGTGGCATCGCGACGGTGACTCCGTCCGACGATCCGTGATCCCTGAAATCACCGGGCGCGGTCGTGGCACAAACTTCGGTGAGGAGCGGCCGATCGGTCATCATCCGCTCCCGAGGACCCCTTGGGCGTGACAGAGCTCGGCGTTGAGGAGCGCCGCTCCGGCCGCACCGCGGACGAGGTTGTGACTCAGTACGAAAAACTTGGAATCCAAAACCTCACAGGGCCGGATACGGCCGACCGACACGGTCATTCCCTGGCCGAGGTCGCGGTCGAGGCGTGGCTGCGGGCGGTCCTCCGCGGCCAAGACCTGCAGCGCCCGCTCGGGCGCGCTGGGGAGATCCCTACAGGCATCGGACCCTCGGTATTCTTCGAGCGCTGCGGTCACGTCCTCGACCGATGGCCTGCCCGTCAGGGCCACGGACACGGCGAGCAGATGGCCGTCCAACACGGCCACCCTAGTGCAGGATGCGCTCACCGGGAAGGTCGCTGGCTCCACACCGTCCGGTGTGACCGTCCCGAGAATCTTCTGCGGCTCACAGGTGAGCTTCTGCTCCTCTCCGCCGATGAAGGGGATCACATTGTCCACCAGGCTCGAAGCGGGAGGGCCGGGAACACCCGCTCCGGAAATCGCTTGGAACGACGTCGTAACCACGCTTTCGACTCCGAAAACCTCGTGGAGCGGGGCCAAAGCCACAACGAGCCCCACGGCGGCACAGTTGGGGTTCGTGACCAAAGCGCCCTTCCAGGGCTGGCGGGCGACGAGATCGAGGTGGCTACTGTTGACCTCTGGAATGAGAAGCGGGATCAGCTCCCCCATCCGATGCGAGGAGGCGTTGCTGACCACCAGGTGCCCGGCCTCTGCCAGTTCGACTTCGGACTTCTGGGCCGGCCCGGACGGCAATGCGGAGAGCAGGATGGACGAGGTCCAAGGGCCATCGAGGGCTTGCAGCTGGAGTCCCGCCGTCGCTGAAGAAAGCCGATCCGCACCTGCGCCTATACGCTCAGCGAGGGTTTTCCCCGCCGAGGCCTCGGAACCACATACCTCGGCCAGGCGGAACCAGGGGTGATTCTCCAATAACTGGATGAGCCTCTGGCCTACGGTGCCCGTTGCTCCGAGCACACCAACATCAACGCGATCGTCCAACTTCCTCTATCTCCGCTATTTCAGGTTGTATTTGCAGGTTGGTGCATCATATGCCAAAGCGACAGGTCTTTGATCGGGCGAGACGCCATTTCGACATCACGAACCTCCGTAAGTCGTTGTCCTATGCCGATTTGACAGATTATTGGCCTTCTCTCCTGGCACGGCTCCTGCACGTCTGATCGACTGGAGTCCGGGTGCGATCGAACGTCCCCGATTCCTTGTTCGAGCTCTACCCCTGGGGTAGGTCGACAGAGCAAGAGTCAGGCCTAACCCACCAACTTAAAAGGAGCGATCCGATGGCACTCGTGAGATACACACCCAGATCCACATTCGCGTCGTGGCCCGAACTCGGCCTGTTTTCCAACCGCCTCTCCCGCGTCTTCGGCAACGCCTGGGATTACCCACAGGCGACCGACAACTGGATTCCTGCCGTCAACGTGGAAGAAGTCGCCGACGAGCTACTGCTTACCGCAGAACTCCCGGGAATGCGTGAAGAGGATGTCACCGTCAATATCGAGAACAATATCCTAACCATCCGTGGAGAGAAGCGGGAGGCACGCGAGGAGGGAGGCGAGGAGGGAGGCGCGGAGGGAGACGCGGAGCACAAGTACCACGTCTGGGAGCGCCGGTATGGAAGTTTCCACCGGTCCTTCACCCTGCCGCAGTCAGTCCAGGCCGACGCGATCCAGGCGGAATTCGAGAGCGGGGTCCTCACCGTGCGTTTGCCGAAGGCTCCCGAGGCGAAGAGCCGCACCATCGAGATCGCCGCGAAGACCAAGTAAAGGTGAAGTGAAGACGAGGGTGAAGACGACGGCGGGCGTAAGGGCTCGGGTTGGTCCCCGAGCCCTTACGTTCATGTAAGGCGAGTTCCCCCGGGCGGGTTCCCCCGGGCGGGTTTCTCGGGGCGGGTTACCCGAGTAGCTCGTGAAGCGCCTCTTTCATTGCGGGTGAGTTGGCCCCGATGACGGTTCCCGGGGAGAGTCCCAGTTCACCCCCCTCGACTCGGCCCAGCACACCACCGGCCTCTTCGACGATCACCCATCCCGCCGCAAAGTCCCATGGGTTCAAGAAAAGCTCCCAGAAGGCATCGAACCTTCCCTCCGCGAGATAGCAG
>SMVB01190095.1_pt1 | contig 10573 bp, 9 predicted proteins | sample 2456461 | NCBI WGS metagenome assembly SMVB01 (sample SAMN11095934, study PRJNA526329) | marine sediment metagenome | biome: Marine sediment; feature: Surficial sediment; material: Deep marine sediment; isolation source: Hadal surficial sediment | place: Pacific Ocean | collected 2014-05 | depth 0-1...
GGACTTCAGCCCGAACATGTGCAGGTACTGATTGGAGCGCCCGACAAAGTCCGGACTTGCCGCGAGATAAACGACCGGCAGTGCGGCTTTGCGCGGAGATTTGAAGATGACCCAGAATATCGCCCGCAGAACCATCCGCAGCGGCCAGGGGGCAGCTTTGATGATGTTCGAATTCACCGGCCCCGGACAGATCAGGTTTACCTGCACTTGAACCTCATCATCGGAGTTCATGCGTCGGTCGAGTTCGGTGGCGAAGGTGTTCAACAACAGCTTGAAGTAGCTGTAGTTCGAGATGGCCTTCGCGACCCCGTAGTCAAAGAAATTGCCAAACTCGTCGTAATCCACAGCCGATGCGCCCTGGTGGCTATCCGAGGACACGAACACGATTCGTGGCTGCTCGAGCCCACCCGGCACAACCAGGCCATGCTGCATTAACAAATGCACGAGAACGAAGTTGGCAAGGTAGTTCACCAGGAACATCTCATCCTGCCCACACTGCGCGCGCCGCGATTTGGGCAGGGTGGTTGCGGCATTGAGAATCACAACGTCGAAACACACGCCATCGGCAGCGAGCGCCTCGCAGAATTCATGAAGCGTTTCCAGCTTGGCGAGATCGCAATAGCGCATCTCGAGTTGATCCGAACCACTCGAGCGGCGCGCCCGCAGCCCCGCTTGTGGGATCTGGCTGCGGCACGCCATGGTCACCGCGCCACCGCGCTTGGCAATCTCCACTGCCAGCGCAAAACCAAGCCCGCTGTTGGCGCCTGTGACGAGCACGTTCTTACCATCGAATCGATCGGCGTCGCTGAACCGTTGCGCAAGCGGCTGCGCCCCGAACCGGTCCCAGAAACCGGCCAGTGCGGCTAGTATGGGGTTGTCGAAGCGACCCTGGGACATCCAAACAACTGCGCGAAAGGACTGATCACGGGTTCGCTGTGGAGTCGTCTAGTTTAGAGCTTCGATCGCCTGGGCGAGCAACTCGGGTTTGAACCCCCATGGCCCCGGATCGCCTTGAAACGCAATCTTGCCGCCACGACCGACGAGGTACAAACGGTCCGGCAGCGCGCCATAGGCGCTTGCGATATTGTCATCGACGGCGTCCACCACCACGGGCATCCGGATCTTCAGCCGCAATGCACACGCAGCGGCCACCTCATAGCGTTCGTCGTTGGTGGTCGGGTCCATGTAGCGGATATCCTGTTCGCGATTCATGTTCACCACCCAGCCGTCCTCGGGATGGGCTTCACGAATGTAGACCACGACAAACTCGACCTTGTCGCGGTTTTGCTCCCAGAGCTCTTGCAGGGGTTCCAACTGAACCCGGAACGGGGGTCACGTATACGAACCGAATATCAGGGCAACGGGTTTTTTCCGGGCAACTTCGGCCAGGTGGAAATGCTCACCCGTGCTTTTCTCGGTACCGTCGGAGAAGTCGTAGACGGGGCTCGTGAAATCGTAGGCCTCCTCTCCCACCTGCAACTCCGTAGTCGCGAGCCTGGTGTGCGCCGGATCGTCCATGACGTCCATGGGTGTTTTGGGCGAATCTTCCGGCGTGACCGCGCGCCAGTCGAATCCCTCGGGCAGTTTCGTGGTCTCAGCCATGATTGGAACCTCGTTCGTGAACGAACACCGACCCAACCAATATACTATCCTCTGCAGATCCAGCACCAGCGCATGGAGCAACCATGGCAATCCGACCCCTGCCGAAATCAGCAGCCGACGTCGGCAATGAATGGCTGAGCGAGGTATTGCACGAAAGCGGCGCGCTGCCACCGGGCGGCGCGGTCACCGGAATCGAGCGACAGCCCATCGGCGAGGGGGTCGGGATGATGAGCGATCTCGCCCGGCTGGTGCCCACCTACACCGGTGATGCGAAAGGGGCCCCGGAGAGCCTGGTTGGAAAGTTCCCGGCGCGCAACGATACCAACCGGGAGGTGGCCGTAAAGTACGACATCTACCGGCGGGAGGTCCGTTACTACGCTGAACTCGACCCGATCTGTGCTGCTCACGCGCCGGCTATCCACCTCTCGGTGATAGACCCCGACAACACCTTCGTGATCCTGATGGAAGACCTGTCCGACTACCACATCGGCGATCAGATCCGCGGCGCAACGCTCAAAGAAACCGAGATCTGCGTCGACGAGCTTGCCAAGCTCCACGCGTCGTTCTGGAACCAGGTAGCGGACCTCGATTGGCTGCCGCACATTGCCCGAAGCCAGCACGCGACCAACATGCGGCTGGGCGCGGAACTCGGCTGGGACGCCATGCTCGAGGCCTTCGGCAGGTTCGTTCCCGACAGCATCAACGCACTGCGTGAACCCATCCAGAAAGCCATCGAGCCCCTTCAGGAGCGGTTGGACACGTCACCGATTACCCTCATCCATGGCGACTTCCGCATGGACAATCTGTTCTTCGGCAAGGCCAAGCACCACCATGCGTTGGTCATTCTCGACTGGCAAGGACCGCTATGCGGCCGCGGCATCCAGGACGTTGCCCAGCTGCTGGGCCAAAGCACACAGATAGAAGTGCGCCGCGCTCACCAGCGCGACCTGATACAACGCTACGTCGATGCGCTCGACGCCAACGGCATCAGCGGCTACGGGTTCGATGAGGCATGGGACGATTACCGCCACGCCACCCTCTACAGCTGGGCGTACGTGGTTGTGGTCAGCGGGACCCTCGACGCCAGCAACGAGCGCGGTTTTGCGTGGATGTCGAAGATGGTGGCGCGCAACGCAACGGCCATCGAAGATCTGAACTGCCTGGAACTCGTGTAAGGGGCGCCTCGGCGCCCCGGCGATGAATACACCTGGCCCAACCGTAGTACCGCTCGCCTCTGCCGATGCCTCGCTGGCACTGGTGGGTGGCAAAGGCCAGTCATTGGCAACACTGGCCGCCGCAGGACTGCCGGTTCCGGCCGGATTTCTGCTGTCCACGACGGCATACAAGGACTTCGTGCATGCGAACGATTTGCAGGGATCGATTCTGGATATCGTTGCCACCGTGAAATCAGGCCAGGTCGTCTCTGCCCGGCTGGCATCAACCCGTATCCAATCGCTGTTCCAGGCCGCGCCGCTGACGACGCAAACGGCCACCGCAATCGCACGAGCGTATGCAGCGCTCGGCGAGAATGGTCGGGCCGTTGCGGTACGTTCGTCGGCCACGGCCGAAGACTTGCCCGACTTATCCTTCGCGGGTCAACATGACAGCTATTTGAACGTCCGCGGCGAAGCGGCCCTGTTGGCGGCAATATGCCGCTGTTGGGCTTCGCTGTGGACAGCCCGCGCGATCGACTACCGGAACCAGATGCATATCGACCCGCAGGGCCTTGCGATGGCGGTGATCGTTCAGGTCATGGTGCCGGCCGATGTCTCAGGAATACTCTTTACCGCCAACCCCACCAACGGCGACCGGTCCGAAATGGTGATCAACGCTAGTTTTGGGCTTGGTGAAGCAATCGTCGGGGGCGATGTAACGCCAGACACTTATGTGCTGGACCGCAACAGCCTTGAAACGAAACAGACCATCATCGGCAGCAAGGCAGCGATGACGGTATCAGCCGACGAACAAGGCACGAATACCCAGAGCGTGCCTGACGCTAAACGCGGCGAATCGTCGTTATCAGATGCGTTCCTGGCCGAGCTGGCCGCATTGAGCTTGACGGCAGAGCGGCGCTTCGAAGGTGTGCCGCAAGATATTGAGTGGGCCGCCGCGGATGGAATTTGTTGGCTGCTGCAGTCGCGACCCATCACCAACTTGCCGTCTGCGCCGTTGCAGGACGTCAGTTGGGATCCACCCTTCGAGGGAGAACGGCTGATCAGGCGGCAGGTGGTCGAAAATATGCCGGAACCGCTGTCGCCTCTTTTCAACGAGCTGTATCTGCAAGAAGGCCTCGAGGCGTCGCTGGATCAAATGATGGCTGATTACCGTATGCCGTTCGACATCGGAGACTTCATGAGGCGGCCTCTGTTCACCACCGTAAACGGCTACGCCTACATGCGCTACGACATTCGTTTTTCGTGGCGCCTGGTGCGGCTTTTGCCCAAGGTCCTGTTTTGGTATATCACCTCGGCGCGAAAGATCTTGCGGGGCGTGATCCCCCGCTGGCGCGACGAGAGTCTGCCTGCTTATCTGGCAACGATCGAACATTGGAAGGCTGTCGATCTCACTACGGCTGCGGATGAGCAGCTTTTATCCGGCGTACGAGCATTGACGGTGGCTGACGCCGTCTACTGGTTCAACGTCTCCTATGTGATGGGCATGGCGAAGATAACCGATGGCTTGCTGAATCGCTTTTTGACCTCCAGGGCGGTCCCTGGCGACCTGACAAGCGGCGTGTTCCTACGCGGCTTTGCGTCAAAAACGTTGCAGGCCCAGCAAGGCCTGGAAGCCATCGCAAGACGAATCCACGCCCTCGATTCGCTACACGACCTGGTTGTCGCGACGCCCGCCGGAGATCTGCTTGAAGCATTGAGCCACGAACCCGCTGGGCGCTCACTGCGCAGGGACATCGGCCAGCATCTCGAACGCTACGGCCACCAGATCTACAATCTCGACTTTGTTCAGCCAACTCAGCTAGAAGATTCGCTGCCTGTTTTGCTGGGTCTGAAAGCACTCGTGAGCAATCCCGGATACGACACGCGTGCACGCCAGGCAGAGATGGCTCGAGCGCGCGAATCGCGAGTGAGCAAGACATTGGAATCTCTCGGCCCGCTGCGACGTTGGCTGTTTCGAAAGTTTCTTGGTTGGGCACAACACTACGGTCCACATCGCGAACAAGCGCTGTTCTATGTCGGCGCCGGTTGGCCGACCCTCAGGCGTTTGGCCTTCGAGCTTGGGGAACGCCTGGTTGCGGTGGGAACGCTCAATGCACCTGATGCCGTGTTCTACCTCAACAGTGCAGAACTCGTTCAAGCCTATTCCGCGCGCAAAGACGGGCGGGCGCTGTTGGATCTGGGGAAGGCGGCAGAGCGTCGACGTGCCTTGCGCGAAGCGCGCAAGAAACTGCACCCTCCAGGAATCGTACCGCAGGGGAGCCGCTGGAAGATTGGTCCATTCGATATGTCTATCTGGGAATCGCAGAAGCGAAATGCGGACGAATCCAACACTCTGAACGGCTTCGCCGTCAGCCCGGGAAAAGTGACCGGTTTAGCAACCGTGATCCTGTCTCCGGCCGACTTCGCACAGATGAAGCCGGATACGATCCTCGTTTGCCCGACAACGACTCCTGCCTGGACGCCCCTATTTGCCCAGGCGTCGGGGCTGGTCACGGACATCGGTGGTATTCTCGCTCATGGCTCGATCGTCGCCCGGGAGTACGGCATTCCGGCAGTGATGGGGACCGGCAATGTGACCCGGCGCATCGTCAGCGGGCAGCGCATCAGCGTTGATGGTGATACGGGTACGGTAACCCTTCTGCCCGATCACTGAGCGTGCCGAAGTGGCCGGACATCCCCGAGATGCGCACGCACGATGGGCTCGAATCGCTGATCCGCGAACAATACCCCTTGAATCTGTAGTTGCTACAGATATTACCATTGGGGCATGAGTGAAACATTCGAGCCCTATTCAACCCTGACTTGCCCAAAGTGCGACCACGCAGAAAAGGAAAAAATGCCCACCGATGCCTGCCAGTTTTTCTACGATTGCAAAGGATGCGGAGCGTTGTTACGCCCTCTTGAAGGCCATTGTTGCGTATTCTGTTCTTACGGTGACGTGGCATGTCCGCCGATTCAGAAAGATGGTATGTGCTGACGCATCCGCCAGCGGTGAACATCGAATGAGCCGGCGCGCGGTTGCCGGCGTGCTGCTCTGCGTACTCGCCACGTCAAGCCAAGCAGCCCCACAAACCTTTAACACCGCGCTTCCGGTCGCGAAGGGTGAGTTCGTGTTGAGGGAGCAACTGTTTAGCCGGCGCGCTAAGGGTGGCCCACGCGGCGCGAATCGAGATCTCCACGCACGCGGAATCGTGAGTGTTTTGGGTAGAGGCGTTGCCCGCAATTTGGCTGTGTTCGGCGTCTTGCCATATTTGGACACAACCCTGGACTTCACAGCACCCGGTGGTCGCCTGCGTCGAAATACCGCTGGCATCGGAGATGCACGGCTCTTTGGGCGGTATACGTTCCATCGCAGAGACGCCCAAGGACGCACATTTCGGATTGCAGCGTTTTTTGGCGTCGAGATGCCCACCGGCGACAATGACAAACGCGACAGCCTTGGCCGCCTGCCTGCACCTCTGCAACCAGGATCCGGCTCGTGGGATCCGTTTAGCGGCATCGTTCTAACCTACCAGACGCTCGAGTATCAAATCGATGCCCAAGCGAGCTACAAGATCAACACGACGGCGAACGACTTTGAGTTTGGTGACGAGACGAGGCTCGATGTGTCGTTTCAGTACCGGTTGCGGCCGCGCGTGTTGAATGACTCGGGCGTACCGGGCTACCTATACGGTGTGCTCGAAGCAAGCGTCCGGAATCGCGCGAAGAACAAAGCCGACGGTAGGCGTGATCCTAACTCGGGTGGCACGTCGGTGTTCCTTTCGCCTGGGATCCAGTACGTCACCAAGCGCTGGATTGTCGAAGGTATCATCGAGATTCCGCTCGCACAGGATCTCGGGGGCACTGCGCTCGAAGACGATTACATCGTCCGTGTGGGATTTCGAGTCAACTTCTAAAGAACTTCCGCGATAGACGCCGACCACCACACTGCCCTCGCCTCCTCACACGTCCAGGGCTACGCGCAGTGGCAGCGCGAGAAACGCCGCGAAAAAACCTATCGCCCAAATGGCCCCAGAAACAGAAATCACTCGACGATTCCATGTTTGAAACATCTCGCACCAACGGGCGAGCGTTGGATCTGTCGGGCATGAACGCCCGGGGCGCCACATCAACCAACCGGCCACAACGAGCAGCGCTCCGGAGAGCGCGAATACCCAATCTTTGTGCTGACTAAGCTCGACCAGAATCGGAAAACCGCTCGTCATGGATGCAACGAAGGCCCCCAGTCCTGCGATTGATACCAATATGATTGGCAATGCGCAGCAAACTAATGTGCCGGTCGACGTAACAAAGGCGAGCGCTACGAGCCCGGCCTCCCCGAGTGCGCGTCGCCTCTGTCTTTGATCGAGAACTTCTAGCTCAACTTGCTTCGTCATCCTGGAGAGCAATCGGTATCGCGCGTTCAAAGGCGCCCACTGTGAACCCTGCATCCTTGACAGCTGCGTGCACACGTTCTTCATTCAACATTACGCCATCACTCACGACGATTCGTATCAAACCCGTCTTCAGGTTGACGGTTACTGAATCGACACCTTCAATCTTGCCGATACTACGTTCCAGACCATATACACAAAACGGACAGGCCAAGCCATTCACATGAACATGATAGGTAGCTCGACCTTCAGCCGTCGCCGAAAGCGCAAGGACGGTCATGACCACTGCGACCATGCAAGCTCGAATTCTGCTCCCGGCGCACATCGCCGCTTCGCTCAACCTCATGATTCGTGGCGCTCCCTAATCATGGCTACTTTCGCGAAACGACAACGGAGGCCTGGGGCAACGCGGATAGTTCCTGAACGAGCTCGCCGGGTTCGATCGGACCAACTTGACGGTAGATTTCGTCACCAGATGCACCCAGTACGATGAGCGTGGGCATACCGACAACCTTGAAATATCTCGCAGTATCCGGGTGCTGATCAGCATCGACCTTCAGAAAAACAAACCGCTTCAGAGCAGTTTGGACCGTTGGATCGCTAAAAGTAGTTCTGTCCATCGTTTTGCAAGCTCCACACCACTCGGCGAAAAAGTCGACGAACACGAGCTTGTTCAACTTGCTTGCTTCATCGAAGGCTGAGGCCACAGGCTCGGGGATTGCCCCTTTCGATGCGTCGAACGAAGATCCCAGGTCAACACGACTTCGAACGATCTTCGGCCTGTAGTTCAGCTCAACAATGGACTGCCTGAGTTGATCGGTGTTTACGACACTTGCGTCATATGCAACCGTGAATTCGTCTGTTGCCAGATCGACGTCGACGCTGTTAACTCCTGGCAGCTCTAACAGAGCAGCTGTGACCGAATTCGGTCAGCTCATTCACGTCGCACCGCTTTTACTTTTCATCATGCCGTCCACGACGATCGTTACCTTTGCGACGGTTGCCTCGACTGTTTCACCATGCGCGTAGAGAGAGTTCAACAGTCCCAACACGATCATGGGCGTCATCACCAACCGCTTCACAATCAGAATATTCATTCCTGCTCCCAATCGGCAATCGCAATAGGTTGACCGCAGCAGTGTAGTACCTGTACCTGGTACAGATTCAAGCTCCCGTCGATTGTCTGACACGGGAATAAAGACCCTTGTATCTGTAGTAACTACAGATATTAGCATTCGAGCCGAAGAGAGGTCGGGCAATCGTGAATGGGTATCTAACCGAGCGGGAGAATACGCAATGAATCAATCTGACCCGCTGGAACTAGTCGATCCCGGCTCCCTGGTGCGGCCGGAACCGTTCGGTCGACTTGTTCGTTTCGCGCTGGGCGCGGCCTGTCTTTACGCGTTATGGGGAATTGTGGGGAGCGCCGCGGCAACAATCACGCAACCATTTTCGTCACTCGGCGACCTCATTGTGCTCAAAGCCGTACCGCTGATCATGTTCAACTACGTCGTGAACATCGGTTTTTCGAAAAGCTGGGGGAGTCGCCCGCTGTTTGCCTCGTTGGCTGTGTTGGCGCTCCTCGCGGGCGTTGGATTCCTGACCTCTGGCGGCTTCGATAGCCCGATCATCGGTCTTCCCCTGACCCTCTGGCTCGGCTACTTCTATGGTCACTTAGGCTTGGCTTTCATTGTGTCAGCGCTCATCGCAACGCCGGGATGCGAAATGCGATCCATCCCGGAACTGATTGGGCGCGCGCGTGGCAGACCCAGTAACGAGCACCATTGCCCGGCAGCATTCATAACCAAGATCGACGAATGGGAACAGCGACGGAGTCAACGCGCGGCCTGATCGCAGGGGATTGTGTAAGATTGGATTGGCACGCTCGAAGAGTTCGCGAGCGAGAGCATCGACGTCCAGGCAGGTTGATCGTCCAACGCAGCCGTGTCTTGAAACTCGCGTACTGTCTAACTCGACGCCGTTGCCGATCTTCAAGCCGATCTTGATTCCACCGCTGTCCACCGCCAATTGGCACGCGTTATACTATGCCCCAAACTCGCAGGGGAAGAACGATGGCAGAACAGCTAGTAGCACCGGATATACCGAGTTGGCCCGAGCAGAAACTCAGGGGTCACCGAATTCCAGGCTCACGCTACACGTCGCGCGAGTTTGCTGATAAGGAGTTTGAGGAGATGTGGGCCAAGGTCTGGCTGCTGCTCGGGCGCGAGTCCGAGATGCCCGACCCGGGTGACTGGCAACGTGAGGAAGTGGGTGCGGAGTCCATCCTGATGGTGCGCCAGACCGATGGCAGCGTCAAAGCGTTTTACAACGTGTGCCAGCACCGTGGCAACCCGCTCGTGTCCGAGGAGACGGGCAGCGTGCGCCGGTTCGTGTGCAAGTACCACAGCTGGGCGTGGATGCCGGACGGGGAACTCAATTTCGCCCCCGATGCCGATGATTTTCCCGAGGGCAATCCGTGCGGCAAGATGCGTCTGGAAGCGCTCGCCTGCGAAACGTTTGCCGGCTTCATCTGGGTCAACATGGACACCGATTGCGTGAGCCTCAAGGAGTACCTGGGGCCCATCTGGGATGACTGGAGCCGCTACGATCTGGAAACCTGGAAACGTTATGCGGCGCGCACGGCCACGCTGCCATGTAACTGGAAGGTGGTGCTGGACAACTTCAACGAGTCCTATCACGTGCCAACGGTGCACATGGCGGCCACCCCCGACACCGACAGGAAGAAGATTCGCGGCGGGATCGACACCAACTATCGCGAAACGCGCTTTGATCTTTCCGATGAGGGCCACAACCGCATGATCATGCGCGGCGGCTACGGCGTCGGCTTAACGGACGACGAAGGCAATATCATCGAGCCGCTGACGAGCTTATTGCGCCAATGGGAGCTGGATCCAGGCGACTTCAAAGGACGCCCCGAAGATACCCGCGAGGCGCTTCAAAAAGCCAAACGCCGTCTCGGTCCAGGGCGGGGCTATACGCACTACGATAAGATACCCGACGAGCAGTTTACCGATGCCTTTCATTACACCCTGTTTCCAAATTTTGCGGTGTCGATCTGGGCGGACGGTTTTCACTTCCTGCGTGCGCGGCCGCATCCCACCGACCCGGAGCAGTGCATCTTCGACAACTGGTGGTATGCCAGCCAACCGGCATCCGAGACCGCGCCGGTGGCCACGATGGTGGGCCTGGTGGAGCGAGACGCGCAGGTAAAGCTCGAAGTGTTCGACGGCGGTGAATATTCCATGGGGCCGGCTATTGACCAGGACGTAGCAGTTTTTGTGCAGCAGCAGAAAGGCTTTCGATCACGCGGATTCAAAGGCGTTTACTTGTCGAACCAGGAAAATCGCGTCCGCCGATATCACGAGCTCATCGATGACTACATCGAGGGCCGACTGCCAAAAC
>SMVB01190135.1_pt1 | contig 10573 bp, 7 predicted proteins | sample 2456461 | NCBI WGS metagenome assembly SMVB01 (sample SAMN11095934, study PRJNA526329) | marine sediment metagenome | biome: Marine sediment; feature: Surficial sediment; material: Deep marine sediment; isolation source: Hadal surficial sediment | place: Pacific Ocean | collected 2014-05 | depth 0-1...
AATCTTCGTGGACCAGTTGAGCGCGCCGGTGGCTGGATCGAGCGAGAAGACCGAGCCCCCTTTGTCTCCGGCGATGACGACTTGACCTCCCGAGCCCGGCAGGTCCGTCAGGATCGCGCCGGCTCCGAAGTCGAAGTCGGGACCCTCCGGCAGGGTGCAATTGATCTGCGGGTCAGATTGGCACCCGGCGTGCCAAGCATCGCCCGCGGTTGCCTGAAACGACCACTTCACCGCTCCAGTATCGAGGTCAATCGCAACGATGGCGTCGCTCAAAGCAGTCGCGGGCTGCGTAAGGTTCTGCCCCACCCCGAGGTAGAGTTGATTCCGGGCGGGATCAATCGAGAGCGCAGACCACACCGAGCCGCCGCTACCGCCGGGCGGAACAGAGTCGAAGGCCCACAGGAAGGCGCCGTTGAACGCGTTGAATGCGACGACGCGTCCGCGGCTGCTGCAGCACGGCGAACCGGGAATCGAGGCGGCGATGACTTGTCCCGTTGCGACCGGCACGAAGAGTCGGCCGGCGTTGAACTGCATACCACCGGTGAGGATGTGCAGGGGATCCGTGCTGACGCGAGCGCTCCATACGGTGCTTCCATCCGCGGCATCCAGCCCGTATACAAACCCCGACATCGCGCCCACGAACAACATCCGGCCCCCGCTTGGGTTATCGACCAGCAGGAGCGACGACGACCGAGGCAGGTCCGTAGCGTCGCTGGCGGGGTTGGTCAGGGTCGCCGTCCAGAAGGTACACCCCGTGCTGCGCGCCGCGGCCACGATCTGGTTGCCGACGAAGTAGAACAGCGCCTGTTCCGTGACGGCCGGTGCGCCCCGTTTCTCCTGGGCGGATCCGCCGAGGGCAAAGCGAAGGCGCAGGCGGTGTACATTGCTGGCTGTGATGCTCGAGACGCCGTTGCGCGTGTTGCTCGGGTTCAGGCCAAAGCCGCTGGAAAGGATCGCCGCGCTCGGGTCGAGCGCGGTGGTGCACGCATCGCCAGGAGCCGCTGCGCCATCGCCTCCAGATGCCTCTAATGGGAACTTGAATTGGCGGTCCCCGATGCCGGTCTTGCCCCATTTGTTGACGAACACGGGCTGTTCGACCTGTGCGTAAGCCACCTGACTACAGCACAGCAACACAACGCCAGCAACGAAGCCCGCGACGCGCAGCATGTACATATCTGCCTCCCTTGGTATGACGAGCAGTGAGCTTCCTTACCTACTTGGGCATCCGTCGCCAAGACGTTAGGCAAGCCGGCATCAAGACCTTGCGTTAGTTACGCAACGCGGCGCGGATCAAGTCCGCCCGGGCTGTGAGCGAGTCCGCCTCGGCGTCCCTCCCCATGTCCCGGTAGAGGATCGCCAGACTGGTCAAGGTGGTAGCCACGTCGGAATGATCCGGGCCGCGCGCCTTCTCAAAGAGGGCCACAGCCCGGACGAGAAGCGGTTCGGCCTCAGCGTGTCTCCCCATGTACCTGTAGAGGCTCCCCAGATTGTTCAAGTTACGACCCACGGTGGGATGATCCGGACCGCGCGCCTTCTCATTGATGGCCAGAGCCCGGAGGTAAAGAGGCTCGGCCTCAGCGTACTTCTCCATGTTCCTGTAGAGAATCGCAAGACTTTGCAACCTAATGGCCACGGAGGGATGCTCCGGGCCGCGCGCCCGCTCATCGATGGCCAGGGCCCGGACGAAAAGAGGTTCGGCCTCGGCGTACCTCCCCATGCTCCTGTAGAGGATCCCCAGATTGTTCAGGTTCCTAGCCACGTCGGGATGATCCGGGCCGAACGCCTTCTCATTGATGGCCAGAGCCCGGAGGTAAAGAGGCTCGACTTCGGCGGCCCTCCCCGTGGCCCTGTAGACGATCGCGAGATTGTTCAAGTTGAGAGCCACGCTGGGATGATCCGGGCCGAGCGCCTTCTCATTGATGGCCAGAGCCCGGAGGTAAAGAGGCACGGCCTCGGCGTCCCTCCCCATGTCCCGGTAGACGATCGCCAGATTGTTCAAGTTAATAGCCACGTTGGGATGCTCCGGGCCGAGCGTCTTTTCATTGATGGCCAGAGCCCGGAGGTAAAGGGGCTCGACTTCGGCGGCCCTCCCCGTGGCCCTGTAGACGATCGCGAGATTGTTCAAGTTGAGAGCCACGCTGGGATGATCCGGGCCGAGCGCCTTCTCATTGATGGCCACAGCCCGGACGAGAAGGTCTCCAGCCTCGGCGTACTGGCTTCGGCCTCTCAGGGTGGTGCCCAGGTTGTGAAGGCTGGCGGCCACATCTGGGTGCTCCGGTCCCAAGGCCTTCTCTCTAATGGCAAGGCCGCGACGAACAAGGAGCTCCGCCTTCTCGTAACGCTCTTGTCTCCGGTACACCTCCCCCACAGCGTCGAGTGAGGCCGCCAGATCCAGATGACCGTCACCCAGCTCCCGCTCCCGCGCCGCTACGGCCTGCTCCAGTAAGAAGGCAGCTTGCTCGAAGAGCCCCAGGCCCATGTAGACCTTCCCCATGGTGTGCATGAGGCGGGCCTGAACTACCGGCTGATCCGCCAGCTCCGTCTCGATGCGCTCTGCGCCCTGATCTAGAATCTCCCGGGCCGTGATCGTGTTGCCCAGCGACTCGCTCGGGTCCGACACCTCGAACAACCCGACCATGAAGTCCGATACCTGCTCGGCCGTCTGTTCTCCTCGGTTCGCCCGTTCCGCCTCTGCTGCCACATTCTGGAGCTGCACAGCCAGCGTCACGCTGAACCCGACGCACAGCACCACCAGCAGCGCGGCCGCTGCCACCCCCACCCGGTGCCGCCGTATGAACTTCTTTGTCCGATACGCCCTGCTGGGTGGTGATGCCACCACAGGCTCGTGCTTCAAATGCCTTTGGATGTCCGCCGCCAGCTCGGCCGCCGACTCGTACCGGCGGGTGCGATCCTTCTCGATCGCCTTCATCACGACCCAGTCGAGATCGCCGCGAAGCCGAGCGTAGAGCGCGCCGAAGTCCGACTGGCGCCGCGTCGCGACGACATCAACTTCGTCACCGAGGGCCATCAACCGATCGCTGGGCCTCGTTGCCTCGTCTTTCCAGAGAATGCGGATCTTGTCGTCCCAGGTCGCCGCGTCGAGCTCCTCGGACACAAACGGCAGCGCCCCGACCAACAGCTCGTACAACAGCACGCCGAGCGAATAGATGTCCGCCCTCGTATCTACGTCCAGCCCCGAGATCCCGGCCTGCTCGGGGCTCATGTACAGGGGAGTCCCGAGGATCACGCCGTGTTGGGTCAGCCCCGTGTCTTCCGAGAGCTCCACGTTGGTCGCCTTGGCGATGCCGAAGTCGATGACGCTCGGGACTGGCTCGCCGTCGTGCTCCGAAACCAGGATGTTGGTCGGCTTTACATCGCGGTGGATGATGCCCTTCTGGTGGGCGTGCTGGATTCCCTGACAAACCTTGATGAAGAGCTCGAGGCGATCGCGAACGGTGAGTTGATGGCGGTCGCAATATTCCGTGATCGGAATACCGGCGACGTATTCCATGGCGAAGTACGGCCGTCCGTCAGTCGTCACGCCCGCGTCCAACACCTTGGCGACATTCGGATGCGTCATGATCGCTAGCGCCTGGCGCTCAGCGTTAAAGCGGGCGATCACCTCCCCGGTGTCCATGCCCAGCTTGATCACCTTGAGCGCCACCTCGCGGCGTACCGGTTTCTGCTGCTCGGCGAGGTAGACGGTTCCCATGCCTCCCTCACCGAGAGAGGAGATGATTCGGTACGGACCTATCTGTTTGCCCGTTGACTCGGAGGCAGCCGGGGCGGAGGCAGGCGGAGCTTCGGTTGTTGCGCTGTCTTGCGACGCTTTGGCGTCGTCGGGCTGCGGTTCAGGCTTCTCGGCCATCTCGGCCTCCTGCCCTGTAACGGAGGGACTTCGACTCCTATCCAAATATGGCGACAAAAGCCGGGGAAATCCGCCACCCTTCTTCGCTGCTGCCGCAGCGAGTGTCAATTGAGCAAAGCGACTAGCTCGGACAGGTCGCCGCCTAAGTTCCCGGAGCGTCCCTAGTCCGGGGATGCGAACCTCGGCTCAATCCGACAGTCCGATGCGCTCGAGCAGGCTCCGGTATCGCTCGTCGGAACGGAGCGGCTCGTAGCTGGTGTCGACTTTCAAATACAGCACGTGGAGGGCGCGGTCGTCGAGGGCCTTGTCGAGCCACTCGAACGCCCGGTCAAACTGCCCGAGCGCGATGTGGACCCTTTGACCTGTGCCCTGGAAACTGGTCCGGCGTTAATGAGAATTTCTCGATAAGAAAACGAGGAGGGAGATTCTCTTGAAGAAGTCGAGGTTCACGGAGCAACAGATCGTCTACGCGATCAAGCAGGTCGAAGCCGGGGTGCCAGTCACGGAGTTGTGTCGGAAATACGGGGTCAGCCAGCAGACGTTCTATCGCTGGCGCAGAAAGTACGGAGGGCTGGCGCCGAGCGAGCTGCTGCGGCTCAAGGAGCTCGAGCGAGAGAACACGCAGCTGAAGAAGCTGGTGGCGGACCTGAGCCTCGACAAGCAGATCTTGCAGGACGTGCTAGCAAGAAAAGGTTGAAGCCCGCGCGCAAGAGGGAGCTCGTTCGCCGAGCGCAGGAGCAGTACGGAGCATCGGAACCGCGAGCGTGCGGGCTCATTCAGATCGGTCGAACGACCCACCGGTATCGGAGCATCAGGGACCCACAGGATGAACTGCGGCTGCGCCTAAAGGAGCTGGCGGCGGCGAGACCTCGGTACGGATCTCGACGTTTGCACATCTTGCTGCAACGTGAGGGCTGGAAAATCAACCACAAGAGGGTTTGCCGGCTGTATCGGGAAGAGGGCCTACAGGTACGTAGACGACGTCGTCGCAAGGTTGCGGCGCGCCCTCGGGTTCGGCTGCCGGCGCCGAGCGAACTGAACGATCGGTGGAGTCTGGACTTCGTTGCCGACGAGCTGGTGAGCGGCCGCCGTTTCCGCGTACTGACCGTTATCGACATCCATAGCCGCGAGTGCTTGGCGCTGAAAGCGGGTTTCTCGCTGACCGCGCAGATCGTCACCGAGGCACTGGCGGGGATCATCGCCGAGCGCGGCGTCCCGGTGGCTCTGACCCAAGACAACGGGACGGAGTTCACCTCGAAGCACTACGATGCCTGGGCGTTTTCAGCGGGGATCCAGTTAGACTTCATCCGGCCGGGACGTCCGGTCGAGAACTGCTACATCGAGAGCTTCAACGGCAAGCTCAGAGACGAGTGCCTGAACCAGCTGGACGCGTTCCGGAAGGACTACAACGAAACGAGACCGCATTCTTCTTTAGGCAACTTACCGCCTGCCGTCTATGTCCAACTGCTGCAGGAGGTTGCAGCCAGGTGATGTCCACAACCACGAGCTTTTCTCGTTTTCGATGGACCCAAGTTGGGGTACACGTCAAAGCACCGAGTTACTGAGATAGAAGGTGGTACTAACCGCGGGGGCAGGTCAAGCGGTCATAGAGTCGCCGTAGGCTCTTTGGCATGAACCTCCGATCGATCGTTGTCGTGGCCGTTGTGGCTCTTCCCGTAACCGCTTGTGGCTCCCAGGAAAGCGTCATCGACGAAGGAAACTGGGTCGGCACCATCACCACCGAGGGCAACGTCACGACGGTCGTGAACGAGTCGGGATCGGTATGGGGTGGGACGGCGACGTTGGTCGAGGAGGCGTCGATCGGCGTCGAGGCTGGCGCGGACGAGTACATGCTCGGTGGTGTATCCGGTATTGCTGCTCACGAAGATCGGGTCTACGTGGTCGACAGCCAGGTGCCGGCCGTGCGGGTCTACGACCTGGGCGGCGTCTATCTCCGGAACCTCGGCGGTCGGGGCCAAGGACCAGCGAGTACCAGTCCCCTCAAAGCGTTGGCGTCGCGAGCGACGGCACAGTCTTCGTTCGCGACCTACAGGGAGGCAGTCTGCTCGGCCAGGCGAGGAGGGTGGGCCAGGAGGGGCAGGTTCTTATTCCCGCCCGGATCGTCGCTCCTGCAACCCCAGCATCCAGATGTCGGATTCCTCATCGACGTGAACGAAGTATGCGCGGAGGTTGTCGGCGGATAGCACCATCGCTGTCGCTGCCGGCACCCTCACAGTTTGGATCGATCGGGAAACCGTATCCATAACATAGAATCCGCCCGTTTCTGGGTTACGGAATAGAACCCGCAGTCCATCGGTCATCCACGACGGATCCGCCCCCTCGGCGAGGAATTCGTATTCTCGGGTTTCGATGTCAAAACGCCAGATCGTAGAGCTATCCACCGTTCCTTCCTCCGGGGAGACAGCTCCGACAATCGATCGCCCGTCGGGGCTCCAGTCGGAGGGTTGAAACTTCCCGTCGCCAGCGGGCACCGGTGGGAGTATGTCCTCGACTTGCTGATCGAACGTCTTGTCGGCGTCGATGATGAATGCCTTGCCCGTGCCAAGCCTCCAAGTGGCGATCTTGTGTCCGTCGGGAGACCAGACGCTTGTCATGGGGGCGTTTCCTTCCGGCGTGTCGGTCAACCGGGTTCGCGCGGTTCCGTCGCGGTTCATCACCCAGATCTCGTAGTCTCCGCCGAAGTTAGTGTAGAAGGCGATCTTCTGCCCGTCGGGCGACCAGCGCGGCGCCCAGTCCCTGGACAGGTCGTCGGTCACTTGCTGCTCGTTCGCACCGTCGGTGCCGGCGACAAAAATATCTTGCTGCACACCCTCAGCTTGATAGGTGATCATCGTGCCATCCACGGTCACGTCCGGATCGTTCAGGCGCCGCGCGCCTTGCACGACCGGCACCATCTCCGACGTGATGGCGAGGGCATCGGGATCGAAGTCGGCGGCAACGATGCTGCCCCGCGCCAGCATCAAGCTGTACAGCAGGCGCGTCCCATCCGCGGACAAGCTCAACATGCCGGGGTCACCCAGCCCCCCCGAGGTGATCTGCTGGGGCTCGCCGAGCGTCTCGCCGCTCATCTCGTCGATCGCGACCCGCCAGATGGCCATCGATCCACCCCGGGTCGAGGCGAAATACAGCCACCCGCCGTCGGGCGACCAGACGGGGCTGTAGTCGATATAGTCGTCCTGCGTAACAGCGACCGCATCGGCTTGGGTCACGCCGCCTTCGGCCGGAATCGTCCAGATGTCGCGCTGTCCGCCTGTGATTGCCCAATAGGCGATTCGGTGTCCGTTGGGCGACCAACTTGGTTGCACACCGTCGTCTACGCCCAGGGTCAGCGGGGGCCCGCCGGCGATGTCGAGGATGTGCAACTTGCTTAACTGCAGGCGCCTGTACGGGTTCCAGGAGACGAACTCGTCGGCGTATACGAGCTTCGTTCCATCGGGTGACCACGCCGGGTTGAACCCCTCATCCGTCAGACGGCGGACATCGTCACCGGTTCGGCCCATCGTGGAGAGACCGCCGCCGATCCATCTGTCCGCGGACCGAACTGGGAACCCGCTGAAAGCGATCCGATCGCCCTCGGGGGAAAAGGCCGGCGACACGCCATTGTCGACGAGGTGGATCGGGTTACGGGTGCCGACGCTCTGCAACAGGATGCTGAAGGAGCCGTCGTCGGCGCGCCGGGTGAAGGCGAACCAATCGCCGTCGTCGGAGATCGTGCCGGCAAAGTCAACGCCCGATGTCGTTGTTAGCTGGGACACCGAGACTGCGGGTGGGCCAGTCGGCGCGTTTCCATCGAGTCCGAAGAACTCCCAGCCGCGACCCGACATCGCCCAGCCTAGTACCGCGATCGCGACCGCACCGACGGCGACGACAATTCTGGTACGCCAACCGCTGGTTGATGCAGAGCGGACCGAGGGCAAGCGGAGATCGGCTCCAGGCGGTTGCTCCCACACATCCTCGATCTCCAACCGCGCGTCCCTGATATCTCTCAGGCGGCGCTTTCGGTCCTTGGTCAAGCACCGTCGCAGGAGCGACACGACGGCGGGGGATGTCGATTCTGGCAGCAAGCTCCAGTCGGGCTCTTCGCTGACGATGGCGGAATAAGTGTCCGCGAGCGTCGTTCTGCCGAACGCGCGTCTTCCGGCCAACGCCTCGAACAGGAAGCATCCGAAAGCCCACACATCCGTTCGCTGGTCCACGGGCTCACCACGGATTTGCTCCGGGCTCATGTAGGTGGGCGTTCCGACGATAGCGCCCGTTGCCGTAAGGTTGGTGACCTCATCGCTCTCGTCGCGTGCCTGCACCTCGGTTTCCTTCGCAATCCCGAAGTCCACCAGCTTGACTTGGCCGTCCCTGGTGAGAAGCACGTTGTCGGGCTTCAGGTCTCGATGGACGATTTGTTCTCGGTGAGCAGCTTCCAGCGCTTGGGCGACCTGTGCCGCGACCGCGAGGGCTTCGTTGGCCGGCATCGGTCCGCTGCGAAACCTCTGCCTAAGAGACGTACCTTCGACGAACTCCATGACGAGGAACTGGACGCCTCGATCGTGTTCGAGCCCGTGGATCGTGGCGATGTGGGGGTGGTTGAGCGAGGCGAGGAGCTTCGCTTCACGCTCGAAGCGGGCAAGACGGTCCGGGTCAGAAGCGAAGTCCTCTTCCGAGGTCGAGCCTTCTTCACCGCCGAGGAAGAAATCGGCAAGAGCTGGCAACATCTTCTCGCTCATCTGCGCCGGCAAGACGTCGCGTCCACGGAGTTCATTGTGTTGGATACAAGTCCCTTTCCTGGGTCCGATGCCGCGGATTCCGGGCTTGTGGTGTTGCGAAACAAGGACGCAAGCGGAACCTTCAACAGCGGCCTGGTTGCCACACTCCGCGGCATTTGTGACAGCGAAGGGATTCCTTTTCAGATGAAGGACGAGTTCATCGAAAAGGGCAACGAAGAATTGGTGGCTTCCGGAAAGAAGCCACACGGCCTCGGGAGAACCGAGCTCGGGCGTCTGGTCGAGGGATCCGACGGGAGGTGGAACGGCGCTACCGTCCAGCTACCGACCTTCAATTACCACCGCAACGACGAATCAACCACTGAGTTGGCAATCGTGCAGCAACTCAAATTGCTAGCTGGAGCACTCGACCTCTCCATACCCTAGTCCCGTCATCTGTGTTCTGGGTACGGAAAATCGAAGCGGCAACCCGCGTCCCAAAGCTCTTCTTCTGGGGAGTCGACGCGCTCGTTCATGTCCAGATTCCAGGCGCCGCCTGCTCTTGCCCGTAGGTTTTCTCGAGGTACGTGATGATGTCGCGCGACTCGGGCATCCAGCGCTCGTCGCCGTCGGAAGACGTTATGAGCAAGACGGGAACGGTGGGGCGCTGGCGAGCGGCGACCAGTTGGTCCCAATACTGACTGTCGGCGTGAATATCGCGTCGGTCGACGTCGATGCCTACCTCATCGATCGCGGCAAGAACACGCCTGCAAAAAGGGCAGCTGGGGAAGTAGTAGAGGGCCAGACTGTCCTTTTCCGGCGTGGCAGCGGGAGCGAAACGCTCAATGAGTTGGTCCGCGTAGAACGCTTCCCAGTCTGTGTTGGGCGCTCGCACCTGATGTTCGAAGTCTGCGTCCATCAGGCAATAAATAAGCTGGCTCTTGAGGAAGACGATGTCCAGGGCATTGCCGATCGGTGCCTGAAGATAGTCGGCGTACCAAAGAGGCCACTCCGGATCGAGGCCATCTTCGTCGACAAAGGCGTTGTGGTGGGCCTCGGCGACCTCTTCGAACAGATCGCGCAAACGTGTGTTGAGGGCCGCGTCGGGCATATGGTGCTCTCCGGTCATCGGGAACTCCTGAGTTTGTGTAGGATCGGGTCCGGCGGGCGGGAGCTCCATAGGTCAGGCTCGATCCGGGCGCCTGCACAGCACGCGCTACCGCCCGTTGGCACCCCTTGCTTCAACTCCTCGAACCAGTCGAGCACGACGTTGAGTGGTGAGCCGGGTGCCGTGTCCTCAGTCTGACCCGGGTTGCGGGCCTGCCGGCAGCTGTCGACGCCGTCGCCCACTCCGTCGCCGTCGCCGTCACTGTCTGTCTGCCAGCTCGAAGACGAACAGAGCGTTGCCCGGACCGGCGTTGACAATGTTACGGCCGCCGAAGGTGTTGTAGCCCGAGTTGAGCAGCACCATGTCATCCACCGCAAAGGCACCCACTGAATCGAGGGTGCCGCCCTGCACGGCACTGCCGTCGGGAGCGGTGAGTTGAATGTTGGCCTGGAAGGACCAAAGCTGTGTCCCGTCCGAGGCCCGCAGTGCGAACAGCTCGCCGTCGAGCGCGGAGGCGAAAACGACGTCGTTTGTGACGCTCACCGCCGCCGAGAAGGCCGATGGGACGACTTGCGACTCAAAGAGGTGGGTGGGGTGGACCTCCCAGAGCACATCCCCGGTGAGCAGGTCGAGCTTGTAGACGCCGGGAGTCGCGCCCGGCATGAACCCGGTAGAGGCCTGGCCGGAGTCGAGTCGTACGATCTTGTTCGTGAACAGGTCGGAGACGCCCGCATACACGCCGGTGTCGTCGACCGCTAGGCCCCAGTGGATCCCGCCCAGCTTCCCGCCGACGCCAATCTGCGTGGACCAGTTGAGCGCGCCGGTGGCTGGATCGAGCGAGAAGACCGAGCCCCCTTTGTCTCCGGCGATGACGACTTGACC
>SMVB01416390.1_pt1 | contig 10572 bp, 9 predicted proteins | sample 2456461 | NCBI WGS metagenome assembly SMVB01 (sample SAMN11095934, study PRJNA526329) | marine sediment metagenome | biome: Marine sediment; feature: Surficial sediment; material: Deep marine sediment; isolation source: Hadal surficial sediment | place: Pacific Ocean | collected 2014-05 | depth 0-1...
AGCGTAATAAACCTCCACGTTTGTATTCCATTGCCTTGCAAACGGCATTGTCACAAGCAAGCGCGGAATTGGAGTTTCTCGGTGAAATCGCAAGTTTCAGAAGACCAACCCCTGCGGACAGGGCGAAATGGGGTGGACGCGCCGAGTGGATAAGCCAGCCAACGGGGATGGATATATCCCCGGATGGCAGTGAAGCGGTGGTCATCACCTACCGGAGCCTGTACCGTTTTCAACGTGATGCCGGGGAAAGCTGGATCAACGCGCTTAATCGCCACGGTGAAGAAGTTGTCGGCCCACCGGCAAAACAAAATGAGGCCATCGCGTATTCCGTCGATGGCAAAGCCATTTACGTCACCTCTGAAGAACTCCCCGCACCCGTATACCGCTTTAAATTTAAGGATCGCCCGTAGGGTGCGTTGTCTTTTAACGCACCGCTCTTTCGTGCTTACGGTGCGTTAAAAGACAACGCACCCTACAGATAATTTGCCAATTCTGCTTCTGATATCACTTTTACACCGAGTTTCTGTGCTTTGGTCAGCTTGGAACCGGCGGCTTCGCCTGCGAGCACCACGCTGGTCTTGCCGGAAACACTGCCGGAAACCTTTGCGCCCAGCGCTTCCAACTGATTTTTAATCTGGATCCGCGGCACAGATAAGGATCCCGTCAAAACCCAGGTCTGCCCGGCCAGGGGCTGCTCGGCACCGCTTGCTTCAAGTGCCTGCCAGGCCACGCCCGCATCCTTCAATGCCCGAATGACCTGCAAATTGTTTTCTTGCTGAAAAAAAGCTGCCACATGACTTGCCACCACGGGTCCCACGTCAGCAACTTCGGTCAGGGCTTCTTCACTTGCATCAATCAATGCATCCATGCTGCCAAAATGTATCGCCAGCGACCGTGCGGTCACCTCACCAACTTCACGGATACCCAGGGCATACAAAAGCCGGTCAAGCGGTGGCTGTTTGCTGTCTTCAAGTGCTTTCAACAGGTTTGCAGCCGATTTCCCGCCCATTCGGTCCAGGGCGCTTAGCTGATCGTGGCTTAGGTGATACAGATCAGACACACTGTGTATCAACCCAGCCTCAACCAACTGGTCAACCAGCTTGTCACCCAGGCCTTCAATATCCATTGCCTTTCGGGTCGCAAAGTGACGAATACTGTGTTTTCTTTGCGCCGGACATATCAGTCCTCCGGTGCAGCGCGAAACCGCCTCACCCTCCACACGCTCAACCGCCGAACCACATTCGGGACACTCTTCCGGCATCCGGAACTCGGCAAGCTCAGATTCCCTGCGCGAATGGATGGCACGGGCAAGCTCGGGAATCACATCCCCCGCCCGCCGGACCACGACCCAGTCGCCGGCACGGACGTCCTTGCGGCGAATCTCGTCTTCGTTATGCAGCGTCGCATTGGTTACGGTGACTCCACCGACAAACACCGGTTCAAGTCGTGCGACCGGCGTCAACGCGCCGGTGCGACCAACCTGGACGTCAATGGATTTCAACAACGTGATCTCTTCTTCGGCAGGGAACTTGTGCGCCAGTGCCCAACGCGGTGCGCGACTGACAAATCCGAGGATATTTTGCCCGGCAATGCTATCAACTTTGTAAACCACACCGTCTATGTCATAACCCAGCCCGCCACGTTTTTGTGCCATGTCAGCATGGTATCGCAAGCAGCCTTGCAAGCCTGACACACGTTTCACTTCCGGGCTGACCGGGAAACCCCAGTCCCTGAGACGATTCAAGGTATCAAACTGACTATCCGGCATTTGATCCGGCGTCGCCGTGCTATACGCGAAAAAGGCCAGTGGCCGTTTTGCCGTCAATCGGGAATCCAGTTGCCGCAGGCTACCAGCGGCACCATTGCGGGGGTTGACCAGCGGTTTCTCTCCCTGCTCAATTGCATTGCGGTTAAAGGCTTCAAAGCCTGCACGCGGCATGTAGATCTCCCCACGCACTTCCAGCAACGCAGGCCGCCCTTCACCCCGAAGCTTTAGCGGTACGGCACGAATGGTACGGACGTTGGCGGTGACATCCTCACCTTTCTCGCCGTCACCACGGGTTGCAGCGGTGGTCAGCAGACCACCCTCGTAGGTCAGGGAAATGGCAATACCGTCCAGTTTGGGTTCGGCCGTAAAGATGATCCCGTCACGTTCCAAACCGGTGGACACACGCCGACAAAAGGCTTCCACTTCCTCACCGGAAAAAGCATTGCCTAGCGATAACATCGGCACCCGGTGGCGTACCTCGGCAAAACCGGCCATGGGTGTGCCGCTGACCCGTTGGGTCGGAGAGTCAGGTGTAATCAGCTGAGGATATCGTTTTTCGAGTGTTTCCAACTCGCGTAACAGACGGTCATACTCAACGTCGGGTACTTCAGGGTCATCGAGCACATAGTAACGGTAGTTGTGATACTCGATTGAACGGCGCAGTTCAAGCACACGTTGGTCCGCTTCGGTTTGCGTCATGATTGGTCTTTTTTATTGCGCTCGTATTCCCGCAATTCTTCCTTGATCTGCAAAGAGCGCTGCCGGGTAAAAGTGCTGTGGGTATCATCCAGTAAATCTGCGTGCAGCAACTCTGCCAGTCTGCGACTGGTTGCCAGCATTGAATCCCAGGCATCAAGTGCATTTCTCGGGCCGGGCAACGCCATGAACATGGTGACACCCTTTATTTCTAAAATATTCCAGGCCAGTTTATCAAACGAACCGGGATTGGTCAGGTTGGCCATACTGAAAATGGGATCGGTATCTTCCTCATTGATACGGTGGAATATATTGTGTTCGCCAAATACCAGGCCTGATTTCAGCGAGGCGTCCAGCAGTTCAACACCTGAAATGAAATTATTATCACGAACCTGCAGAAACAGTGTAATAATTTTATCCGGCATCGGTACATCGGCAGCTCTGGCACCAGCCCTGGAACGCGCCCCGGCACCTGGTTCCAATGCAGGCTCAAACCGATCTCCGTCGCGCCCCCCCCCATCGATAGCCAGTTCTGTCTGCCGGGAATCAACGTCGTCATCGGTGTCCGCAGGCTGCCCGTTTGCATCCTGTTCCGTATCCATTACCGGTTCACGCCTTACCCTCGCTGCGTGAATGCGTTTTCGTGATGCGCGTGGTTTACGTTTTCTGTCCGGGTTACCGAACAGGAAAATTCCCGCAATTATGGCAACACCGGCAACCACCAAAATCAATCTGAAAGTCGAAATATCCATTGCCGTTTCTCAGTCTCCAGCGTAGCGGGCGGCCTGATCCAAATCAACTTGCACAAGTCTGGACACGCCCGGTTCACGCATGGTGACACCGCTCAATTGGTGCGCCATCTGCATGGTGATCTTGTTGTGCGTAACAATCACGAACTGCACAGACCCGGACATTTCCTTCACCATTGTCGTAAACCTTTCCACATTGGCATCATCCAGTGGTGCATCGACCTCATCGAGCAAGCAAAACGGTGCCGGGTTCAACCGGAAAATGGCAAACACAAACGCCACGGCGGTCAGCGCCTTCTCCCCGCCTGATAACAGGTGGATGTTGCTGACGCGTTTTCCGGGCGGTCTCGCCATGATCGATACACCGGTGGTTAACAGGTCTTCACCGGTTAGCTCCAGGTATGCATGGCCGCCACCAAACAAACGAGGAAACAGCTCCTGAATGCCTTTATTGACACCTTCAAATGTGTCTTTAAAGCGGGTTCGTGTTTTGCGGTCAATTTTTTTGATCGCATTTTCAAGGGTTTCCAGCGCTTTGGTCAAATCTTCGTTCTGTGCGTCCAGATGCTCCTTGCGCTTGAATTCCTCTTCATATTCGGAGATCGCCGCCAGGTTGACCGGTTCCAACCGCGTTATCCGTACCCCCAGACGCTCCAGGTTCTCTTCCCAGGCATTCGCATCGGCATCTGCTGGTAGAGACTCTGAAAGTGCCACGATGTCCTGCTCCAGCTGATCGACCTGTCGTTGCAGATTGCGCGCGTTCAGTTCTACTTCCTGTTGTTGCAGACGGGCCCTTTCAAGCGACCCACGAATTTCCTCGACGGCCTGAATAGAGCCTTGCCTCCCAGCATCCAATTGACGGTAGTCTTGTTCGAATTGCTGCAGTTGCTGGCGGGCCTGACCGAGTTTTTGTTCCACTTCAACACGGCCCTGCAGCAATGCATCCATTTCCGAACGATATTTTTCTTCCGGGTCTTCGTTGTTGGCAATTTGTTCACTGAGATCCAGGTAGCGCTGCTGTAACTGACCAAACTGGCTGTCCATACGCTCCAGCGATTGCCGCAGAGAATCAAGGCTGGCACGGCGTGACTCGGTCTTCAACGCCAACTCATGCCGCTGGTCACGTGCTTCATTGACGGCGACCCGGGCTTTGTCCCGTCGATCCAACAAAGCCTTACGGTTCTTATCCAGTGCCGAGCGCTCTTTCTCAACCCCGGCCATTTCTTCCACTACCACTTCCAACCCGGCACGAGAGACTTTGATCTGCGCCTGGTCTTCGTTGCGGCGGGTTTGTAAATCTACAGTTTCCTTGCCGATTTGCTGTTGACGACTGCTCAAATCCTTGATTCTGTCCCGTCCCGCATTTAGCTGGCTGTCCAATCCGGCAAGCTCGCGGTGCAATTCATTCACTTTTTCTTGCTGTTCGTTGACGGAAATCTCCATGCTTTGCAACGCACCGCGACCGGTCTGGTTGCTTTGTTGCAAATCCGACCATTGTTGCCCGAGATCCGCCAATCTGGAGGTCAGCGCTTTGATCTCCTGTTTGCGGGCCAGCATTCCCGCTTGCCCAGACTGGCTGCCCGCCACCCGTATCCAGCCCGGTCCAAGCCATTGGCCCTGCGCCGTAATCACGGAGCCCGGGCCATCCTGGGCCGCATTGGTCTTTAATGCATCTTCAAGGGAATCAGCAACCTGAACCTGGTTGAGCTGCGCGATGATCGCGTCCGGCGCTGTGACTTTCTCAGCCAGGCTACCGGCTGTAACGGTTTGACCCGAAGACTGGTTATCCAACAGGGTCAGGTCGATTTCGCCGCTATTTTCCAGCACCAGGCTTTGCATACCAGTGGCCAGTGCCGCAGTGTCGTCGACCAGTACCGAATCCAGCCAGAACCCCAATACCGTTTCCACTGCCGCGTCCCAACCCTCGCTTACCTCCAGCATTTCGACCAGACGCGGTGCCGATGCAAGTCCATTTGATTCCAACCACGTGATCCCACCCGCGCCTTCATGTGCTGCCTGCTGCAAGGCCTTTAACGACTCGAGCCGACCCTCATTCCGGTTGATTTCACCCTGTAAATCATGCTGTTTTTCAGTGCTGTCGCGCTGCTGTTGCTGGTGACTGCCAATGCCACTGCGGTTTTGATCCAGTACTTCCTGTTCAGTGGCCAGTTGTCCGGTAAGGTCCGCAGCCTGCTTTTCGAGTGATACCAATTGTTGACTCAATTTACCGGTATCTGTGCCTTCGGTTTCACCGGCGAATTTTTGTAAACGGGTCTCCGCGTCCTGCATGCGTTGATCAAGCATTTCGATGTTTGACCGCAGACTGTCGGCCTTGCGGTTCAGGTCATTGTTCTTCTGGTGGTGTTCCTGAAGGCTTTCCTGCCAACACTGCACTTCGGTTTCTGCCGCTTGCATTTCGTTGTCATCATGCGCTTCCTGTTGGCGGGCCTTCTCCAGTGCAGGTTCGACTTCTGCCAGCCTTGTGGTCAGGTCTTCGACCTGGGCACGGTCCAACACCATGTGCTTTTCCATATCCTGCAACGAGGCCGAAGTTTCCTCATATTCCTTTTTTTGCCGGACCTGCAATTCCCTGCTGTGCTGGGTTGTCTGCTCCAGACGAGAGATGTCACTGCCAACCGCATATAGCTCGCCCTGCACCTTGTTGAATGCATCGCTGGCATTCGCCTGCTCCTGGTGCAGCGCTTCCAGACGGGATTCTGCCGAACGCTGTGACGCCAGTTGCTCTTGCAAAGCCGTTTCCTGAACGGAGAGACCGGTACGCCCGATCGCGGCATTTTTTTGTAAATCCAACCACTGTAATGCCAGCAGACTGGCATGCAATTCACGTTGTTCAATCTTTAGTTTGCGATAACGCTCGGCCGCACGGGCCTGCCGTTTCAGGCGTCCGAGATGGCTGCCTATTTCATCGCGCAGGTCGGCTAAGCGGTCAAGGTTTTCGCGGGTGTGTTTCATCCGGCGTTCAGTTTCCCTGCGACGGTCCTTGTAACGCGAAATCCCGGCTGCTTCTTCAAGGTGGGATCGTATTTCCTCCGGGCCTGCATCCACCACCTTCGAGATCATTCCCTGCTCAATAATGGAGTAGCTATTGGAGCCAAGACCGGTTCCAAGAAACAGGTCACGAATGTCTTTGCGCCGGCAACGCGTGCCATTGAGGGTGTAATGCGAAATGCCATCACGACCAATCTGGCGTTTGACAGAAATCTCGTTGTAAGCGGCGAATTCACCCGCGATACGGCCCATCGTGTTGTCGAAAACCAACTCAACAGTGGCTGTGCCAACGGGTTTTCGTGTACTCGAACCTGAGAAAATTACATCGGCCATCGATTCGCCACGCAGCACCTTGGCGGAGCCCTCACCCATCACCCAGCGGACGGCATCGATGATATTGGATTTGCCGCAACCATTGGGCCCGACGATCCCGGTCAGATTGGTCGGCGCAGTAAAAGTGGTCGCATCCACAAAAGATTTGAAGCCCGCAAGCTTGATTGAAGTCAGTCGCATAGATTGAATCTGTGGTCAGGGATGAGTAAAGTGCCCATCCAAATTGTATATTCCGGAGTATTGTTATGTCGACCCAGCCCAGCCGGGAATTGGAAGTTTTTCCAAACCCTCAGCCTGCCAGAGATTATACCATTCGAATCCGCATTCCGGAGTTTACATGTTTGTGTCCAAAAACGGGTCAACCCGACTTTGGCACGCTGTTGCTCGAGTATATTCCGGACCTGCATTGTGTTGAACTTAAATCTCTCAAAATATATATTTGGAGCTTCCGAAACGACGGCGCATTTCACGAGGCGGTTACCAATGAAATACTCTCTGACCTGGTGGCGGCAACCACGCCGCGTTTTATGCGTTTGACTGCAATTTTTAACGTACGTGGAGGAATTGACACCACCGTGATCGCTGAACACAGGGCCGAAGGCTGGCAACCACCGGTCGCAGTTGAACTTCCCTGAAACAATCTATCCGGAAGCAAACTATATTTAGCCACTGGCTATAGTTCATCACTGGAATGGGCATCAATCGTCAGCGCATGAATGTCTGTCTGCATCATTTCACCCAGTGCCGCATAGATTGCACGGTGACGGGCCAACCTGCCCATGCCATCAAACACCGGACTGACGATACTGACCCGGAAATGACCAAGCCCGCCTTTGGCACCTTCATGACCCACATGCAGATGACCCTCGTCTTCAACATCCAGTGATTCCGGTTCAAACACGGTCTCAAGACGGGAACGGATCTGCTCAACTCGCTCAGCGGTCATTCCAAACCACCCGGTTTCGCAGACATCATGGCAATACCCTGATGAAAGGCTTTACTTCAACAGATTCATATACGCCCGCGGTAATGTATGGGTCTGCGTCCGCCCACTGTTGTGCCTCTTCCAGGGACTCAAATTCTGCCACGATCATCGATCCAGTGAACCCGGCAGAACCCGGGTCTGAAGAATCAATCGCAGGCATCGGACCCGCCACCAACAAACGGCCCTGATCAAGTAAATCGACCAGGCGTTCCAAATGATCCGGCCGGGCATTTCTCCGGGCCCCAACACTGTTTTCGACATCGCGGGCGTAAATCACATACCACATAAAATGACTCTCTGAAGCTGTTATGAAAGTTTACCGTAGGGGGCGTTACTTGTAACGCACCAGAGGCACATGGATGTGCCGATATCAATGCTGCACAGGATGTGCAAGCATTGATGCCGAAGGCTAAAATGTTTATTAGATGCGCCCTGCGGGAGACTTTTTGGTGCCGCAGGGTGCGTCGCAACGCACCAAACGTTTTTGAATTTTTTACTTCCCTTCAGAAAGAGATCCCCGCTTTCGCGGGGAAGACAAGACGGAAAACGCCACCCACAGGGAAAGAAACAGAGGTCCCCGCTTATTTGCACATGGATGTGCTTATGTCGTGAGAGCACATGGATGTGCGTAGCGACCGCGAGGATGTGCTTATGTCGTGAGAGCACATGGATGTGCGTAGCGACCGCGAGGATGTGCTTATGTCGCGAGAGCACATGGATGTGCGTAGCGACCGCGAGGATGACGGGGCAACCGCCAGCACAATAACAACAAACAATCATTGAGCCCAAAGCACCCCGCCAGTTAAAATAAACCCATGAGTGAGCGCATCGAAATCCGCAGCAGCGTACCCAAGCCGCGACAGTTGGAGCATATCGTTGCGGTGCTTGTTCGCGGTGGTTTGATTGCCTATCCGACAGACTCGGGTTATGCGCTCGGCTGGCGGGCCAATAACCGCAGTGCCCGGGACAGGGTCATTCGAATCCGTGAACTCAATCGACGCCATCACTTTACCTATTGTTGCCGCAGCCTTTCTGATATTTCCAACCTGGCAAATATGCAGAATTCGGATCACCGCATGATCCGGCAACTGACGCCAGGACCGTATACTTTTATCCTCTCCGCCACCAATAATGTGCCACGCAACCTGCAAATGGATAAACGCCGCACCATTGGCGTGCGTATACCGGATAATCAGGTTGTTCAGGGCCTGCTGGAGGTGCTGGACGAGCCCTTGTTGAGTTCTTCACTGATACTGCCGGACCCGGAGGGCAAAATCATGGATAGTGAAGACCTCTATGATGAGATTTACGGGCAAATCGACTTGTTTGTGGATGCCGGGTATTGCCCGCTTGAACCCACAACACTGATCGACCTGACCAGTGGCGTGCCGGAAGTACTGCGCCGTGGTCTCGGCGTGATAGACTTTCTGTAATCACAGGAATCAATCGTTTGGAAACCACAACACAAACACCCGTACAGCCCTCCGATGCAGACCTTCACCAGGAAGAAATGCCGTTTGCCATTGTGCAGGGTCAACCGCTTACCGAGGTTCCCCACGACCTGTACATTCCGCCGGACGCGCTGGAGATAATTCTTGAAGCCTTTGAAGGTCCTTTGGACCTGTTGCTGTACCTGATCCGGCGTCAGAACCTCGATATTCTTGACATCCCGATCAATGATATTACCACGCAATACGTTGAATACATTGAAATGTTGCAGGACGTTCAGTTTGAGTTAGCCGCAGAATACCTGGTCATGGCTGCAATACTTGCCGAAATAAAATCCCGGATGCTGTTACCCAGACCCACCGGTGACGATGGCGACGAGACAGACCCGAGGGCCGAACTGGTAAGGCGCCTGCAGGAATATGAGCGTTTCAAACAGGCCGCCGAAGAGATCGATGAATTGCCCCGGCTTGGCAGGGATTTTGCAGTTGCAGAGGCCTTTGTCGAAGACCGTTCGGTGGTCCGCTTGCCGCCACAGGTGGAGTTGCGGGAAATATTGAGCGCGCTCAAAGATGTTATCGCCCGCTCTGAATTATTCACCCATCACCTGATATCTCAAGAACCGCTTTCGGTGCGTGAGCGAATGTCGAGCATCATGAGTAAACTGAGCGACAACCCCTATCTTGAGTTCGGTCGTCTGTTTGGTCCTGAAGAGGGTCGCATGGGCGTGGTGGTGAGTTTTCTTGCATTGTTGGAGTTAATGCGTGAGCGTTTGGTCGATTTGATACAAAATGAGCCATTCGGTCAGATCTATATCAAGCTACCCGAATAATTGGGTAAAACATGATCCGTTGTGCGGCAGGTGCCGCCAGCCAGTAAAAAGGTGAACAGATAAACATGTCAGCAACCCCAGTCATTCAGGGCGAACAGTTAAAGCAAATCCTGGAAGCCACTTTATTGGCCGCTGGCCAGGCCTTGTCCCAGGCGCAATTAATGGCTTTGTTCAGCGATGAAGAACGGCCTGCCGGTAGTGAAATCAGTAAGGCGTTGAAACAACTGGAAACCGATTGCGCAACCAGGGGTATCGAATTAAAAAAAGTTGCCAGCGGCTATCGTCTGCAGGTACGGATCGAAATGAACGAATGGGTATCGCGTTTGTGGAAAGAGCGCCCCCAACGCTACTCGCGCGCGATGCTGGAAACCATGGCGCTGATCGCCTACCGTCAGCCGATAACACGCGGTGAGATAGAGGCAGTACGCGGTGTTTCAGTCAGTACCGGTATCATTCGAACGCTACAGGAAAGAGAATGGATACGCGTGGTCGGCCACCGCGACGTGCCCGGCAAACCAGCGCTGTTTGGCACCACCAAAGCTTTTTTGGATTTCTTTGACCTGCAAAACCTTGATGATTTGCCAAGCCTGGCTGAAATTCGTGACATGGAAAATCTGGAACCGGAACTTCAGTTTGAAGCAGCCCCGCCAGCGGCAGATGTCACCGATGACACTGAGCCGGCCACCGATACCGATGAGGATTCAGAAGTTGATATCGATGCCAATGCCAATGACGATTGCGACGATGCTTCTGA
>SMVB01263957.1_pt1 | contig 10571 bp, 8 predicted proteins | sample 2456461 | NCBI WGS metagenome assembly SMVB01 (sample SAMN11095934, study PRJNA526329) | marine sediment metagenome | biome: Marine sediment; feature: Surficial sediment; material: Deep marine sediment; isolation source: Hadal surficial sediment | place: Pacific Ocean | collected 2014-05 | depth 0-1...
ATCTTGTTACTTCCTGTCGAGGTCATCAGTGCATAATTAAATCCCTTATGTAAGGCGTAACCTGCAGCCTTGCCATCTTTGCGTAGGGCCAGAAATCCTACCTGCAAGTTTTTATAATTGGGTTCTTTTTTAATTATTCTTTCTACTGCTGCTTTACAGGCATCTTCAGGTTCATATCCCTGACGCATAAGTTCGACAACCAGGTGGCTGCCGGCAACTTTAATAATTGCTTCGCCCATGCCTGTTGAGGTGGCGGCACCAATATCATTATCAACGAATAATCCAGCAGCAATTATAGGCGAGTCCCCCACACGACCGCGCATTTTAAAGGCCAGGCCACTAGTGGTGCAGGCTCCGGCAATATCGCCATTTTCATCCTGGGCTAGCAAACCAATGGTGTCATGGTTTTCAATATTTATTACCGGGCTGTACTCAGCTTTCTTTCGCCACTCAGCCAGGGCTTTCTTAGATCGCTCCGTAAGCAAGTCTTTTTTCTCAAAGCCTTTGGCCAAAGCAAACTCAAGTGCGCCCTCACCTACAAGCATAACATGGGGTGTGTCATCCATCACCCTGCGAGCTACACTTATGGGGTGCTCAATATGCTCGAGCCCGGCCACCGAGCCACAATTTCCTGACGGCTCCATGATACAAGCATCGAGTGTTACGTGGCCGTCACGATCAGGCATACCACCCAGGCCAACGGAGGTATTTTCCGGATCTGATTCCGGAATTCTTACCCCAGCTTCAACAGCATCAACCACAGATCCTCCTCCTGTCATAATTTTCCAGGCGGCAGCATTGGCATCGATACCATGGTTCCAGGTAGAAATTATTGTAGCATTACCCTTAGCAGTAAACTTTTGCTTGCTGGCAAGCACCGAAGAAAAGGGAATAGCGCCAATAATTGTACTTAAAAAGGCTGATTTCTTAAGAAAGGATCTACGGTTTGTCATAATGTTTTTTCAATTAAATAATAAGGCTTAAATTTATAACAATGAAGTTGATCAAAGCCTTAGTTCTCATCTTTTTTGTTGGTTGTTCAGCACCAACCATTACATCTAACTCTGATAAATCAACTAATTTCAAAAGCTACAGTTCGTTCTTATTGTCCAATCGCAAAGCGGCACTTCAGTCTAATCAACACGGGTATGAGAATCCTGAAATAAACAAAATAATTAAGCAGGCCATTACCAATGAGCTTATTAATGCCGGTTTTAATCTGGTAAAGGATAATCCGGATCTATTGGTGGTATATGATATTGTAATCACCGAAATGGTAGATCCCAGAGTTGATTCAGCAGTTATCTATAAACCTTGGGTAGACACTAAAATTGACAGCTTTAACTATAGCGAAGGACTACTCGTTGTAAGATTGATTGATCAAAGGAAAGGAAAAATGGTTTGGCAAGGATCATTATCCGGGATTCTTAATAGAAACCCCAAACAATTCAGTAAGCGTGCTGAAACTTATATTTCCAAATTGTTTGTAAGCCTCCATAAGCAAATCCAATAGTCCATATCTTTGCCGAATAAAATAACTAAATGAGAAAAAAGATTGTTGCCGGAAACTGGAAAATGAATAATTCCCTTGAAGAAGGAGAAAAACTCACTGCTGAGGTGGTAAATCTTGTGGCTGATGAAACAGACGTAGTTGTTATATTGGCAACACCCTTTCTCCACTTGGTGCCAACCATGCAGCAAACTAAGAATGTAAACAATGTTTTTGTAGCAGCACAAAATTGCAGTGAACATAAATCGGGGGCTTATACAGGTGAGGTATCAGTGAGCATGCTTAGCTCGGCCGGAGTCGATTATGTTATTATAGGCCATAGTGAAAGGCGAGCGCACTTTAATGAAAGTAATAGCCAACTTGCTGCCAAGGTTGATTTGGCACTTGCAGAAGATTTAACACCTATCTTTTGTTGTGGTGAACCTCTGGAAATTAGAGAAGACGGATCTTTTTTTGACTTTGTGGCCAATCAGCTAACGGAAAGTCTTTTTCATCTAACTCAAGAACAGATATCAAAACTGGTAATTGCCTACGAACCTATATGGGCCATTGGCACTGGTAAAACGGCATCGTCACAACAAGCTCAGGAGATGCATAGTCATATTCGCCAGCATCTGGCGTCACAATATGGCACTGAAATTGCAAGTGATTTATCAATACTATATGGCGGTAGCTGCAAACCAGACAATGCCCGCGAGTTGTTTGCTAATGAAGATGTGGATGGGGGGCTGATAGGAGGCGCTTCGCTTAATTCGAGAGATTTTGCTGAAATTGTTAAATCATTTTAAATGAAGACTTTAGTTTTATTAGTCTTGTTGGTATTAGGAGCAAGAGCAGAGAAGGAGCAGCAAGATCAATATTGCACGCTTCGAGGTTCGGTTTACATTACTTCTGATAGACGTCTTGCAGATTTTATAGTCTTTGAAGAAAGCTCTGAGGCATTCGCTGATTTTTTAGTTTATGAAGAAGAGAACAGGCTTTATGCGACCGAAGAAGGAATTTGGTTCTTTGTTGATAATAGGGGCATTGCTGATTTTAGTATCTATTTAAATAAGGAAAAGGGAGGATCTGACTTTGTCTTTGCCTATACGGATTCTCCTACTTTTGCCGGTTGCGATTGAACAGACGTAATCATGGATACTATTCCACAGGTAGTTTTTATTTGTGATCCAAATCTTATTGAGATGTTAATAGCAGAGCTGGCAACTATTGGATATGATAGTTTTCAGGAAACAGAGGATGGATTTATTTCCTTCAACGAGCAAGATATAGACAAACACCTTCTGGATTTGATAATTTTTAAATATCAAAAGCAAGGTGAGGTATCATATACCATTGAAAAAATTGTTAAAGAAAACTGGAATGCAAAATGGGAGGCGTCATATCAGCCAATAATTATTGGTAATGAGTGTCTCGTACGGGCATCTTTTCATCAACCCCAACCTGAATATAAAATAGAGCTTGTTATTAACCCCAAAATGTCTTTTGGAACCGGCCATCATGAAACAACTTGCCTCATGATGGAGGCGCAATTGAATATTGACCACCAGAACAAATCAGTGTTGGATGCCGGTTGTGGGACAGGTATTTTAAGTATTTTGGCAGGGAAGCTAGGGGCGGTGAATATAACAGCTTTTGATAAGGATGATGGATTATATGATAATATTCAGGAAAATTTTATAATTAATGATACCAATGGAGAAATCTTAATAGGCACTGTAAATTCAATAAATTTCTCGATGGTTTATGATATTATTCTGGCTAATATTAATAAGAACATATTGCTTAACGATATCCCCCATTATGTTGATTTATTAAATAGTAATGGACGACTATTATTAAGTGGTTTTTACCTAAATGATTTACCTGAAATAGAAGATGGTGCCGCTTTGAGTGGCTTATTCCTGGTAAGATCGGCTAGCCGTAATAACTGGTCAATGGCTGAATTTCAGGCCGAAATATAAATTACGGCCAATGTTTTGCCATCATCTGACGTTTAATAAGTACGGGTACTTCTAATAACTGATTATACCCTCTGCAAGATTTGAAGTTATTAGAGGTACCCGTCAGTTACCTGTGTTAAAGTTGTTATTTTTACCCTACAGTTTAGGATCTTAAAGTATACTGGGTGATTAATTAATATTCTGAAATTGGATCGTTTTCTAGTTGGATTATTTTTATTTCTGGTCTGCTCGCTAAAGGGTGGAGCTCAGGGCGTAGATTTTGCTTATAGCCATGATGCTTTTAGCATTAATGTAAAAGAGAACCTGAGTGCTGACTTAAACCCTACCTCTATAGAAATTGGCGAATCATTTGCCATTGCCTGGAACGGATTTGGACCAGATGTTAAGAATAAAATAATCAAACAAACCAAAGCCCTTATTGAATCAGGACATCGGTTAAAACCAAACCTGGAAGCTTATTTTGGAGCAATTGCTTTTGCAGTAAATGATGAGGGTATTTCAAACCCACTACTTGTTGACTACCTTAATATGACCCAACAGGTTCTGGATAATTATTCGCTAAAGTCTGAGTTAAAATACTTCATCAGGATGCAGTCATTTTTTAAGCATCGGTCTCTTTACCATACTAATTATCATGATTTATCCTTTACCAATGAAAGCTACCGTTTTGCCTATGTTGTACAAGAAGAAGTTGTTGATGAAGATGGCACTGAAGATGAGTTTGTTGAGGGTGCCGCTACTGATGATGACGATTGGGATGACGATGAATGGGATGAAGATGAGTGGGATGATGCGGGCTGGGATGAGGATGAGTGGGACGAGGAAACAGAAGAAGATTTTACCGAGGAAGAAATTGTAGAAGCAGTAGTAGCTACAACAGAGATAATTGGCCCAACCATAAGGTTTGACCGAGCAGATTTACTACTAAACCTTGGTTATGATAGCATTAGTATTAAAAATGTTGAGGGCTCGCTATTAATAATAGATGATTTATTTGTTGGAGAACATGGGAGGATAAACTGGACAACTGTAGGATATAAAAAGGAAGAAGTTTATGCTGATGTTAAAGGCTTTGAACTGGATGTAACAAAAAATCATTTTTTATTGGCAGGCGCAAAACTTAAATACAAGAATATATTTGAAGAGCCCATACCTGGTACCTTAGAGTTTAAGCCGGAAAAAACCAACGCAATAAGTGCTATGCATTACCCGAAATTTACCTCTGCTAATAGCAAAGTGACTGTAAAGGGGTTAACCGGAGAATTTTCATACTATGAGGGAGGTTTTACATTGGAGGGGAGGAGTATCTCCAGCAAGTCCAGGGATAGAGGGAGATCAACTTTTAGAATAGATGATTCTGGAGGTCGCAGGCTTAAAATAATCTCTGACAAACTTGTCTTTGCTGACTCTATTATGACCTCTGAATTAGCCCAAATTATCATCTACAGCAAGTTTGATTCTATTTACCATCCGGCTGTTCGCCTCCGTTATAATGCAAATACCAATATAATTATTGTTCAGAAGGATAAGGGTAATTTTAAAAATACACCCTATGTTGCTTCCGCGAACAAAATGAACTTCACAGCTGATTTATTAAGCTGGAACCTTGATCAGGATAAAGTTCATTTTTCAACACTACTTGCCCGCCATGAGTTACCACTTGTTTTTCAATCGAATGAGTATTATGATAATAATATATTCTCCAGTGTTGCCGGTCTCTATGATTTTAACCCCCTAAAACTTGTCCTCTACTATGCCGACCGCCAACATACCTCTAAGTTTTTATTGGGCGATTTAGCGGATGACAGGAAGATTGACTACGGTCAATTAAAGGGGGCAATAATGGGGCTTTATGAACGAGGCTATGTTGTGTATGACAGGCTCAGCGACTTGGTTACGATTACTGAAAAGGGATTGCATAAAGGGGAAGCTCAAAAAGGCAAAGCAGATTTCGATAGCGTTTTACTATTGTCTATTGTTTCAAAAGGGTCAAATGCTGTCTATGATTTGAATACTCAGGAAATCCAGATTAATGGCGTTGACAAGTTTTATCTGGCCAAAGTTCTTGATGTTTCCGTTGAGGCTGATAACAATCAGATTACCATTCTACAGAATCGCGATATAAAATTTAATGGGCGACTGGCAGCAGGTAATTTTGATTATGTTGGTCATGATTTCATTTTTAGATACGACAGTTTTCTGGTAGAGATGCAACATATTGATGCTATAGAACTTTATGTTTTAGAGGAGACGCGCAATGGCACCAGAAGGAAAAAAATAAACAACTCACTTACAGGAATACCAACAGGAGGTTTGCCTGAGGAAGGCTTAAGATTGTGGGAAAGTGAAGAGAAAGAAGAGGGGGCAGATTCTACTGCTTTTGACCAGACTGAGCCAGCGAAGTTAATAGACAGTCCTGGGTCTAAAATGGCCACACTATCTGGCACCTCAGGCGTGTTGTTTATAAGTAAGCCCAATAATAAATCAGGTAAAAAACTGCTTCCTAATTACCCTAAATTTAAAGGAGGAGGTACCGGTTCGGTGGTTTATTTTGATAAGCCGGAAATATTAAGTGGAGCCTATGATAAGTCCCTATACTTTACCCTTCCCCCCTTCGATCTTGATAGTCTTAATGATAGTGACCCTTCGGCTATAAAGTTTTCCGGCACATTTCACTCAGATAATTGGTTCCCGGATTTCGGGGACAAATTGCACATCATGGAAGATTATTCTTTAGGATTTGATCATGGTATTCCTCCTGAAGGCTATCAACTTTTTGGTGGTAATGGAAGATTATATAACAGAATTACCCTGGATAAGAATGGCGTTGTTGGTCATGGCAAACTGGAATTTTTAACCACCACTATGATGTCAGATGGTTTTGTGTTCTACCCCGATTCCGTAGTAGCTAATGGTGTTTCCTTCAACATGAAAAAAGAAAATTTCGGAGGTATTGTATATCCGCATATTGTTGCTGAGAACTTTAATATGCGCTGGCTACCACTGAAAGATAGTATGTATATAACAAGTCAGGGATCGCCTTTTAATATTTATGATGGCAATGCCAGCCTCTCAGGATCTATTATTGTTACCAATAAAGGGGTTAATGGCCTTGGTATTTTGAGTACCTATAATTCAACAACAATTTCGAAAAATTATACATTTAATGCCGATGATTATAATGCTCGCCATGCGCAATTTGAGATTAAATCCAACAACCCTGACAAGCCTGCGCTATTTGGTGATGATGTTAGAATTTCATTTAATCTGGAATCAAAGCAGGCTGAAATAAGCCCGGAAGTGGAGGGGGTTGCCGCCATTGGCTTCCCTTTTGCCCAGTTTAAAACATCTATTACCAATGCCCGCTGGGATCTGGAGAATCAAAAAGTATATATGTCTAAACCTGAGGATGTAGATATTGAAAGTTCATACTTCTATACCACCAGAGAGGACCTGGACTCGCTTCGGTTTAGCGCCACCAATGCTGAGTATGATATGCAGGAGCTAAAATTAAAAGTTAGTGGGATCCCATTTATTAGGGTTGCAGATTCAGAAATTACTCCGGAAAACGGAGAAGTTTTGATTCTTGAAAATGCAAGAATAGGTACTTTATATAATACGACCATCAGATTGGATACGCTTACCGGTTATCATGAAATAATTGATGCCACAGTGACTATTATTTCTCGTAATGAGTTTGAAGGAGAGGGTACGTATCGTTTCATTAATGCAGTTCAGGACACTTTCGCTATCAAGCTGCGTAATTTCCATCTGGAAACTTTTGAAGAAGGCAGGCGTGGCCAGGATATTTCACAACACTCCGTGGCCAATGGGCATATAACCGAAGAGGACAACCTGCTCATTTCTCCCGGCATGTACTATAAAGGTGATGTAAAGCTAATTGCCCATAAAAAAGCGCTGCAACTTGATGGGTATGTAAAACTTGACTTAAAGAGCATTGAGGACTACGATACGTGGATCAAGTATGCAAGTGCAGCAGAGCAACAAGCCGTAGAATTTAAGTTTGAAGAAAGTGTTACTGCCTCTGGTAAGTTGCTTTCCGCAGGACTGCATTTTGATTATCGGGATCTTAGCCTTTACAGTACATTTATTTACGACAAAAAAGATGATCAGGATGAGGACTTTTTCAAGCCTTCGGGACTCTTAAGTTTTAAAACTGAAGGCAACGAGTATATAATTATAAATCAAGACAAAGATTTGGGCTTGTCTTATTCAGGAAAAGTATTTGCCTATAATCCGGATAATAGAGGAATAAGGTTTGAAGGTCCAATTCACTTTATAGATAATTCCAAAACCATGGCTATCGTAGCATCTGGTTTGGGAACCGGTAATATGGATACTAATGAGCTGTCATTTACCAGCTTCTTAACCATGGATTATAAGATTCCATCAACCATTTATAGCCTAATGGCCGATGATTTTGCCAGTGTTATTGATGAATTTAGTGTACCTGAGGCTCAGGGAGATAGAACAGAGCTGCTTTATCTTTTGGCAGAAATAATAGGTAATAGATCTACAAAAACTTACGAATCTAGATCTGCCCAAGGTTATGTGCCATTGTCCACCATGTCGCCAAACCTTGTTAAGCCATTTGTATTCTCCAACATAAAGTTTGAGTGGTCCGATGATCAACGGGCATTTCATAATGATGGATTATTAGGAATGTCGAATATCTTAAGAACTGATCTCAATGCTAATTTCGAAGGCTTCTTTGAGATTCGCAAAACAGAGGGTGGTGAAGTAATTAATCTATTTATTAAGGCAGCGCCTGAGTCATGGTACTACTTTAGTTATGAAAACAACAAGCTGTATATCTATTCTTCCAATAAGGAGCTCAACGATTTTGTAAAAGAAAAGACCAATATTGGTAAGGCAAAGATTGACGAATTTCAGTTTGGCCCCTCAGACCTGGATGAAATCTTAGAGTTCATTAATACTTTTAGAGCAATATACTTTGACATTGATGAGCCCTATGATTTACAAGGTGATGTGGTTATGGAAGATCAAAAGAAGAAGGATGAAGCAGATGACGATGATGATGGTTTTGAATAGCTTTCATATCCTATCGTTCTTGCTTATCAATAATTTTTGAATAGATTATATTTACCTTTGCATGAAGAGGAGAAGTCTAACCAAGTCCTAATCTATGATAGACCCATTATTAATTCTAGGAGGAGTAATTGCTTATTTTTTAGGAGCGATACCATCTGCTGTCTGGTATGGTAAGGGAATCCATGGCATTGATGTAAGAGAACATGGTAGCGGTAATCCGGGTGCCACAAATACGTTTCGTGTACTGGGCAAGCGAGCCGGTACCATTGTAATGCTCTTTGATATTGCCAAGGGTCTTCTTGCAACAACAATTGCTGTGGTACTGTTGAGATGGGGAATAATTAGTGAAGAAGCTCTTATATTAACCAAACTGATTTTTGGAGCTGTGGCAGTTCTTGGCCACCTGTTCTCAATTTTTATAGGGTTTAAGGGAGGCAAGGGAGTAGCAACCCTGTTTGGTATGATGTTGGGCATTCAACCAGCCGTGGCGCTTCTATCATTATTGATTTTCCTGCTTACCCTGTTAGCTTCAAAATATGTTTCACTGGGCTCCATCCTGGCTGCATTATCGTTTCCGTTAATGTTAGTACTTGTACCCAGGTTTAAAACCGGGGAACCCATTTTGGTTATGTTTGGATTTATTTTAGCCATTATTATAATCTGGCTACATCAAAAAAATGTTATGCGAATGCTACAGGGGCAAGAAAGCAAAACCTACCTGCTTAAGAAAAAAGACAGATAACAATTCGCATCACCAAATCCGTGAGACCAGGATATCTAAAGATCAGAGAGTAATCTAATTGGATAGTATATTCAGCACCAGGTAGCTAAGGGAATATTTGAATGTAGGTTTAACCATGCAATAGAAAGTCTAATGAACAATTATGGTTTTAAAGAAGTTCAGGGTCAGGGATCGGCTGTGTCATTTGTGAAATCAAAGGCAATCAGGCTTTATATGCACAAGCCGCACCCTCGAAAAACATTACTTAACTATGAGATTAAAAAAGTAACAAAGTTTTTGGCTAGAGAAGGGTTAATTTAAAGAACTATGAAACACAAAGGATACGAAGGAACGGTTGAGTATAGTGAAGAAGATCAAATTTTACATGGTGAGATCATAGGTATAATTGACATGGTGACCTACGAAGGGGCCAGCGTAGCGGAGCTTATGCAAAACTTTAGCTATGCGGTTGATGGTTATTTGCAGGTGTGTGAGACAACCGGTAAAAACCCTGATAAACCGTACAAGGGAAGTTTTAGTGTTCGCATGACAGCTGCAATTCACAGAAAGGCATCTATGGAGGCAGCTAAGCAGGGAATATCTTTAAACAAGTTTATTGAAAGAGCAACCAGGAAGTCGCTTAATGAGGCATGATATATTTATTCCAATGAAATTATTGCAGCTATTATTTATACCCTGGCTTTTAGCTCCTGATATAATTGTTCTGTCTTTTCGAGGTCACGGGTATTAAAGACCAAAAGTCCATCTCGGAGAATAACCTCCACATAGGGTGGATATTGCTGAAACAAATACAGCCTTATTTTTCTGCCATCGGGGGTTTCAAAAATTCCTTTTTTAACATTTCCTGAATCAAAACCATGTACCCTTCGGATTGTTTTAGGATATTGATCATTTATACTTACGGCCTCAATATTTCGTAGAGGAATTTCAACCGTTAGGCCTATACCAATTCGAATTGCATTTGTAGTAATTTTTATTTTTGCAGGCAGCATCAAAACCATAGTTAGAACCATTGCAAACACAAAGGCAATAAGGATAATCCACATTACCAGCATAAGAGTTTTTTCTTATTCATACGGTACTAGTTTTCACCAATTAATCTAAGGCTTTGATCTAAATCATCAATCAAATCATCGGCATGCTCCAGGCCTACAGAAATGCGCATATCTCCAAGCGAGATGCCCATATCTTCAAATTGTTTGGGGCTTAGTTCTTTTAAATAACTAATAGCCGGGGCATAAATAAGGCTTTCATGTCCGCCCCAACTCACACCGATCTTAAA
>SMVB01292227.1_pt1 | contig 10571 bp, 7 predicted proteins | sample 2456461 | NCBI WGS metagenome assembly SMVB01 (sample SAMN11095934, study PRJNA526329) | marine sediment metagenome | biome: Marine sediment; feature: Surficial sediment; material: Deep marine sediment; isolation source: Hadal surficial sediment | place: Pacific Ocean | collected 2014-05 | depth 0-1...
GACCCGGGGCTACTGGGTGAACTTCGACAGTTTCAACGCTCGCAAGGTCAGTGGAAGGATGAGCGTCTCCTGGGGTGACTACTGGGATGGGACGCAGTACTCGCTGCGGCCGGGCGGCACGTTCCGTTTCAACCAGAAACTCAGCCTGTCGCCGAGCTACAGCTACAACCACATCGATCTGCCGACCGGGACCTTCGTTACGCACACGGTCACGACGCGCGTCACCTACAACTTCAACGAGCGCTGGTTGACTAACTCGCTGGTGCAGTACAACAACGTTTCGGGACGAGCCTCGCTATACATGCGCCTACGCTACGTCATCAACGAGATCGACAGCTTCTACATCGTCTACAAGAGCACCCGCACTTGGGACGAGGTCTGGAACGGCGTCGCCGACCACCAGCTGATTGCCAAGATGACCTACTCGGTCGATTTCTGATCGGCATCGCCGACCGCGCCCGAATCGGCGCGCGCCTTGTCCTCACGCGCCCTCGCGCCCGCTCGCTTCGCGACCCGTTGAGATATCCCGGCTATCACCTTCGGCCCGGTACCACTCGACGGTTGTGCGGATCGCCTCGGTCAGTGGCGTCGAGATATCTCCGAAGGCCTCGACGAACTTGGTGTGCTCGACGACGAAGGGCTCCTCGAACTGGTACATCATCTCGATGAGCTCGCGCACCTGCGGGTTGAAAAACCCGAGAAACCTCACCATCAGCTTGCCGGCCCGTCGCGTCTTGGGGGGGTAGCTCGCCTCGGAGAAGATCAAGGTGAGGAACTCGCGCGTCGTTACCGTCTCCGGACCGGGAAGGTGCCACACTTCGCCCAGGGCTTCGTCGCGTTGCCCGAGGATGACCAGGCCGCGGGCGATGTCGGGCACGTAGCTGTACGTGTGGGGCAGCGAAACGTCGCCGAGGACCGTCGCCGCCCGTCCGGTGAGCGCCGGCTCGAACACCCGTGCCCCCATCGCCGACTGTCGTACCTCAGGTCCGAAAAAATCCGACGCCCGGCCGATGGCGACGCGTACCCGCCCTTTCTTGTGGGCTTCCAGCAATGTCGTCGCCATCTCGGCCCGTACCCTTCCCTTGCGGGTCATGGCGGTCATCGGGCGCTTCTCGGTGAGCGGTTTGCCGAACGGGGAGCCGTACGCATAGACGCCCTCCATGGACACGAGCTTGGCGCCGGCGGCGGCGGCTCCTTCGATGACCCCCGCTTGCAGCCGCGGGAACAGCTCCGGCCAGCGGTGATACGGCGGCGCCAGGCACTGGTAGACGACCGCAGCCCCGGAACTGGCCTCGCGGGCGAACGAGCGGTCGGCGACGTCACCGCCTACCAGCTCCACGCCCGCCGGCAACGACACCGGCGCCGACCGGTTGACCATCCGCACACGAAAACCGCGAGGCAGCAGCTCGCGCATCACGGCGCGGCCTACGGGGCCGGTCCCGAACACTACGTGCAGCGCGCTCATGGCTTGCTTTGTAGCAGGTGCGGCCCGGCAAGGCCACTCGACGATCGAAAACCAGCGCCGGGTTGATCTCTCCGGAGACCGCGGCGATACCCTTGTGGTCTTCCGCGGGCTGGGGTGACAATAGCGTCGTCCATCGGCGCTGCGAGTCGATGGTTACCGCTCCCCGAAGACGGTGCTCGCGATGATCAGTCGTCGCGCCTTTCTGGCGCGTTCCGGTACGTTGACGGCCGGGCTGACAGCCTGGCGGGGCGGACTCACCTACGCTCAGGCGCCGCCGACCTACTTCAACTGGGAGTCTCCGAAAGAAGGAGTTCGCTTCGCCCGGGGCGGCGGCGGTGCTTCCCTGGTCGTCAGCTCGGGCGGCGAATCGCTCCTCGTCGATTGCAAGAGGTACGGGCTCGGAACGACGCTGCGGCGCGAGGTCGAGTCGGACACGACCACCCTCGTCGCGGTGGTCAACACCCACCACCATCGAACCCAGGCCGGGGGTAACTTCGCCTTCACGCCGGACCTTCCGGTGATCGCGCAGCGCCGCGCCGCGCGGCGCATCCTGTCGTCGGCGAACGGCATATTGGAATCGCTACGGGGGGATACGGAGGGCGACATCATCGCCCGCCGCCGGCAATTGATCGCCGACATGGCGTACTCGACCGAGGGCGCCCGCGCCGCGCTGGCCGATTTCGACGCTCACGTCGCCACCCTCGATGACATCGTCGCCGGGAGCTTCGGCCCCACCGTCGTTTTCGACGAGTCCTACACCGGTCGCGTCGGCGGTCTCGACTTCGAGCTGTACCACTTCGGCCGCGCCCACACCGACAACGATCTGGTCGTGTGGGTTCCCGGACTCGACGTCATGCACGTCGGCAACTTGGTGGAGGTCGATGCCCACCCGTTGATCGACGTCGGGCGCGGCGGCGACACACGATCGTGGCAGTCGTACCTGCGGCGCGTACTTCTAATCGTTGGTCCGCAAACGTTGCTGCTGCCGTCGGATGGCGAGCTGGTGGCCAATGTTCACGACATCGAAGCCCAGATCGAATATTTCGATCGCCTCCGCGGCCTCGCGCAGGGCGCCATCGACGCCGGCATGTCGCGCCAGGAAACCGTCGATTTCATCCCCACCACCAACCTCGGCCGCTTCTCCGGTCTCGCCCGCCCAGAACAATTGGCGACGAATCTGGGGATCGTCTACGACGAACTCGACGGCAGGCGCTGACGACGACGATCGCGGCGTTGCGCTTGTTCGGCCGACCTTCGACGTATGGTAAGTACGCCTGCGGCCGGCCTCTCGGCGCGCGCCTGGCGCTCGCCGCCGTCAGCACCTGCCTACCTGCCGGGGATATCGATCAGTCTCAAGGCCCAGAGGCCGGAATTGTTGTCGGCTACCCAGATCAGGTCCTTGAAGGGCATCAGGCCCCAGGTGCGGGAGGCGTTGGCTTTGAAGCCGTCTGAGGCGTCGGGCAGGAAGTAGGCGATCTCGCGGCCCTGGGTGTAGAGGTTGCCGAGCAGTTCGCCGGAAATATCGACGATGCGCACGCCCTGGTTGTAGTAGGCGACGTACAGGACGTCGTGCTCGACCCAGAAGTTGTGGGTACCGCCCTCGGGGACTTGGTAGCGGGCGACCTCGCGCGGGTTGTTCTTGTCATCGAACTCGATGATGTGGATCCAGCCGTCGGCAACCACCGCCGGACCCGAGAAACGGTCTAGGCCCTGAGGGTTGCGCCAGGCCGGAAACGTCTCATCGCCGGCGATGAGGTAGTACTTGCCCGTCGACTCGCTGCGGTAACCCCAGCCGGCGTGGTTCCAGCCGGAGGGATAGGCATACTGACCCATCTGCACCGGGTTCGTCGGCGAGCCGCCCATGCCGCCACCGCCGACGTCGACGGCGACGAGGCCGTCGGACCAGTTCGACGACACCGCGATGCCGTCGGTCACCCATACGTCGTGGATGCCGTGACCCGGTGTGTCGAGCTCGAAGCGCCCGACCCTCTGCGGGTTGGTCGGGTCCTCGATGTTGATGATGTCGTAGCGCTGGCCGGCCGACAGCGCGTAGACGTGATCTTCGTAGATGAAGATGTTGTGCACGCCGCCGGTCATCTCGTCGTCGTAGCGCGCCAGCACCGGCACGCCCTTGTTCTCGATGTCGGAGCAATCGAGGATCACCATGCCGTTGCGGCGGTCACTGGCGCCTTCGCGGCTGATGATGCAGATCGAGCCGTCTTCCGACACCTTGACGTCATTGACCGTGCGGGCGTCGACCCGGACGGTGGCGGCCATGTAGATGTTCGTGGGGTCGGTGACGTCCCAGAAGTAGGCGTGGCCTTCGGCGCCCCAGGTCCCGGTCACCGCGTAGTCACGGCCGTTGGGGCTCTCCCAGACCCACAGGTCGGATGTCTTGCGGTCGGCAACGCGGCCGCGGCCGACGACCTCGAGCATCCTGCGGACGTTGCGTGGCTCGATCGAAATGCTGGCGGTGGCCACGGTGTTGCCGGCGGAGGCAACAATCGTGTACTCGCCCGGAATGTCGGCCACGAAGCGGCCGTCTTCGGTGATCAGGCCCGACGAGGCGGAGCCCAAGTCATGATCGACGGTGCGGGCGCGGAAGGTGTACTCGATCGGCATCTCGGGGATCTCGCTGCCCCGACCGTCGAGGGCGGCGGCGTCGAAGTGGATGACGTCACCAGTGCGTGCTTCGGTCGCCGAGGCTTCCAGCCGCACCGAGGCGGCGGGGTTCTCTTCGACGGTGAGGCTGATGGTCTCGGTGATGCTCTCCGCGCCGGCACTGATGGTCGCCGAGCCGGAGCCGACCATCTTCAGCAGCCCCAGCCGGGTCACTTCGATCACCGACGAATTGTCGCTTCTCAGCTCCGCCTCGATATCGGTGCGGACGCCGCCGTCGTCGGCATGGATGACGATCTCGGGCCGGATGATGGTGTCGGCGTAGAGTACCCCCGGCAGGTTGATGTCGATCGACGTCACCGCCGGAAACGGCACCGTGACCAGGATTCGCAGCTCGGCGGCCGCCGGGCCGCCCCGGCCGCCGCGCGCCCCGTCGCCGGCCTCGGTCGGCACCCGCGCCACGAGAAAGAACTCGCCGGGGCGCAGCGCCTCGACTTCACCCGTTGCCGCGGTGACCGAGACGGACCGCCGCGCCTGCGAGAAAAACAGCACCGGACGATCGATCACATTGCCGTCGGCGTCCTTCACGGTCGCCGTCAGGGTGGCCTTTTCGCCGAGCGCCAGCGTCAGGGCGGCCGGTTCGACGGTGAGCTGCACCGTCGCCTGCTCCTGCTGCTGGGCGACCGCCGGAACGGCGGCCATCGACAGAACTAAAACGAGCGATGAGATCCTGTACTTCGTCATGGCGAATGACTCCTGTGTGAGGTTCGGGTCCGTTGAAGCGAAATCGGCGAAGATCCCACCTACCTTGCCACCCGTGCTAGGGGCGGACAAGCGGCGTCCGCCGGCAGCGGGCCGGCTCCGCCGGTGAATTCGGCGGTAGCGCCGTTGTTGTGGGCCGCGTCGAAGGGCAGCGCGCCGGTGTTGGGCGCGGCGCGCGGCGTTGTGGGTGGGGACCGGCGCGGATAGAGTTCTCAGTGGTCGTTCCCGGATCGGAGTGAGAATTCCATGAGGATTCCATGCGGTTGAAAGCGCCCATATCCAAAGTTCTTGCCATCGTTATCGTGGTGGTCGCCTTGATAGGGCCCACGGCGCCTATGGCTGCCGGACAGTCCGGCGAGCTCACAGCGGCGGGCGCCGCCGGAAACTGGTCGCGGTTCCGCGGGCCGAACGGGAACGGCGTCGCCGATACGACGAATCTACCCTCCGAGCTCGGCCCCGACACCAACGTGATCTGGGCAACGCCGCTCCCCGAGGGACACTCCTCGCCCATCCTCTCGGACGACAAGATCTTTCTCACGGCGGTCGACGGAACGGACCTGCAGACCATCGCCCTGGACCGGGCCTCTGGCGAGATTCTCTGGCGGCGTTCGGTGCCGGCCGATCCGACCGACCCACCGGATCCGCGCAACAATCCCGCCTCGCCGAGTCCGGTCACCGACGGTGAGATCGTCGTCGTGTTCTTCGCCGACTACGGCATGATCGCCTATGACGTCGACGGCGAGGAGCTCTGGAGCCTGCCGCTGGGCCCGTTCGACAACGTCTACGGCATGGGGGCATCGCCGATCCTGTTCGACGACATGGTGATCCTGGCGGCCGACCAAACCAACGATTCGTACCTGCTGGCGGTTTCGCGCGAGGACGGCAGCACGATCTGGAAGACCGATCGCCCCGAGGCCAAGAGCGGCCATGCAACGCCGATTCTCTGGGAGGATGAAACGGGGCGCACCCAGCTGTTGATCCCCGGCTCGTTTTTCCTCACCGCTTACGACGCCTCCAACGGCGAGAAGCTCTGGTGGGTCAGCGGCCTTTCCTTCGAGATCAAGTCGACGCCGGTGATTTACGACGGCATGATCTTCGTCAACGGCTTCGGATCGCCGATGCAGCAACCCGGCAAGCAGCCGGAGATCGAGACCTTCGAAGAGGCGCTCGCCCGCGACGCCGACCACAACGGCAAGCTCGATGCCGAGGAGCTCGAGGGCACCCGGGCTGTCGGCTGGATGGGCTTCACCGACCTCGATCACGACGGCGCCTTCGACGCCGAGGAGTGGGCCTACTTCAAGGCCGCGATTACCTCGACGAACGGCGTGCTTGCCATCAAGCTGGGTGGCGAGGGCGACATGACCGACTGGAACGTCGCCTGGACCTATCACCGTGCCGTGCCCCAACTACCGTCACCGTTGATCTATGAAGGCGTGCTGTACATGATCAACGACGGCGGCATCGTCACGTCGTTCGACCCGGCCAGCGGCGAGGTCGGCGCCCAGGGCCGTCTGCAGGGCGCCGTGGACGCCTACTATGCGTCTCCTGTCGCCGCCGACGGCAAGATCTACTTCGTCAGCGAGCTCGGCCTGGTCGCCGTGATCGAGCCCGGCGGTGGCCTCGGCGTCGTCTCGGTGGGGGATCTCGATGACCTCGTGTACGCCACCCCGGCGATCGCCGACAGCCGCATCTACCTTCGTACCCGCAACACACTCTATTGCTTCGGTTTGGAGTGACACCTTGGAAGGCGCCTGCGGTGTGGCGTCCGTTCGAACGTGAGGAAGGCCATGTTCAATCGCCGTGAGTTCTCGACCACACTGGCGCTGCTGGCGGCCAGCGGATGGGTACAGCCGCGCGCCGCGTTCGGGTCCGGGCAGCAGGCGACCGTCTTCGATTGGCAACCGATCAACGACTCGATGCGGGTGGCATTCGGCGCCGGCGGCAACGTGCTCGCCGTCACCGACGGCGGCAGCCTCCTGTTGATCGACACCAAGAACGCCGGTTACGGTCAGGTGTTGCGCGCCGAGGCCGAATCCTTCGGCGGGACGCTCGAGAGCGTCATCAACACCCACCATCATGGCGACCATATCGGCGGCAACCCGTTTTTCACCGGGGAGGTTCCGGTGTACGGGCAGGAGCGTGGAGTAGAGCGGACCTTGCGCGCCGGTTCACGGACTCTGGCGGGCATCCTTCGCGATCCGGTCGGCCGTCTCGAGCGCCTGAATCAGCAGGTACAGAACATGGATGTCGCGGCCGCGGCCCGCGACGCCGGAGCCGAATCGGTGGCGGCGTTTATCGCCATGGGCGAGGAGGAGATGACCGCTATGTCCTTCTCCGCCAATGAGACCTTCGAATCCGAGCTCGAGGTGGAGGTTGGTTCGACCACCCTCGAGCTCCGCCATATCGACCGCGGCCACACCGACAACGACATCTTCGTGTACATCCCGGATGACAACGTCATGCACGGCGGCGACCTTTTCTTCAACGGCCTGCACCCCTTCATCGATACCGGCGCCGGCGCCACTACCATCGGCTGGCAAAACTGCCTCGACGCGATGATCGATGAGGCCAATCGCAACACCGTGTGCATACCGGGGCACGGCGAGATCAGCGACCGCAATGGCCTACGCGATTTCTCCAACTACTTCGACATCCTGCGCGAGTTCGTCCAGAAAGCGATCGACGATGGCGGCAGCCGCGACCAGATCACCGAGATGCAGCCGCCGGAGTTCGCCGAGTGGTCGCCGCGTCGCCTCGACGACAACCTCGGGGTGGTCTACGACGAGCTGACCGCAGGCTCGTAGGCCCCGACTGCGGCGCCCACCTCTGCTGCGCGGGAAACGCCCAGCCAGGGCGCGCCGCGCCTGGGTCTCGCGGGGCAGAGGCAAGGAAAGCGGAGGGGAGACGTTTCGCAACTTACCGGGAGCATATCTTGAGCCAAAGAACCGGGTACCTGCTACTCGCCGTCCTGGCGACCGTATCTGCCGCTTTCATCCCTGCCGTGCCCGCCACGGCCCAGACCGCCTTTACCCTCTACGAGATGCTCGAGCCGGGCTCGGCGAAGTTCAAGATCACCTACGACGTGACGACGGCCCGCGCCGGTGCCGAGTTCTTCTTGAATCCCATCCGTGCGGGGTCGGTTGCCACCGACGAGAGCGTTATCGATCTCGCCACCGGCCAGGAGCTCTACTTCGAGGTCATCAACGGCGCCCAGGCGAAAGAACAGGGCCTGGCGCGGGCGCGGACGTCGGATGACTCGGAGTACATCAAGGTGCACCTGGCGCAGCCGATTCCCGCGGGCGGCGAGGCGCGGCTGCGGATCATCAAGACTTATGAGGACGCCGCCTCCTACTTCGTCGACGGGGAGACAGTCGTGTTCGACCGCGGTCTCGGCATCCGGGCCAACGCGGTGGTGCTTCCCACCGGCTACGAGCTCGTCGGATCGAGCACCCCCGGGATCGTCACCACGCTCGATGACGGTCGGGTGAAGATCAGCTTCCTCAACGACCGCGACGACCAGCTCGGCGTACGCGTCGTCGGGCGGCGAATCGGCGGCGGGGGTGACCGATGAGCTGCAGCCGCAACGACCGGCAGCCGGTCTCGATCATCGCGCCTTGTCCTCACACGCCCTTGCGCCCGCTCGCTTCGCGACCTGTTGCGTTATCCGGGCTCGCGCTGCCGCTGTTTTTTAGCCTGGTGCTGGTGGTCGCGCTCGCTGCTGTGGCGAGCGCCCAGCAGCACCGCGCCGAGCAAACCCGCGAGATCACCTATTGGATGCTCGACCCGGCGACCCACCAGTTCCGCATCTCGCACGACTTCACCGTCGATACCCCGGGCCAGCGCTACGTCCACAGCTTCGTACGCGCCGGCAGCGAGGTGACCGATGCCGAAGTCTGGGACGTCGACGCCGGGATGCGACTGACCACGACCAACGTCACCGGGAGCGACGTCAACGCGCTGAACTTCTATCGCAACCGCTACGACGACGACATGGTCGTCGTGCAGGCGGAGCTTCTGGCCGAAGTCGGCGCAGGTGAGTCGACTCGGGTGCGTGTCATCGAGACCTACACCGACGCAGAGCGCTACTACATGGACGGCGACGAGCTCGTCTGGGATCGCTCGCTCGGTCGGCCCTACAACATCGTCAAGCTGCCGCCCGGCTGGATGCTCACGGCCGTCAATATTCCGGCGGTGATCAGCACCGACGGCGACGGCCTGGTCTCGTTACGGTTCATCAATATCCGCAGCGATTCGATCGGCGTGGTGATTCGAGCCAAGCGCCGACCCTAGCCCGCCGTGGTGAAAGTGTGATGGGTCTGGTGGCGACGACAAGAGGCCATCTGCGGCCACGGCTTGCTAGCCCGGTCACGGCTGCGCCGGCCCGATGGCGCGCGAGTACCGCGTTGCGCTTGCTTCGGGTGCCGGCGGGGTCCCGGACAACATCCTGGGCGCAACAGGATCAGCGCGGCGGGCGCAGCGCTTTCGCCTCGGCACGCCGGCTGGCTGCCAATTCGGCCTCCCCGGTCATGTCATGGGCGCGGGCCAACGCCAGCAGCAGCTCGACGCTCGGCGGGCCGGCGGCACGCGCTTGCTCCAGGTACCGGATGGCGTCGGCGGCATCGCCGCACTCCACCAGCAAGCTGCCGAGCCCGAGGAGCACGGCGGCCGCGTCGGCGGCGCCAGGCAGCGCGTCTCGGTAGGCTGCCAATAGATCGCCGCACAGCCGGTCGCTCCCGACGATCCAGCCGCGGACGGTGTCGAGGGCCTGCTCGTGCCGGCCTTCAGCCAGCAGCAGCGAAACATATTCGTGCCGTGCCACGGCGTCGTTCGAGCCTTCGGACAGCCCGGCTAGCCGCGCCTCGATCGCCGCCTCGCTGCGTTGCAGCTCGCGAAAGCGAAGCAACAGGTCGCGGCCGGATTCGGACTCACCCTGCCGGATCAACAAGTTGCCGAGCGCCATGTATGCCTCGAGAAGGAAGGGGTCGAGCCGCAGCGCGGCTTCGAGCTCGCGGCGGGCCACAGGCTCGTCGCCAAGTGTGATCGCGGTGCGGCCGAGCTGGCGACGGATCGCGGCGTTGTCCGGGTCGAGCGCCGCGGCCCGCGTCAGCTCGGCAAGCGCGGCTTCGTTTCGCGAGGTTTCCAGGTAGAGGATGCCGAGCTGCAGGCGGGCTTCGGACATTTCGGGGTCGAGCGTCAGAGCGGTCCGTAAAGCCTCTTCCGCGGCACCCATCTCCCGCACCTGCCGGCGCGCTTCGCCGAGGCGGAAGTGGGCACGGGCGTCGCCCGGCATCAGCTCGACGGCGCGCTCGAAATACGCCAGCGCCTCCTCGGCGCGCTCCTCGTCCGCCGCCAGCAGGCCGAGCAGCAGGATGCTCGGCCCGTTGTCGGGCAGAAGTCGCAGGGCGGTTTCGACATGTTGCCGCGCCAGATCGGCGCGGCCGACCTCCGCGTAGAGCGCGCCGAGCGAGTACTGGGCCTCCAAAGACGAAGGGTCGAGGCGAACGGCGCTCTGCAGCGCCAGCAGGGCTTCGCGATAGGCGCCGGCGCGCGCGTACAACCGTCCGCGCAGGATCTGCGCCCCGGCATCGCCCGGGTATATGGCCACCAGCCTCTCGATCACCGGCCGCGCCGCCGCGTCGTCTTCGGCCTGCAGCGCCAGCTTGCCGACCACGAGGAGCGCATCGCGGTGGTAGGGATCGCGGGCCAGTACCTCTCGGTATTGCGC
>SMVB01375904.1_pt1 | contig 10571 bp, 12 predicted proteins | sample 2456461 | NCBI WGS metagenome assembly SMVB01 (sample SAMN11095934, study PRJNA526329) | marine sediment metagenome | biome: Marine sediment; feature: Surficial sediment; material: Deep marine sediment; isolation source: Hadal surficial sediment | place: Pacific Ocean | collected 2014-05 | depth...
CGATTGCAAGAAATAACTCTGGTCTTTGTTGTGATCAACTGCCTTGCGTAATCGCGTTTCTCCATCGATTTGCGTCAGCCGAGCGTAGTGACCGGTCGCAATCAGATCGGCCCCCAGTACTTTTGCATACTGTGCAAATACATTGAATTTAATTTCCCGGTTGCACAGGACGTCGGGATTGGGTGTTCTGCCTTGCTTGTACTCTTCCAGAAAGTGTTCGAATACCCTCTCCCAATATTCTGCCGCGAAATTCGCCTCATGTAGTGTTATGCCGAGTTCGTCGCAGACGGCTTGTGCGTCAGCAAGATCTTCCCGGGCAGTGCAGTAGTCTGTGCCATCATCTTCATACCAGTTTTTCATGAACAGGCCTTCGACGGAAAAGCCCTGCTGAAGGCACAAAAGCGCAGCGACCGATGAGTCGACGCCACCTGACATACCGACGATGACCCGTTTCTGACTGGGGTCAGGGCTGGAGTTTGTGTTCATGGCAAGACGATGAGTGCGTTAATCGCGCATTTTACCTGCTAAACAGCCTCTTAGGGAGCTTGTTGTATAATAGTCGCGACCGTGATGTGCGGGGGCCATTTTGAGTGCCTCGATTCAAAGAATGCCTATGTCAAACAACACTGAAAATCAGCTAACACATCTTGATGAACAGGGTCGTGCCCGCATGGTTGATGTTGGCGCCAAGGATGTCACGGAAAGAATCGCTGTTGCAGCCGGTGTTGTCTCCATGCAGCCGGAAACACTGGCGCTGATCATATCTGGCGATACAAAAAAAGGCGATGTCCTGGCTGTCGCGAGAATTGCTGGCATCCAGGCTGCAAAAAAGTGTTCCGATCTTATTCCTTTGTGCCACCCGCTTGCGCTGACCTCTGTTGAGGTGGCCTTCGAGGCCGATGAGGCAAAAAGCGAGATTCGTATAACCACTACCTGCAAGGTGGTGGCCAAGACCGGTGTTGAAATGGAGGCGCTGACTGCAGCGTCAATCGCCGCGTTAACGATTTATGATATGTGCAAAGCCGTTGATCGAGGCATGCAAATCAAGGAAATTTCGCTCCAACAAAAATCAGGTGGAAAATCTGGAAACTGGCAGCGTACAACGTGAAAGCGCACCTGGTTTTTTTTGCCAGTATTCGTGAGCAACTGGGCTGTGATGGTTTAGTTGCGGAACTACCTGAAACCTGCAAGGTCTCGGACCTTGTTGCACAACTCACTGAAGAACATGGCGATCTGTGGCGAGTCACCCTGACGGCAGAAAACCTTAAAATTGCCGTTAACCAGGAACTCATTTCCGGCGATCCGCTACTCGCAGAGGGTGATGAAGTGGCATTCTTTCCCCCGGTCACCGGAGGCTAGGATGAAAAAGCCAGGATGAAAAAGAAAGTACTCATCTGTGAAGCACCCTTCGATCTCAAAACTGAACACGACGAGTTGAAGGCTGCGGGTCTTGACGTCGGCGCTATCACCACGTTTGTGGGCACAGTGCGCGATATTAATCAGGACGACAAGGTGCGCGGGCTGCATCTTGAACACTATCCCGGCATGACGGAAAAGGAACTGGATAAAATCCTGAGCGAAGCCGAGTCAAGATGGAGCCTGATTGCGGCGACGGTGATACACCGGGTTGGTGATTTATCGCCTGGTGAGGAGATAGTGTTCGTAGGTATCGCCAGTGAACATCGGGGAGACGCTTTCAAGAGTTGCGAGTTTGTCATGGATTACCTGAAGACACGTGCGACATTCTGGAAAAAGGAAACGACAGTCGACGGTGCGCGCTGGCTGGAGACAAGAGAGACTGACGTCGCCGCAGCGAAATCCTGGGAAGACACCCCGGGCAATCCTCTTAATCAGAGGGTACCTAGAGATTAACCTTCGTTTTACTGTAGTCACCAATCTCTACAGCAACGATACGCCATGGTCCGATTCGGCTTCGATACAGTCGTAGGGTCGGGTGGCCAATCGCGGCAGTCATTCGACGTACTTGCCGATTCTTACCCTCACGGATAGATATTTCCAGCCACCTGGTAGGTTGGGACTTTCGTAAACGAATATCCGGGTCCCGCCTGGGTAACGGGCAATCAATGATTCGAACTTTTGCGGGCCTGGTCATGCCATCTTTTAGCGCAATTCCCTGGGCTAACTTTCCCAGCGCCTGCTCGCCGGGTTCTCCTTCCACTTGCACGAGATAAGTCTTTTCCATTTTGAATTTGGGATGACTGATGCGCGCCTGCAGTTTGCCATCATTGGTCAGCAGTAGTAGCCCTTCGGAATCTTTATCGAGCCTTCCGGCAGGGTAGTAGCCCGGGAGCGAAATGTAATCAGCGAGGTTCGGGTGAGCACCTGTGAACTGGCTCACTACGCCGAAAGGTTTATTGAACAATAGCAAATTATCTTGATTCAACGCCGGGTCACACCGGAAGAATTATTAGCTCTCTTCCTCTTCCTTTTCCTCGGTCTCGTCTCCACCTTGTTCGGTAAGGGGTGAAACATTGACTGCATGAGTGCCCTTTGGTCCGTCAATCATATCGAAAGATACAGGCTGTCCTGCCTTTAATGTTTTGTAGCCTTCCATGACAATCGACGAGTAATGAACGAAGTAATCTTCGCTTTCATCTTCAGGGAGTATGAAACCGTAACCTTTGGCGTTATTGAACCACTTAACTCGTCCCGTAGGCATAGTGGTGTCCTCACTGCTGTTAGCAACAGCCATGACATACGCGCAGACTCTATCTCAGTACTTGCAATGCTCAATCTACTGAACGTATGAAAACAACGGCAATAGTCGTACTGTACTGTGGATACTTTAGGGTTTCTTAAAAGGTTCCGTCAAGGGTCTTATTTCTCTATTGATAACAGGGGCTTAGAAGCCCCCAGAAGCCGACTTTGACAGAATTTGAGTAATAGGTTCATTTGGCGAAGTGTCAAGTGTTCCTCTGGGCGAGATTGTGGTTAGAATAGAGTCATAGAGGACACGAGGCGAAATTTCAACGAACCTGGCTGTTTGGCCTTCAGAAACGAAAAAAGACCCCATAAAGAGAAAGTAAGTGAAACGAATTACCGAAGGTGGCCTGGCGGCAAAAAGTCACAATGGGGATGATCATCCAGCTGAGCCAGGCAGAGACACAGGGGTACTGGAAGCACCAGTTGAACCGAAGCTAAAGAAGCCACCACTGTACAAAGTGGTTTTATTGAACGACGACTACACGCCCATGGAATTTGTGGTGGAGGTGTTGCAAATGTTTTTCGGCATGGGCCGTGAGAAAGCGACCCAAATCATGCTCACCGTGCATACTATTGGAAAAGCCACCTGTGGTATTTTCCCCAGGGATATTGCAGAAACCAAATCAGCACAGGTAAATCAATATGCACAAGAAAACCAACATCCGCTGATTGCTGAGATTGAAGCAGTTGACGATGATGACTAAAGGAAAAAGCAGCCGCTTATGCTAAGTAAAGAACTTGAAGTAACCCTGAATCTGGCGTTTAAAGATGCCAGGACCAAACGCCATGAATTGATGTCTGTTGAACATCTGCTACTGGCACTACTGGACAATACATCAGCGCTGAATGTGCTGAAAGCCTGTGGCGCAGAAATCGAAAAATTAAGACGCGAATTGGGCGAATTTCTCGAAGCAACGACGCCACTCATTCCGCAAAACGAAAAGGATCGGGAAACTCAGCCGACACTGGGATTTCAACGGGTCCTGCAACGCTCGGTGTTTCATGTCCAGTCCAGTGGCAAGACCGAAGTCGAAGGCGCGAACGTGCTGGTTGCGATTTTCAGCGAACAGGAAAGTCATGCGGTGTTCCTGCTGAAGCAGGAAGATGTCAACCGTATCGATATCGTCAATTATATTGCGCATGGGGTCACCAAGGACAGCGAAGAGACTGAACAGCCGCGCGCGAGTCCTGGGGAAGTTGGGGAAGTTGGCGAAGACGGAGAAAAGCAGGCCAGTGCCCTTGAAACTTATACAACGAACCTGAATGAAGAGGCAAAGAAGGGACGCATAGATCCATTGATCGGCCGAACTGAAGAGGTTGAGCGGGTTATTCAGATACTGTCCCGTCGGCGCAAGAACAATCCATTGCTGGTCGGCGAGTCCGGGGTGGGGAAAACAGCCATTGCAGAAGGCCTGGCCAAGCTCATTGTCGATGAACAGGTACCGGACATTATCAAGGAAAGTACCGTTCACGCACTTGACCTTGGCGCTCTTCTGGCGGGGACCAAGTATCGTGGTGATTTTGAGAAGCGGCTCAAGGCACTCCTGAACGAACTGAAAGATGAGCCCAACCAGATTTTGTTTATCGATGAAATTCACACCATTATCGGTGCTGGTGCCGCATCCGGCGGCGTCATGGATGCATCGAACCTGTTAAAGCCACTTCTGGCCTCGGGAGAAATCCGCTGCATCGGGTCAACGACTTACCAGGAGTACCGTGGTATTTTTGATAAAGACAGAGCCCTGTCACGTCGTTTCCAGAAAATTGATATCAGCGAGCCGAGTGTTCAGGATACCTATCGAATCCTCAAAGGTCTCAAGAGCCGGTATGAAGAACACCACAAGCTGAAATACACCGACCGTGCTCTGAAAGTAGCTGCGGAACTTGCGGACAAATACATCAACGATCGGTTCATGCCGGACAAGGCGATTGATGTGATTGATGAAGCTGGTGCCTATCAGCAGTTGCAGCCACCCAGCCGTAGAAAGAAGCAGATTTCGGTAGGTGATGTTGAGCAGATGGTCGCGAAAATTGCACGGATTCCGCCGAAGACTGTCTCCAGTTCCGACAAGAATGCTCTTCGAGATTTAGAAGCTAACCTCAAGATGGTGATCTTTGGGCAGGACGAGGCTATTGACGGACTGGCGAGTGCCATCAAACTCTCTCGTGCTGGGCTCAAGGAAGATGGTAAACCGATTGGCTCGTTCCTGTTTAGTGGGCCAACCGGGGTCGGTAAAACAGAAGTGTGCCGGCAATTGGCCAGCATTCTCGGCATCGAGCTGATTCGGTTTGATATGTCCGAATACATGGAGCGACACACCGTATCAAGGCTGATTGGTGCACCGCCGGGTTATGTGGGGTTCGATCAGGGCGGTCTGTTAACAGAGGCCATTACCAAGCAGCCACATTGTGTCTTGCTGTTTGATGAAATTGAAAAAGCTCATCCAGAAGTCTTCAATCTGTTATTGCAAGTTTTCGATCACGGCACCCTAACGGATAACAATGGTCGAAAGGCAGATTTCCGAAATGTCATTATTGTCATGACCACCAATGCCGGTGCTCAGGAAATGAGTCGTAATTCGATCGGATTTCAACTTCAGGATCATGCAAGCGATGGTATGGAAATCATCAAGCGTATATTCACACCTGAATTTCGTAACCGCCTGGATGCCATCATTCAGTTTGACTCATTATCCATGGACGTTATCAAAACAGTGGTCGACAAGTTCATTGTTGAAATCCAGGTACAGCTCGACGCCAAAAAAGTTCAGTTGGAAATCTCCGATGAAGCGCGGGATTGGCTTGCCGAAAATGGCTATGACAAGAAGATGGGCGCCCGGCCAATGCAACGCCTGATTCAGAACAGGATCAAGAAGGAATTGGCTGAAGATATACTATTCGGCAAACTGTCAGATGGCGGCGTCGTCGAAGTAACCGTTAAAGACGGTGATCTGGTGTTGGATATCGAAGAGCGTTCGAAAGCAACAGCCTGACCGTTACTCTCTAAAGGTAATTCTACCTTTGGTGAGGTCGTAAGGTGTAAGTTCGACCTTGACGGTATCGCCTGTCAGGATTTTGATGTAGTTCTTTCTCATCTTACCGCTGATGTGCGCGGTTACTACATGCCCATTTTCGAGTTCAACTCGAAACATGGTATTGGGCAGCGTGTCGATGACGGTGCCTGACATTTGGATCTGTTCTTCTTTTGCCATTATTCCTCGGTAGGGGCTTTGCCTGAAACGGCGTGCATTGTGCCTCAAATGATGTGTGATAGCAAAACGCTTGGTGTTAGGGATCGATGCCCACCCATGCATTATTAACATACAACTCGATGGGCTTGTAATCCATTTTGTAGCTCATCTTCTGACACTGTTTAATCCAATAACCAAGATAAAGGTACTCAAGCTTTTCGGATGCAGCGTCTTCGATTAACCAGAGTATGGCGAATACACCGAGAGCCCGGGCCTCCTCCTTAGGGTCGAAAAAAGTATAAATAGCGGATCGGCCATCATTAAGTTCATCGGCTACCGCAATTGCTAACAGTTTTTCTGAGTCGCGAAATTCGTAAAACACAGCTTCAGGTCGGCCGTCTACCAGGAAGGACTGGAACTGGTCTCTCGATGCCGGGTACATGTCGCCATCGGCGTGACGATTCGTGATATAGGCATCGTATATAGCGAAATATTCTTCGGTCAGTCGGGGGTCTTTCTTGATGATCTGGAGCGATTCGTTTGCGCGCATGACCCGTCGGTGTCTTCTTCGGGTTTTAAACGTGCTGACGGGTATTCGGACAGGAATGCACGCGGTGCAAGCCTGGCAGTAGGGTCGATAAATATGGTTGCCGCTTCGGCGAAAACCAACACTCGACAGCGCTGAATACAGATCCTTGTCAACTCTCGCCAGTGGATCGACAAACAAGGTAATAGCCTGCTTGCCTTCCAGATAACTGCAATCATGAGCGGGCGTTGTGAAGAACCTTAACTCGGACAAAGAAGTCATAATGTAACGCTAACCGACTTGACCGGGGTTCGGCAAGTTCATTGAGTCCCTAATTTGCTGCCAGGGTAGTGCCTCTGCATCGACATAGCTATCAAGGACCGATTTGAATTCGGATCGCGATATCTCATAGGCGCCCAGTGAAAAAAGGTGTGGATTTGCGATTTGGCAGTCAACCAGTGGGCAGCCATGATCCGACATCATTTGCATCAGTGATGCAAAGGCAATTTTTGATGCATCGGCCACCCGGTGAAACATCGACTCCCCAAAAAACAGTTTGCCCAGCGAGATACCATACAAGCCGCCCACCAGTTCACCTTCGATGTAGCACTCGACCGAATGCGCCTGTCCGGCTTCATGAAGCTTTATGTAGGCTGACTTCATTGCTTCGGTGATCCAGGTACCTTCCTCTGACCCCCTCATTTTACAATGTTCAATTACTGCACGGAAATTCTGATCGACCCGAATGACATAGTCTTGTCGCTTCAGGCGTTTTGCCAGACTTTTGCTTGGCACAAATGATTGCGGCGCGATGACGCAACGCGGGTCCGGTGACCACCAGAGAATCGGCTGATCATCGTCATACCATGGAAAAATTCCATGGCGGTAGGCTTGTAACAGTCGGTTGACGGACAGATTGCCACCAGCGGCCAATAGTCCGTTTGGCTCTTTGAGCGCCCCGGCAATATTGGGAAAAGTCAGGTCATGCGTATCAAGCCAAACCAGGCGATTCATCGTAACCGGTGATCACTCATCGAGATACTTTTCGGCATCAAGTGCTGCCATGCAACCGAAGCCTGCTGATGTGACAGCCTGCCGATAGACTTGATCTGCCACATCGCCTGCGGCATAGACGCCGGGGATGCTGGTCGCCGTGGCATTGCCTCCAAGGCCGGAATGGATCGTGATATAACCGTTAACCATGTCCAGCTGATCGACAAAAATCTCTGTATTGGGCGTGTGGCCAATGGCAATGAAAACGCCCTGCAAATCGAATTCGGTGGATTGGTCGGTCGCAACGTGCTTGATGCGTATGCCTGTCACCCCCATATCATCTCCCTGTACTTCTTCCAGGGTGTGATCCCAGTGAATGTGGATATTGTCTTTATCGATGACGCGGTTTTGAAGGATCTTTTCGCCCCGGAACTTGTCTCGCCGATGCACCATGATGACTTCGGATGCGATGTTCGAGAGATACAAGGCTTCTTCGAGTGCCGTATTGCCGCCGCCGATAACAGCGACCTTCTGCTTTTTGTAGAAGAATCCATCACAGGTAGCGCACGCGCTGACACCTCTACCTTTAAAAGCATCCTCGGAGGGTAAACCCAGGTATCGTGCCGAGGCGCCTGTGGTGATTATCAGGGCGTCTGATGTGTACACGGCCTGATCACCATGCAACCGGAAAGGCTTCTGCGACAGATCCGCGGTATGAATATGGTCGTAAACGATGCGGGTATTAAATCGTTCGGCATGGTTTTGCATTTCAACCATCAGATCCGGTCCCTGGAGGCCCTCGCTACCGCCTGGCCAGTTATCGACATCCGTCGTGGTCGTTAACTGACCACCAGTCTCGATGCCAGTAATAACCACTGGATCAAGGTTTGCCCGCGCAGCGTAGATGGCCGCAGACAGGCCAGCGGGTCCAGATCCAAGAATCAACAATTTGTGATGAACTTCTTCCATAAGGGGGCAGCTACCAGGTTAAGGGTAATGTTTACGAAGGGCGGCAAAATCTGCGCCCTGTTGATGATTTTCGATAATAGACCAGAGCGTGCGCCCGCGCTTGTCTTGTGCGTCAAGGGACCGGCCCGCGTCGGTGAAGAACTTCAGAAAACGTTCGAAATCAGCGACTCTCATGCCACGATAGGCTTTTAGCAAGACATGAAAGTCAGGATCGCCCTCATAGGGTTGAATCTCAAGAAAACTTTTGACGCGGTCATCATCCCAGACTTCGTCGGTTACCTGTGGTTGGCTTGGTCCTGCCATGGGAATCCTTTGCTGAACAAAAGCCGCGAATTCTACATCAGATTGGTAAGGGGAGGTAGCGAAGAGATAAAAAAAGTGTATACAAGAGGAGATTAGTTATAAGATCTAACACCATGATTTTAAAGATATTCCACGATTTTACCTAGGCAGGGTTTCCAGATTGGCGCAATCCAAGACAAGATCCAGGGATAAGCCGGATTTATCGGAACAACTCGCGCCCCGGTTAAAAGAGGGCGCTTTCATCTCGCTGGTCGCGGTCGCCCTGTACCTGGTACTGGCACTGATTTCATTCGACAAAAATGACCCCGGATGGACTTATACCGGGGTCAATGAAACCGCTAACAACCTTGTCGGTCTCAGCGGCGCCTGGATTGCTGATGTCTTTCTCTTCTTTTTCGGTTTTCTGGCCTATCTGTTCCCGATGATGCTCGGCTATCAGGCGTGGCTCATCTTTCAGGATCGCACCGAAAAGACGGAATTCAGTTGGCTGCTGTTCATATTCCGCGGGGTGGGTCTGGCGTTGACCCTTTTCGCCGGTACGGCCATTGCTGCCATGCACTTTTACAGCGTCGGTAGTGAATTCGAATTCGGCAGCGGGGGGATTCTTGGGTCCGAAATTGCCGATTTGCTCATACCCGTGTTGTCTTACGTGGGTACAACCCTGTTTCTGCTGGCTATGTTTCTGTTTGGTTTGACAGCCTTTTTGGATATCTCCTGGTTACAGGTCATGGATGTTGCTGGTCGACTGTCGATTCAATTTGCGGGATTCTGTAAACGCTCGACCCATAAATTCGTCGTTAACCTGGCAGAGCGTGCAGAGATCAGGAAATCTGCAGAACACAGGCGCGAGGCTCTCGAGAAACATGTGGAGCTACAACAACAACGGCCCGCACCTATTATTGAGGCACCGGCCCAGGTCAGGATAGAAGAGAGCAAGCGAGTCGCACGCGAACGCCAGGGTAATCTGTTCAGGATTAATGCGGTGGATGGATTACCGGCACTTCATTTGCTGGATGAACAGGATCTTGACCAGAAGAAAGGTTATTCCGCTGATGATCTGGAGGCTATGTCCCGACTACTTGAACTCAAATTGAAAGATTACGGTATCGATGCCGCTGTGGTTGCGGTTTTCCCTGGGCCGGTGATCACCCGATTCGAGATCCAGCCAGCAGCCGGCGTTAAAGTGTCAAGAATATCAGGTTTGGCGAAAGATCTGGCGAGATCACTGGCAGTGATCAGCGTTCGGGTAGTAGAAGTGATCCCTGGCAAATCAGTGGTTGGTATAGAGATCCCGAACGTCGATCGCGAAATTGTGAAAATGAGCCAGGTACTCAGGTCGAGCGCTTATGACAATTCACAATCACCATTATCCATTGCGCTCGGTCACGATATTTCAGGTCAACCGGTCGTAGTTGACCTGGCAAGAATGCCGCATTTATTGGTGGCGGGAACGACAGGTTCCGGTAAATCCGTTGGCCTCAACGCGATGATTTTGTCAATTTTGTTCAAGGCATCTCCCGAAGATGTTCGGATGATCATGATTGACCCGAAAATGCTGGAACTCGCCGTCTATGAAGGAATCCCGCATCTGCTGACGCCAGTGGTCACCGATATGAAGGACGCAGCCAATGCACTTCGCTGGTGTGTCGCGGAAATGGAAAGACGTTATCGGCTGATGGCAGCGCTGGGTGTACGGAATGTTGGCGGTTTTAATCGAAAGGTTCGTGACGGCAAAAAGGCCAAAGTGCCGCTTCTGAATCCACTCTGGCTGCCCGACCCGCTCCTGGAGGAAGCGGGTCAAAGCGCCCCGGAACTCGAAACATTACCGTTTATTGTGGTGGTGATTGATGAATTTGCCGACATGA
>SMVB01045385.1_pt1 | contig 10568 bp, 9 predicted proteins | sample 2456461 | NCBI WGS metagenome assembly SMVB01 (sample SAMN11095934, study PRJNA526329) | marine sediment metagenome | biome: Marine sediment; feature: Surficial sediment; material: Deep marine sediment; isolation source: Hadal surficial sediment | place: Pacific Ocean | collected 2014-05 | depth 0-1...
GACTTCGGGTTGTTGGCCATGGTCAAGATGAGTTCATCGAGGCCACAGCGTCAAGCTCAGGTACCGTAACTGCGCGGGCTCCGCGAAAACCTCATCCGCCTTGCGGATGTTGACTTCCTGACCTTAGCCCGCGGCCCGTGGGGTCATGATCTCGTGGCTCTTTCTGGTCGACCGAACCCTCACCGGGATGGCTCGGTCACCTCTCCAGCTTGCCACTGTTCCCTCATCCATTCGCCCGCGATCCGCAAGGGGGCGATGTAGTCTCCCATCATGTAATGACTGGCCCCTGCGAGCTTTGTCATCTGCACCTGATGACCCCGCTCCGCGAGGAGTTCGGCGGTTTCCTCGGCGGGCCCGTACGGGACGACTTCGTCGTCCGGACTATGAATGAGGAAAACCGGCATAGCCCCGAGTCCATCCAGCGAATCGTCCCCTCGAGACCCCGCAATCGGGATAGCGCCGGTGAAAAGGTCGGCGTGACGGGTTGCCATGTACCACGTGCCCCGACCGCCCATGCTGAAGCCCGTGACGAGGATTCGCGTGCGGTCGATGGTGTGATTCTCGAGCACGTCGTCCAGGAGGGCCAGGACCGCCTGTTCCGAGCCCTCGGTTGCCCAGCTCCGTGTTGGAACGTCGGGCGCCACGATCACCGCCCCCCAGCTGCGCAGCGCCGGGTCGACGATCTGCTGCATGAAGTCGCTTCCGTAATACGGAGCTCGACCGCCAGGGTGCAGGGCGAGGATCAACGGGCGTGGGTCATCGGAGTCGCCGTCGTACCCAGCCGGGAGTGAGATCGCGTACGTCATCTCCTCTCCGCTGGCCAGCTCGAAGACGGTCTCTGTCACGTGGGGAACCGCTCGCGTCTGGGCGAACAGCTGCATCCCGGGTGCTCCCGAGACGAGCGCCGCCGGCGCGAGTAGGCACACACGGACGAGAAAGCTCATAGCGGGGTTCGGGCGGGACGCTGAATCGAACATGGCGCACAATATGCGTCTCAGGAGTGCGGGGTGGCAAGCACCCCGGGTGGCCCGGGACCGTTTCAGGCGGAGGGCAGGCTCCCACCGGACACCGCCTCCACCAGGTGCAGACCAACGTGCCTGGAGATCACCTCGTAATCCCGATCCACGGCCAGGATGGGCCGTTGCTCTCGGAGCGTGATTACGGCGATCAGGCCAGAACCTTAACCGGTCTCGCGTACAAATGCCGGGACCCTTACGAGCACGTACGTAATGTGCCCCCCTTCCGGCACCAAGTAGCTGTGAGGGGTCCCGGCCGGAATGTGGATCATATCCCCCGGGCCCAGAGCATACCGCACTCCGCCCGCAATGCCCGTGCCCCGGCCCCCCGTGCGGTTGAGCATTTCGCCGCCCACGAGCAAGGTCCCTTGGCCACTCTTCACGAACACGACGTCGATGATGTCGTCATGTATCTCCGGGATTCCGTCCGCGTCCCGATAAATGAATCGGAAGCGGTGGGCTCCGGCGGGGTTGCCGTAGTCGGCCAGAGTCTCGCGAGAAGAGTGGTCCGGGCCCACCCTGGTCGAGAGGGCCGCATCACGCTGTTCCAGCTCCGAAGACCTCCACATGGCGAACCCCGGCGGCTCGAACTCGAGCACCGGCGCGTCGGCGAGGAGAACAGCCTCGCCTACGAATGCCGGGACCCTTACAAGCACGTACGTAATGTGCCCCCCTTCCGGCACCAAGTAACGGTGAGGGGTGTTGGCCGGAATGTGCATTATGTCGCCGGGGCCCAGTGCATACCGCGTCCCACCCGCAATCCCCGTGCCCCGGACACCGGTGCGGTTGAGCATCTCGCCGCCCACGAGCAAAGTCGCTTCGCCGCTCTTTACGAACACGACGTCGAGGCCGTCCTCATGTATCTCGGGGAATCCGTCTGCGTCCCGATGAATGAATCGGAAGCGCCAGACTCCGGCGGGGTAGCCGTAGTCGGTGAGCGTCTCACGGGCGGAGTGGTCCTCGCCCACCCTGGCGGAGAGGGCTGCATCCCGCTGTTCCAGTTCCGAAGAACTCCACATGACGAATCCCGGCGGAGCGGCCTGAATCACCGGCGCTAGGACAGCAGCGACCATCAAGATACGAAGTGGCGCGATCATGGTCTTCTGAGCTCCGGGTTAACGGTTACGAGTCCTCTCGAATTCCTCCGCCAACTCCGGCGACAGCGGGTATATGTCGCGGAACCGATAGCGCTTGTCCAAGAGCAGCTCGAGCTGGAACTTCTCTCGGGCTTCGCTCCGAGCCGCATACTCCAACACGTCGTCGAGAAGCTCCGGCGGGAAGAAGAAGACTCCGCCGTCGTCGCCGACCACGATGTCACCCGGCAGTACCGTGACGCCGCCGATCCGGACGGGCACGCTGTACTCCACGCCGAGCCAGGAGGTCGTGATCGGGTCCGAGAACCTGTGTAGAACCGGGAAGCCCTCGAACCGGTCGTCCTGCAGTCCGGCGAAGTCGCGCATGCCACCGTCGATGACGACACCCGCCACCCCACGCATCTGAATTCCGGTGGCTCCCATGTCACCGAAGAGATTGTGGCCGTCGCTGCCCCCGAGCTCGGCGACCACGACGTCGCCGGGCCGGGCTTCCTCGGACACGCGCGCATAATATCTGCGATCCCAGTTTCCCTCCTGGGCGAGGACCCTGGCCGCTCGGGCCAAGTCCGGTCGTGGGGGAAGGAACCGCAACGTCAGAGCCCGCCCCACCAGACGTTCGCCTGGACGAGTGTTCGCGAATCCCCGAGCATAATTGGTGCGGTAATCGCCGACGGCTCCGAAGATGACCTCGAGGGGGATCGATCGGAGCTGATCGAGCTGTTCCTGCGTCACCTCGGGCCGGCTCGACGCCAGGACGTCCATGATTGCGGAGTACGACGTCCGGTTCATCCTGAAGCCGTCGGGGGCTTGCACATCGGGCCTGAAGGTCTGGTCGAAGGGCTCCTGCGCGTACGCCCCTCCGGCCGAGACAAGCAACGTCACCAGGGTGAGGGCGTGAGTCGGGCTCATGGCGATTTTCTCCGAATCAAGGTGTAGCGTGCGACGGCGTCAGACAGGGCGGACAACATGCGTCTATGACGCGTGAGGGTGCAAGGAGGGGAGAGGCCGAAGCCCGGTTTCGGGCCTCGCCTGAGCGTCGTAAGCTCCGGGGGTAGCGTCTTGGCGTCCGCTCCCACATTGTGTTCTTGTCGATGGCCGACGTTCATCTTGACTCGCCGGGCAGGAAGCGCTTTTCAAGAGGAACCCGTTCATGCTCCGCTACCGGGCCGACATCAAAACGTTGCTCTGGATGGCAATGACCACGTCACTCTTTTTCTACCTGTGGCGATCGACGGGCACAAACTGGTGGGCATATTCTGTATTTCTCTATCTCTCCGTTTCCGTGTCGATCATGGCGCATAATCACAACCACGTGCGCATGTGGACCCACAAAACGCTCAACCTGCTCACCGACGTCTGGATCACGATCTTTTACGGGTTTCCGGTCTTCGGTTGGGTTCCGACCCACAACAAGAATCATCACAAGCACAACAATCGAAAGCCGGACGACACGCACACGTGGAGGTTTTGGGAGGCGAACAACTTGCTCACCGTGATCGCCTTCCCAGCCGTCAGCGGTTTTTATCAACAGAAAGCCATCAACAAGTACCTGGGCGAGATCCGGCGGCGAGACCGCCCATCGTTCATCGCCTGTATGATCCAAATTGTTTGTCTGGTGTCATGGCTCGTTGCTGCATTTTTGCTGGATTGGCGCAAAGCGCTCCTTTATGTGGTCCTCCCGCAACAGGTATCCTTGAATACGGTGCTTGTCTTCAATTACATCCAGCACGTTCACGCTGACGAAGAAGACGAGTGGAATCATTCACGCAATATTACGGGGTGGATGATGAACTTCCTGATGTTCAACAATGGGCTGCACACGGTGCATCACCTCAAGCCCGGATTGCATTGGAGCCTCGTGCCGGCGGCGCACCGGGAGATCGAGAGCAAAATCGATCCGGTCCTGAAGGAGCCGTCTTTCCTCTGGTATTTTCTGCGAGCGTATGTGCTGGGGCTCTTTATTCCAGCGTTCCGGACCGACTCGATGCGGTTACGTCGCCAAAGACTCGAGGCAGCGGCGGACTGAGCAACCAGCCTCGTGCGGTGTGTACGGCGGGCTAGCGCTTCCGAATCACACGCCCCGCCAACGTGCCCGTAAAGGCACCGGAGGATAGGGCGGCCTCTCCGTTCACGAATACCTCGATCATGCCTTCGGCGAGTTGATGGGGCTCGGTGAAGGTGGCGGGGTCGTTCAAGAGGGCCAGATCGAAGATCACGACGTCGGCGTAGGCTCCCGGGCGCAGCACACCCCGGTCGGATATGCGAAAAACCTGTGCGGGGAGTCCCGTCATGCTGCGGATCGCCGAGGCGAGGTCCACGATCTCCTCCTCCAACACGAATTGGCGAATTTTCCTGGGAAAAGTGCCATAGGACCTGGGATGAGGCACCCCCTCCATCCACGGCACGAGACCACCGTCCGAAGACGTCATGTTCCAGGATGGAGCCATCAGCGTCGCGATGTCGTCTTCGTGCATGTTGTATGAGATGATACCGGGTCCTCCCCGCCTTAGCAGGTCGATCGACGTGTCGATCGGGTCCTCACCGCGCTCGCGGGCGAGATCTGAGAGGAGCCGCCCCTCGATAGACTCGTCGGGGCGGAATCGTCGGAACTGGATACGGTCTGCACCACCCCTCCTATCCAGATTTTCGACCATTGCCGCGCGGATGTCGGCCATAACCCCTGGGCGGTCGAAGCGCGCCATGAGCGAATCGTTGCCACCGGCCTGCGCCCACCGGGGCAAAAGGGCCGCGGCGAGACCGGTGGAGGACGCTGCGTAGGGGTACTGATCGGTGTAGACCTCGACACCCTCTTCCCGGGCGGCTTCGATTCTCTGGGTGATGACGGTTCCGAACCCCCACACTCGTGGGCCCAACGCCTTGACATGGGTGATCACGCCTGGAATCCCGGCCCTGCGGGCGACGTCGATCACCTCTTCCACCGAGGCTACGAGGCCGACGCTGTAGTCGGATTCGTCGCGAATATGACTTGTATAGGCCCCCCCGAACGTGGCCACCACCTTCGCCAACTCGACGATCTCGGCCGGATCCGAGTAGCTCCCGGGAACGTAGAACGTCCCCGACGAAAGCCCGAATGCGCCCTCCTCCATGGCACGTCGCACCAGCCCGCGCATCTCCTCCATCTCCCCGGCGGTAGGTGCGCGATCTTCGGCTCCCAGGAGGAGCCGGCGGATCGACCCGTGGCCCACCAACTGTGCCGTGTTTACACCCAAGCCATCTCGCAGCAGCTCCCTCCTCTGACGAGCCAGGTCTACGGGGCCACCGCCGTCTGGATTGATCACCACGGTCGTGAGCCCCTGCGCCAGCAACGGCTCCCCGTGGCTGAGTCCCATCGTGGCCAGTCCAGGCCCCGCGTGAGAGTGGGCGTCGATGAAGCCCGGTGTCACGTACAGTCCCGTAGCGTCGATTTCACGCTCCGCGGTGGCCGCCCCGAGATCTCCGATCGCGGCGATTCGGTCTCCATCCAGAGCCACGTCGGCGAAGAACCAGGGATTGCCAGTTCCGTCGATCACCCTCCCGTTCCGAATGATGACGTCATAACTCTGAGCATGGGTGATCGCCGGAGTGGCCAGCGCCACCAGGAGTGCCAGCAGCGAGCTGATGGAGGTGTACCGAAAAATGTGCATGGGTGTGTCCTTGAGGGATATTCGTTCCTTGAGGGATGGGCGTTGAGGGATATGCGTTCTTTGCGAGATATTCGGTCCGAAGGCCCGTGCAGGGGTGGGAGTAAGGTGAGGGGCGGCGTCACACCGGTCAACTAGAGAGCTTCGGCGAGGACGTCGCCAGGTCGCTAGCCGTCCCGGGCCCGCCACCCTACCTTCCCCGGTCCGACGGTTCCATGAGCATCATGCGGAGCGAACAGGGGCCGACCGCACTTCAGTGGAGCGATATATGACTCGGCTCGCAGCTCTTCCCGTACGATCATACTGGTGCGGGCCACCGTGGCGGGCCAATCCTACCGGTCGGTCACCGACGCACGACTCGTGAGTCCCGAAGCCGAAAACTGACTTTCATATCGGGGAACTTACAACGGGTGGGGATACAGCCCGCTCGACCAGATCGACGTTTCCAACGTGCAGAATCTCACCCCTGTGTGGGCGTTCTCGACAAACACCACGGGCGGCCACGAATCCCCACCGATCGTCAATGACGGGGTGATGTTCATCACCGCCCCGGGCAATCGGCTGTATGCTCTGGACGCGCAGAACGGGGACCTGCTGTGGCGCTACCAGCATACGCTTTCTCCGGATCGGATCGCGCTGCACGACACCAACTTTGAACACGGTGCCGGGAGCGAGCTGGGTGGTCCTTCCACCACGGGGGAGGGGTCGGTATCGGGAACTCGTTGCACGCCGGGCAGGTGGTGGCGGCGGATGGCTCCCCGGCGATGTCCGAGAGGATCCGACGAGTGCTCACCAAACGATCCGGGCATCGGGGTCGTGCGTCACGCAGACGCCGGCTATGACGCCGCCGTCGAAACGGCCGCCCGGGAGGGTCTTCGCCTGCCGATGCGGGAGAGTTGAGACTCACCCTCACGGGACTGTGGCTTAGCCTAAAGCGGTGTCCTTCACGGCGCGACGAAGGGAGGCGATGCGTCGGGCCGCCGAGCCTTCGTCCCGTCCAGCCATGTTGATGCCACCGGACTCTACTGACCGTCCGGGATGCACCTCACGTCGCGCTGTACATGGGCAAGCTCTCGATCAGGGGCCTCCCCTTCGGCCCACTGCAACAGACTGTGGGCCCGTCTACCGGCGTCGTCGCCCCACCCAGACGCCGCTCTACCCGCTGGTTCAGCAGCACCTCGAGACCTTCCTCACACAGGCTGCCGAGGCGAACCCAATGGGGGGTGGCGTCCCCTCGTGGGTCGAGCGCGACTTCCGGGCCTATCTGCGCTGCGGCATTCTCGCTCATGGATTCGCACGAGCACGGTGCGCTGGCTGTGGCTACGACTTTCTGGTCGCGTTCAGTTGCAAGGGCCGCGGTGTGTGTCCCTCCTGTAACGCTCGCCGCATGGTCGAGACCGCGGCCCATCTCGTCGATTACGTCTTGCCGCCGCTGCCCGTACGCCAATGGGTGCTCTCCGTGCATAACTCCGGGCGGAAGATCAATCACCGCGTCAATCTCACGTGAGGCCAGGAGCCTGCTTCTCTCTTGCCGGTCTCAGCCGCCTCGGTCTGCGAGACTCGACGGGATCAACACCACTCCCTTACCCTGATCAGAAAGGTGAAACAGCATGTGATGGACCCAGAGCCACTCCGAGTTTCGCGGCGCTTCGTCAAACGGCCACCGGTCATCTGGTGAAAGAGGATCACCGCTTCGCCGGAGACGCCCCATGGCGGTTCTATGGCAATCCGGTCTGCCTTGAGAAGCCCGAACTGATCGTCAAGTAAAGTGTCACCCGTACGCAACTCCGGCTCGGCCCCGTGCAGCAGCAAGCGAAGAAAGGAGATTTGCCAGCAGAACACGCTCACTTCTTGACCGCAGATCGTGAGCTGGTCGTCCTTCTTCATGTTCCAGCCAGAAGCTAAGATCGTACCCATTCCGAAGGCGGGGTCGTAAAGCGTTCCGGTCAAAGGAGCGAGCAGCTCTATCACAAGTTGTGCAACCCCCCGGTGGGTCGGGGCGGGCTCAGCTCTACGGGGATTCTGCTGAATATCAATTAGGAGATTGGCTAGCCCCCCATGGGCGGATTCGTCCGGAGGTTCGAAGAATCGATCAATCCACCCCGCCGCAGCCAAATCGTCACTTGGCACCCGACTAGCCGGGGTTAAAGCGCGAGCTAGATCCGGACCCAGCTTCAACTCTTCCTTCAGTATCATAGTTCGCCACTTATCCCGCCCCTCATCCGGATCTGCTAGGATCGCCTGCCAGATCGTCGACATCGCGCCAGCGGTGGGATCAGGGCGCTCGTACAGGCAGGAGTTTCTGAAGAGGAGTTGTAGCCAGGTCAACAGCCGACCCTGGGTGAGCCGCCGTCCAAGATCCATTCGGCTCGGTAAATCGGGCCAGGGCCCTGTCCTGGCCGGAGCATCGACGCCCAATAACAAGATCGGGGAAGCACGGCTACGGATCCTGGAGATTCGGGGCGTGGAGTACGCCGTCAGAAGCGGGTAATCACCAGGCGGAACCCGAGGAATGGCCGGCGCGATCCGGGTTCCGTACTGCCTCGAAACCCCGTCCGGACGAGTCTCTCTTCATCCATGAACGAACCTCCACGTATCACCCACCGGGGGTCCGCGTCGAGGCCCTCCCGGTCGTTCGAGTCGTAGGGATAGGCCTGGTACAGACTGCGGGTCAGCTCCCAAACGTTGCCACTCATGTCGAGAAGGCCGAAAGGGCACTCCGGGCATTCGAAGCTGCCGACCGGCACCGTACCCCGCCCCTGGTAGTTGGCCCGGTCCCGTCTCGGCTCATTCCCCCAGGGATAGACCCTCCCGTCGGACCCCCGCGCCGCCTTCTCCCATTCAGCTTCGGTCGGAAGGCTGATCCGCCATCCGTCGCGGAGCAGCCGGGCGATCTCAGGGGGCGTCTCAGGCCACTCCCTGAGTGCCGTCTCGAGCCATCGGGCGTAAGCGATTGCGTTGGTCCATGAGACGTCGGCCACCGGATGGTCCGGAGTATAGAGCCTCTTGTCCCAGAGCAGTCCTTGGAACGCCTCGTCATCGGCCTTGTATCCCGTCTCCTCGACGAACGCCCAGAACTGAGCGACCGTGACTTCGTATCGGCCGATGTAGAACGCCGGAAGATCCACCGTCCCCTGCCCCGAACTCGAGAGCCGCCCGAACCTGGGACGTGAACTCGGCCACCACTCATCCTCGAATGACAGCGGGTCGATCACGGGGTCACTTCCCATCAAGAACGGGCCGGCCGGAACCTCCACAAAACCGAGGAGCCCTTCATCCGGGAGAAACCATGCGTCGGAGCGGAAGCCCGAAAGGTCTCCAAGACTGACCGTAAGCCGGGAGAGGCGCTCTATGTCGCCCGCCGATTCGAGCTGAGCCCGCTGGAGGACCATCCATACCGCGACGCCCAGGATCAGAAAGACCACCAAGGCTATTCCGCCCATCGAGGGTGGCGACCCGCCTGTGTCTCGCCGCGACTCCTCTCTCGCACTCACAGTGACCGCACACCCCCACCGCAGGCGAAGGTCCAGCCGTGATCGCAGGCCCGGGCGTACAGGTCTTGCTCTGGCATCTCCGTCAAGGCTCGGCTCCCCTCGCGTAAGAGCAGTTGGAGGTCGATGATGCGTGGGTCCGGCCGACTTGGACTTCCCGGCTCCAGAAGGTTGACACATCCGGCCTTGAACCGGACCTCGCACGCCCTCGAGAAATAGGCAGTTGCAAGGTCTGAGTCGGCCTCCAAGATCCGGCCCTCCAGTAAATGACTACCCAACTCGTTACACGCCCATCCCGAGTTGTCAACACAGTATGAGTCCTCGATCTGGATCAGCCGTGAACACGCTCGTCGTCGCCCCTCCTCACAGGCCTGTTGCCAGAACGGTAGGCTGTCGCCCGTGTGCCGCGCGTCCGTCCGTCCCAACACCGTCATAGCTCCGAAGAAGACGATCCAGACCGACATATAGGCCAAGTTGGCCCGTGCGGGAGCCCAATCCCGTCGCCACCGACCCCAGCCAGGACGTCTCCCAATGGTGCGGGCCAGGCCGTCGATCACCTGAACGCTCAGATTCAAGAGCGGCACACACAGAAGCTTGTCGTAGAACGTCGGCGCGCCGAGGGCGCCCAGAAGCGCATAGAGACCGAAAGCACCCACGCCGTACAGCCCGCCGAAGATGCTCTTTCCGAGCGGCGTCCTCGGCGAGGTGGACGGATCAGTCACGAGCAGAAGGAGTCCGAGAAAGACCCCCGCGGGGATCTCGGAGTCGACGAAGTAGGGTACGCCCGTGACCGCCCAATACAGGGCGCTCAGGCCGAACAACATGATTGCCGCGGACCCGGCGATCAACGTGATCGAAAAGAAGTACATGACGATCAGGCCGATTAAGAACATAAACGAGTAGATGTAGGGAGGGATGGCCAGCGTCGAGGCGATCTCCTGCCCCCAGGTCAGCTCTGTGGTATTCGTGGCAATCAATACCAGGGAGAACAGCCCCAACGAAAAGGCGGAGGGATTGAAGATGTGCACCCTTTTCCCTTCACGATTCCACCGTACGAACTCCTTCCCCAGGAACCCGACCGCCAGCATCAGGAATTGGAGGTAGAACCAGTCGTCCCGGAACCACAGAAACAGGTTCGTGCTGAAAATGATGGGAAACGGCCCGAAGCCGAGCACATAACTACCGCGCCGGGTCCAGGCCAGCAGCATGTCGAACGCGTAGGCGAACACCAACTGGGCCACGAGGAGCAAGGCAAAGTCGTAGACAGGCCGCCAGAACCAGCCCCAGTACACGAGCACGGCCACCTGAACGAGCGCCTGCAGGTAA
>SMVB01203219.1_pt1 | contig 10568 bp, 8 predicted proteins | sample 2456461 | NCBI WGS metagenome assembly SMVB01 (sample SAMN11095934, study PRJNA526329) | marine sediment metagenome | biome: Marine sediment; feature: Surficial sediment; material: Deep marine sediment; isolation source: Hadal surficial sediment | place: Pacific Ocean | collected 2014-05 | depth 0-1...
GCTGCAAGCCGATGCCGCGATTACAGCCAGTTACGAGGACAGTTGCCAATTTAAGCTCCAAAATGCCCCCAAAGGGCTCATTCCAAGGCACCTGGGTTCTCCCCAAATGCGTAAATGTGTAAACGATGTGTGCGGAATAATCTGTAATCTATCTGTCAGGAAGCACATAAGCAATCAATGTCAATTGCAACAACATTCGTGCTATGGCCTGCAACGCACGGCCATGGCCCTGGCTCCAGCGCCACATCAGAACCACGACGACTGCGACTGGAAAATAGAAAGCGCCAGTTGTGGCACTGATATTTTTGCAATATCTACGTTGGGTTACCTCTCGTCTGGTGGTCGAACAGTCAGGGTTGACCGCCAGATTAATACCGACAACGCATTAGCACTAATCACTCATCATTCACGGTTTATAATCGTTCTCAATAGCACCCAGGTGAGCTAGCGCGTGAGCGAGTCGATTTTTCAAATGGACGATGATTGGTTGGTTTTTAATACTAGTCCGTCACCGCCAGTGTTCAAACTGCCACCTGGCGCCGTCGACGCACATTGTCATATATTCGGTCCAGGCAACGTTTTTCCATACGCAACCGAACGTAAATACACGCCCTGCGATGCACCGAAAGAAAAACTCTGGGAGTTACGTGATTACCTGGGATTCGAGCGCAACGTCATTGTTCAAGCGACTTGTCACGGCACCGACAATCGGGCCTTGCTGGATGGATTAACTAATTCGGCTGGCCGGGCCCGTGGAGTGGCGTCCGTGCAGAAAACGGTAACGGACGAAACCTTACAAGTCCTGCACGATGCTGGTGTTCGCGGCGTCCGATTCAATTTTGTAAAACGGCTCGTCGATACCTTGCCGCACGATACTCTTGCTGAGATCGTCGAACGAATATTCCCTTTGGGGTGGCATACAGTCATATACTTCGAGTCACAGGATTTGGCACAACTCTACGATTTCTTTTCGTCACTGCCCGGCATTGTCGTTGTGGATCACATGGGGCGACCGGATGTAAGTCTGCCTGTGGGTGGCGCCGAATTCGAACGGTTCATGAAGCTCCTGGCCGACAATGAAAATTTTTACACCAAGGTCAGTTGCCTAGAACGCCTCTCGAATATTGGTCCACCAGAATATTCGGATGTCTTGCCGTTCGCGAAGACTGTGATTGAGGCATTTCCCGACCGGGTTCTCTGGGGCACGGACTGGCCGCATCCAAACATGAAAACGCATATGCCGGACGACGGCAATCTGGTGGATATTATTCCTCTAATAGCACCTACCTCAACATCGCAACAAAAGATGCTGGTGGACAATCCCATGAAACTGTATTGGCCCGAGGTGTGAGTGATGCCGCTTAAGAAGCCCTACGCATGCATTCCTGGAACAACGATATTCGATGGCGATATGGCGAGACGTGGATATCATCTTAATCAGTTCTGTATGTCGTTGATGAAGGAACAGAACCGACAACGTTTCAAATCCGATCAGCGCAGCTATCTCGACCAATGGCGCATGACCGAAGAACAAAAAAAAGCGGTGCTTGATCGAGACTATAACCAGATGCTTGCACTCGGCGGCAACATCTATTTTCTTGCAAAGATCTTTTCCTGCGATGGACAATCGTTCGAGCAGGCTGCTGCATCGATGACCGGTATGACCCTGGACGACTATCGGAACATGATGCTCAGTGGTGGACGAACGCCCCATAGCGAAAGTGGCGACGGGGATCAGGCAGATGGCTAAAATCACGGCCGGTGTCGCGATGTCGCACATTCCGGCGATCGGCGCCGCAGTGGACCAGGGAAAGACGGAGGAAGCGTACTGGGAACCGGTGTTCAAGGGGTTTGAGTTTTCGAAAACATGGATTGCGGCGGAAAAGCCGGACGTTATATTTCTCGTTTACAATGATCACGCCTCTGCTTTTGACTTAAGCATGATTCCCACGTTTGCGATCGGTTGCAGCGATTCGTTTGAACCGGCGGATGAGGGTTGGGGCCCGCGACCTGTGCCGACCGTCAATGGTCACCCCGAGTTTGCGTGGCATATCGCACAATCGGTCATTCAGGACGATTTCGATCTAACCTTGATAAACGAAATGACTGTTGACCACGGCTTGACTGTTCCTTTATCACTGATGTTCGGCACACCGAAAGAGTGGCCGTGTCTTGTAATCCCATTCGCTGTGAACGTTGTTGTATACCCACCGCCCTCCGGACAGCGCTGCTACCACCTGGGTGCGGCCATTCGCCGGGCAGTCGAGTCCTTTGACGAGGATCTGAACGTTCAGATATGGGGAACCGGTGGAATGAGCCACCAGCTACAGGGTCAAAGGGCCGGATTGATCAACCAGGAATTCGATGCGAATTTTCTCGACCGGCTGGAATCCGATCCAAAAGAATTGGCCGCAATGCCGCACCTCGACTATTTGCAGCACGCCGGATCGGAAGGAATCGAATTAGTCATGTGGCTGGTAATGCGCGGTGCGTTGGATCAGGACGTCGAGACACTGCACCGGTTTTACCATGTGCCGGCGTCCAATACGGCAGTCGGTCATATTATATTGAAGAATCGTGCAAAGTAATTAGTCATGAGGAAACGGTAATGAAAGTGGTTTTGGCGGGTGCGGGCGCGTTCGGTACAAAGCATCTTGAGGGCATTAAAAAAATCGACGGCGTCTCAGTGATCGGTCTGGTTGGACGGCGACTGGGGCCGACCCGTGAGGTTGCCGGGAAGTACGGAATCGAGCACGCGTTTACCGACTTGTCGGAAGCCCTAAAGTTGCCGGAAGTCGAGGCGGTAATTCTTTGCACGCCGACTCAATTGCATGCGCCACAGGCTATTCAGTGCATGGATGCCGGCAAACACGTGCAGGTCGAAATTCCGCTGGCCGACTCGTGGGCGGATGCGAAGGCAGTCAGGGACAAACAGGAAGATACCGGATTGATCTGCATGGTGGGTCATACGCGTCGATTCAATCCGTCTCACCAGTTCCTCCACAACAAAATTCAGGCGGGCGAACTCCATATCCAGCACATGGATGTTCAGACGTATTTTTTCCGCCGCAAAAACATCAATGCCAAGGGGGAGCCTCGTTCCTGGACAGATCATTTGCTGTGGCATCATGCGGCGCACACCGTTGATTTGTTTCAATACCAGACGGGAGAGAAGGTCGTAATGGTCAACGGCTTGCAGGGTCCGCAACACGCGGAACTGGGGATCGCCATGGATATGTCTATTCAGATGCGAACAGAGAACGGTGTGCTGTTGACATTATCGCTGTCGTTCAACAACGATGGCCCGCTGGGTACATTCTTTCGCTACATTTGCGACGAAGGCACTTTCATCGCCAGTTACGACGATCTTTTCGATGGCAAGCAAAACCCGATCGACGTGTCACAAGTGGCCGTATCCATGAACGGGATCGAGCTACAGGACCGGGAATTCTTTGCCGCGATCAGTGAAGGTCGCGAACCCAATTCGTCTGTTGGCAAGGTACTGGAGTGTTACCGCACGCTGCATCAGATTGAACAGCAGCTCTAGGCGCCGCCGCGATTGGCCAATACTTGCACCGACTGCGAAGAAAAAATTAAGAACACACCGGTGTCAGAGATCATCAAGAAACTCAAGTACCGCCTGGTTGAACTCATCGACCTGGTCAATGTTAACAAGGTGAGCAGCATTCGGGAAAACAACCAACTCTGCATCAGGTATACCAGTGGCCCAGGTCCGGTAATGAGCTTTGGCAACGTCATTGTCATGCGCGCCTGATATAACAAGGGTCTGCACCTGTACTTCGGCAAGTCGTTGTGATCGCGGGATGTCAGAAGATGACAGCTTTTCTACCGGGACATGACCGTCAAAATACCGGAACCGTGGCATATTATCGGTGAGGACCTTCATTACCCGGGCTCGTGCAGAGTCTCGCATTGGGCCTTGATGCGGATCATTTCCCCATACCGCAGCCGCTGCAGCTGCGCCGGATTTTTTCCCCGCTTCGGTGGAACGTGCAAACATTTCACTGTATGCCGGTACATGTACACTCAGATTGGCTGAGACGAGAATCAATGCGTCCACTATCTCCGGATGTTCCAGTGTTAAATCGTATGCGATTCCTCCGCCTCTTGAAATGCCCAGCAGGTACGTCTTGCCTATGTTCAGAAACTTTAATAAGGCATAGAGATCTTTCGAATTGGAAAACGGTTTGTCACGGTTTCCAGACTTGCCAGCACCGCGTAGGTCGTAGCGGACAACTTTATAGTGTTGGGCAAACACAGCAAACTGATCATCCCATGCCCGGCTGTCCACCGCTCCGCCGTGGATCAAAATCAGAGGATGACCGTCACCGGCAATTTCATAATACAGTTCTGTCCCGTTTACAGTTGCAATACCGGTCTGGTTGCTTGTCTGCGCAGTGACTGTGGATAAATTTCCAATAAGAAGTAGCAGCAACAGCGGTATTTTTAGCTGCTTGAAACGGTGAGCGGTGTAATTCAATTTTGCAGTATCGATCAAGTTTTTTGTCCCGTGTTAATTTTTCAAAAAGATACCAAGGAAATTGAGTGGCGGTCAAAAAATTTGATTCGCTCACATCAATACAGTTGTAAGGAATTTTGTGATTGTGAGCCATACGATGCATTCTGAAAGATTAAATGTTGAGACCTTGAGCGGAAGTTATCGATGAAAAGGCTGATTGCGTACTTTGGATTATTTCTATCTATAACCTGTCCGCATGTTTTACTTGCAGAAGATATTCTCCACGTAGGCGGGTTCTCCGGATTAGGGGTGGCAACTGATGTGGCGGAACGAAAAGGTTTTCTTGAAGCTGAGGATTTGACTCTCGAGTTTGACAGGGTGGATACCTCGATTGAGCTGATGACGAATTTCATCAGCGGAAAATACGACATTATTCAGACCAATGCAGACACCATCATTGCCTGGGCCGAGGGTCAGGGCATGGATAAGCAAGCGCATGACTTCATCATCATCATGGGAGGTTACAGGGGACGAGCGCCATTGGAACTCGTGGTGGCTCCGGACATCTTGAGTGTTGCGGATCTGCGGGGAAGAGTTCTGGCTGTGGACGCTATCAATACCGGCTATTCAACGATGTTGGTGTACATGCTCCGAGAAGAAGGTCTGGTGTGGAAAAAGGACTACGAGCTGAAGTCGATTGGCGGCGGCCCAATGCGGCAAGAAGCCATGCTGAATGGAGAAATTATTGGTGGGCTGGTACCCCTGAACGATGAACTGAAGCAAATGGGGTTTCACAGGTTGCTTACGTCTCTGGACTACATAACTGACTACGCAAGGGGTGTCACGGCTGCTAGACCGGAGTGGGCCGACCAGAATGAGGGCCTGCTGGTACGCTATATACGGGCCATGGTTGGCGCCATAAATTGGCTGCTGGATCCCGAAAACAAACAGGATGCGATCGCCAGCATAATGGCAGCCGACGAAATTTCATCCACCGCGGCACTACAGGTCTATGAAGAAGCTGTAAATCCCACGTTCGGGTTTATTCCCAATGCCAGGGTCGAACCATCGGGCATCGAACAAATACTCAAGTTACGAGAGGTCATGGGTCAGATGGAACCTCCACTGCCATCCCCGGATAAATATATTGAGGCGCGATTCTATCAATTAGCGATGGATTCTTTAGCTCACTAACCCCTATAGATTAAGGGGTGGGGAATCGAAGCATGCAACGGGGAATAAAATATCTAACTGGCGTGTTGCTTGTCGAACTGGCCCTGCACGGCGCAGGCGCTGCAGCGCAAATAGTTTCCTCGCAGGACAGAGCGGCGGCTGGCCGTGGTGTCTACACTGACAATCTGCAGCGATCCACCAGGGTGTTTACATTTCAGCAGGCCGCCGCCGAAGGTCCAGCGCGTGGTAGAGAGATTTATTACTACAGTTGCTGGACGTGCCACAATTCTTACACGGTCGCGGCGGGCACACCGGCGCCCATGCTTGAGGGCCTCTACGACCGCTCAACCATGATGATGCCCGGGAAACCGGTAAACGATGCCAACGTCGCGGAGAAAATTCGTAACGGCGGACCCCGTATGCCCGCGTTCCGTCATATGTTGAGCGATGCCGACATCGCCGATCTGGTGAGTTATCTCAGCGGAGGCGAGTGTTGTATTGCTTCACAAACGGTCAACCTACCGGCCAATCCCTGGTACACCGCCTCCGCAGACGACAGCATGAAGTTTGATTACCGGGGCAACCTGTATGGCGGCCCCACGGGCAGGGTCCGCTCGGTCAGGGGAGTGCCGCTGGAAGGAATCATGGTGCAGCTGATCGCGGGTGACAACAATATCCGTACCACCGTGTACAGCAATGAGGCCGGTGAATACGAATTTCCGGAATTGCCGACCGGCGAGTACACGCTGCGCATCGCCCGGCCGTTGCGGTGGCAGTCCTACCGCAGGCAGGAAGTGCAGATCGATGGCGCCCCGAAGCTGGACGAGATCGTCCTGAAGCGCGTGACGGACGGGGAATTGTTGCCCCCGACGCTGGACATCATGGGTCAGATCAGCGGCGCCGAATGGCTGTTCAATCTTCCGGGGTCGATGGAGGAGAAGCGGCTATTCGTTAAAAACTGCAACTGGTGTCATTCCTATCAGCAGGTATTCCGCGCTCGCTTCGACGAGCACGGTTGGCGCTGGGTGGTGGAGCGGATGAGTCATTACCAGGGTTCCACTTTGACCTACCGCAATTCCAGCGGTCGCATGGAACCGGAGCAAGAGAAGATGTTGGTGCAGTGGCTTGCCCGCGTGCGCGGGCCGGAGTCCAAGAATCCGTATTTCAAGGTCATGCCCTATCCGACTGGCCCGGCCACGGAGGTGATCGTGACGGAATACGAGTTGCCGCGTCTTTATCTTGCCACGCATGACGTGGCCCAGGACGCCGATGATTTTCTCTGGTATTCGCCCCACCGTGGTCCGCGGGTCGGCAAGTTGGATCCGGCGACCGGGATCACCCAGGAGCACTATATTTCCGTCCCGGATGGCTGCATCCCGGGTACCCATTGGATCACGGTGACCAATGACAACATGGTCTGGTCGTCGCAGAACTGGGCACACCTGCTGACACGCATCGACCCAAAGTCGGGGGAGATGCACCAGATCGAGCCGCCGCCGCGGCTGCTCCCCGACGGCACTCCGCGGCCCTGCAATATGTCGATGGGGGGGAATTGGGCTGTCGCCCCGGATGGCTACATCTGGAAGATTCGGATGGGAATGGTGGTGAAGACCGACCCGGAGACGGGCGAATACGTCCAGACCTGGCCCGTCAAGAACGTGAGAAGCACCTATGGCACGGACGTCACCGACGATAATAAGTTTGTTGGCGGCGGCGCGTGGGGCGAAGACTGGATGATCATGCTCGACATCGAGAAAGGGGAAGTGGTGGAACGACTGTCCAGTTATCCCAATCAGGGCCCTGGTCGCAGTGCGTTCGATCCCATGAACAACCTCTGGGCCGGCGGCAAGGGCGGGGCGCTGGTGCGCCTGGAGTCCTCGACGCGCCGCCTCAAGGAATTCGTCGCTCCACTCCTTTATTACGGCAGTTTCTACGAGGCCAACCCAGACAAGAACGGCGAGATCTGGGCCGGGGCCGTGCAAACCGGCCGTTATTCGAGGCTGGATCCCAAGACCGAACGATGGATCAACTACGTGTTGCCGGAGCCGTATTCCCACAATCGCAAGAGCTGGATCGACAATTCCACGGATCCAGTCTCACTCTGGTACGTGGATCACAACAGTTACCTCGTGCACATTCAGCCGCGGAAGTAAAAAAATGCGTGGACATCCGTTTATTTCTGTATTCCTGTGCATCTTTATCGCCGCGTGGATTCAGCCGCTGCCCGTCGTCGCGCAGCAGAGTGCTCCCGAGATCCTCGTAATCCTCGGGGGCACGCTGATCGATGGTAACGGGGGACCTCCCGTCCAGGACGCTTTAATCGTTATCCGGGACAATCGGATTGAATCAGTATCCAGCGGCGGGCAGGGCAACTATCCCGCGGATGCGCGAGTTCTCAACGCCGACGGAAAATTCATACTCCCGGGCTTCATGGATGCGCACGTTCATTACGCGGGCTGGATGGCTGAATTAAACCTCAATTACGGCGTCACCTCCATATTTTCGATTGGCAGTGGGGGCGAGTGGGCTCTGGCGCAGCGGGATGCGATTAACGCAGGCAAGATCCCCGGACCCAGAAACTTCGTGGCAGTAGGAAGTCTGGCGGGTGCCCGGATTTCTGCACTGTCTGCCCGCAGTGGTGCGGCAGGTGGACTTAGCGGCCGGCAGGTGGCCGGCACGGCCGAACAGGCGAGAAAGATCGCCAAACGATTTATTGAGGCCGGTGCCGACATGATCAAATTGCACCGCGGCCTTCCAATCGAGGCTTACCGGGCGGCCATCGAGGAGGCACATAAGGCAGGTTTGCCGGCAGTGGCCCAGGCCCTTGGGCCCACGGTGTACGCGAGGGACGCTATTCTGGCGGGCGCCGATATCCTTGAGCATGCGGCTGGCGTGTCGGTTTCGATTGCGAAAGACCCCTCGAAATGGGAAGGATTTGGCAATCTCGAGAAGCACTCACTGAGCCCCATGCCGTTTTCCGATATGGATGATGCCAAGGCCGCGGCTTTGATCAAACTGATGGTGGAAAAAGACGTCTACCTGGAGCCCGACTTTATCGCCATGGGTCGCGGCTTCCATAAGCAGCGCGACAAGTTCGAATTGCAGGATTTACGGCTGCTCAACAGCCATGATTTGTCTTACGTACCTGAGCGGCGCCGGCTCAGGATACTCGCAACCTACCATCATTTTGACGATATGGAGCCAGCCGACTACAAGCTTAGAAACAAGGCCTATCAGAACATGCTGCGCTTTGTCCGCGAATACGTGCAGGCAGGCGGCAAAGTGCTGACGGGCACCGACACGGCAGGCTGGGCAGTACCCGGCCTCGGCGTACATCATGAGATGGAAATTTTGGTAGAAGAAGTCGGGCTGACGCCGATGCAGGTTATTCTGGCGGCCACCCGAAATCCCGCTGAGGGGTTCCGTGTCCTGGATCGGCTGGGGACTATTGAGGCCGGCAAGCTGGCAGATCTGGTCATCGTGAATGAAGATCCTTTGCAGGAAATCAGTAACCTGCAAAAGATCGAGTGGGTTATCAAGGACGGCAATGTGGTGGATCGAACATTCCACCCCTGGTTTGAGAATCCGTTACCACGCGGTGCGGTAGAAGGGTCGGCCTGGGTACGGGCTTTGAGAACCCAGAGCATGCAAGGGATCGAGTTCGGTCAGCCGCCGCCGGGAATACAATCCATTTCTCCAACGATGGTTACGGAAGGGGATGCGACGTTGACGCTGACGATTATGGGCGTGAACTTCACCAAGAAATCGCTGGTGTATTTTGGCGAGCGGTCAGTCCCTGCGGAACGGGTAAGCGATACCGAGCTAGAGGCCGTTATCGACGCAGGCCTGATCGCACAGGTGGGAACCTATCCCGTGACCGTCAGGAATCCAAAGCCGCTGCAGCGGCCCGAATGGGGCGACGGAACCTCCAACAAAGCGCACCTGCTCGTGAATTTTCGCTACTAGCTAAGGAGCCAAGGATGAAACTCCGCTGTGCCTACTTGTTGTGGTTAATTTTGGTTTTACACTCCGCCGGCGTATGGGCGCAGGATGTTACCGCTATTGTCAGCGGGACACTCATCGACGGCACGGGCTCGTCGCCGCAGCAAAACACAATTATCGTGATTCGGGGCGATCGAATCGAGTCTATCCGCACGGACGGCAAGGTCCCCAACGGGGCCCGGGTAATCGATGCGACGGACAAGTTTATTGTCCCGGGACTTTGGGACAAGCACCTGCATTACAAGGACTGGTTTCCCGAGATGCTGATCGCCAACGGGGTTACCTCGGCATTTGTGCAGGGTGGTGGGCCGTGGCTGCACGCCCAGAACGAAGGCGTGGCCAAGGGTAAAATTCTCGGCCCGCGCATGTTCTTCCGCGAGCGGAAATTCGATGTATTTTCCAGTGTCGAGGAGGCCCGCAACACAGCGCGATCGGAAATACGCCGGTTGCGGCCGTCCTTCGTCAAGGTCTATACGGGCATCACGCCGGAACATTTAAAGGTGGTTGCCGAGGAGGCCCATCGTGCGGGCCTGCATATCGAGGGGCACCTCGGGATCAGCGCCCGCGACGCCATCGAGGCAGGCATTGACGGCCTCACGCACGCCTCCGGAATTGCCTATTCCACTGTCCGGCCCGAAGTTCTCGAAATGCTCCCGGACATGCGCGTCATCGACTCGGGTTACCGGCGAGTGCGATGGCCGCATATTTCATCGTGGGACGAGTCCAGGACCGGCGGCCCCAATCCCGACATCAGCGAGTACTGGTTGTACCTGGAGGATCCGCGGCGCCTGATGTTGTTCGGCATGATGGACCGTGACATGGCCAGGGATCTCATCAAGCTCATGGTCGACGAGAACGTGTTCATCGAATCCTGCCTGACATACATCTTCCGCCATGTGCATGACCGCATGGA
>SMVB01156251.1_pt1 | contig 10567 bp, 7 predicted proteins | sample 2456461 | NCBI WGS metagenome assembly SMVB01 (sample SAMN11095934, study PRJNA526329) | marine sediment metagenome | biome: Marine sediment; feature: Surficial sediment; material: Deep marine sediment; isolation source: Hadal surficial sediment | place: Pacific Ocean | collected 2014-05 | depth 0-1...
CTGAGGCCTGCAAGCTCCGCGGCTGGGTCTGACCGACCGACCGTTTGGGATGAAGATCGATGTCGGACACACCGATGGGCAATCCACGGTGTGTCCGACTTTTTTGACTCGTGCCCGATTTCCAATCCCAAGCGAACCGCAGACTTTAGTCCGCGCGGACTGAAATCCGCGGCTCGTATGGAGTTGGAGAATGACATCGTATGGAGTTGGATCCTAACACCCGAAATAGAGACGGACACACCGATGCGTATCCCACCGGTGTGTCCGACGCGGATTATCCTTTTAACGCTTGGTTGCTCAGACCCAGCCGCGAAGCTTGCACGCCTCAGCCACTCGGGCCACTGCGACCAGGTACGCAGCCAACCGCATGTGGACCTTCTCCTTCTGCTGCATCGTGTAGACGGCGTTGAACGCGTCGGTCATCTTGCGATCGAGCTGAGACTGCACATCCTCCAACGACCAGTAGTAGTTGTAGGTGTTCTGAACCTGCTCGAAGTAGGAGACGGTGACCCCACCCGCGTTGGCCAGGAAGTCGGGCAATACGAAAACGCCCTTCTTGTGCAGGATGGCGTCCGCTTCCGGCGTGGTCGGGCCGTTGGCCAGCTCGCAGATCACCTTGGCTTTGATGCGGTCGGCATTGTCGCCGGTGATGGCGTTCTCCAGCGCCGCTGGGTAGAGCACGTCCACCTCGAGTTCCAGCAGATCCTCGTTGGTGATCGGCTCACTGCCCGGGAAGTCAGCCACCTTGCCGGTTTCGAGCTTGTGATGGATGACCCGTTGGGGATCGAGCCCTTGCTTGTTGATGATCCCGCCACGGGAGTCGCTGACCGCGATCAGTTTTCCGCCGCCGAGAATCTCGGCGTGCAGGGTGGCGGCGAATTGGCCGGCGTTACCGAATCCCTGGATGGCGTAGCTGGTCGATTTCGGATCGACCTTCATGGTGGCCAGCGCTTCGCGAACGATGTAGACCCCGCCACGAGCCGTCGCGTCGCCACGTCCCTGCGAACCGCCCAGCGGGATGGGCTTGCCGGTGATCATGCCCGGGTGACTATGGCCGTGCATGGCCTCATATTCGTCCATCATCCACGCCATGATTTGCGGGTTCGTGTAGACGTCCGGAGCGGGCACGTCGCGGTGGACGCCGAGCTCGGAGCCGACCGCACGAATGTACGCCCGGGCCAGCCGCTCCTTCTCGCGCTCGGACATCTCCTTCGGATTGCAGGTGACTCCGCCCTTGCCGCCACCCAGCGGGATATCGACGACGGCGCACTTCCAGGTCATCCAGGCCGCCAGGGCGCGGACGGTGTCGATAGTCTCGTCCGGATGCCATCGCAGGCCGCCCTTGGTCGGGCCTCGGGCATTGTTGTACTGGACGCGATAGCCGTGGAAGACCTTGGTCTTGCCGTTGTCCATCCGGATCGGGAGTGTGAAACGGTATTCGCGCCGGGGCCAGCGAAGGAACTCATGGGTAGCGTCGTCGAGGCCGAGCTTCTCGGCGGCCTCAGCCAACTGGGCCTGGGCGATCTTGAACGGGTTCAACTCTGCCATCAGCGGTACTCTCCTCGTATCAGCACTTATTCCCCCGCCCCGCACGCTGGGGGCGATGAGCATTACAGCCAGCAATCTAGATGCCAGACAGCGGCAGCCGGCGTTCCGAAGCCACACAGTATAGCAGAATCGCTCCTGAGATAACCAGATCCCCCGCCGGGCGCAGCTGACCATAGTCATGACGATGAGAAGGTCGCCTGCGACTGCCAGAATGGCCGACACTGAAAGAGGGTGTATTCACCCACCGGCAGGCGTGCACGCAGGATCGATCGGTGACCGCGGGACACGCCTGGGTGGCACGGTCTGGTACTCCAGGCCGTGGCAGGATGAAAACAGTTCTCGGAGTTCTCCACGGCCTGGAGTACCAGGCCGTGTCACACGCGTTTGAGTGATTCGTTGGTGACGAAGCGGTGTCCCGCGACGCAGCCCAACCGGCGAATCCCCGCTCCCTCACGGTCGCGGCTCGGATCGGAGATCGGATCCAGCTCACACCCATGCCCACGAGCTGAATCCACCTGTATACTGCCCGGCATGGGACCGATCGTGCTATTCGAGGATTCGTGCTTCCCGTCGCTGCTCCCACTGCTCTACTGGCGGTCGGTGTTCGAGCTCCGCTGCGGCCGAAAGCTGCTGATGGACCGCGTAGCCCAGCGGTTCCAGCGCCCCATCGATGGTATGTGGACCCGGGACTGGATCGCCGATGTGGTCGCCGAGCGTTTTCAGTACCGAGTCAACACCGCCATCCAGCCGGGGACCGTCCTGGTCAACGGCCGGTGGCTCATCAGCGATACACCCGCCATCCAGAAGCCGCCGTTCGTGGGTCGGATCGACGGGGAGGTCGCCTACATCGCCTGTGATGAGGGGCTGGCCGATCGATTGTCAGCCTCAACCATGCTGGACCACGATGCCCTGGCTGATGCGCTTAATGACGTGCCCCAAGACGGGGTCACCGGCCATCTGATTCGCTACGCCTGGGATCTGGTGAACCAAAACGCCGCCATGCTCGAATCCGATTGGGCGGGCAGCGATCGGGGCAACGAGGGCGAAGTCGATCACATGGTGGTGATGCGAAACCCGGATCAGATCCACATCGGGCGCGGAGCGTGCGTGGAAGCACCAGCCGTTCTCGATGCACGTGATGGGCCGATCTTCATCTCCGACAATGCGACGGTGCGAGGCTCGGCACACATCTGCGGACCCGCGTACATCGGTCCGGGCGCGGTGATCAACCCACATGCCTACATCCACGGCGGAACCACGATCGGCTCGGTCTGCAAAGTGGGCGGCGAGATCGATACCACCATATTCGCCGGCTACAGCAACAAGCAGCACTCGGGTTTTCTGGGCCACGCCTACGTGGGAAGCTGGATCAACCTGGGCGCCTCGACGGTCAACTCCGATCTGAAGAATACCTACGGCACGGTACGAGCCTGGGTCAACGGCCAGCAAGTCGATACCGGTGGCCAGTTCTTTGGAGCCGCGATCGGCGACCACGTCAAGACCGGCATCGGCACGCGCATTCCCACTGGCGCATCGATCGGCTTCGCCGCCAACCTGGTCGCCAGCCGCACACTACCGCCGCACGTGCCGTCGTTCACCTGGCTCACCGACGCCGCCGCGGACCGCGGTGATGCGCAGCGTTTGGCGGAGACCGCCCGGATCATGATGGCTCGCCGACACGTGGACATGACCCCAGCCGAGCAGACGCTGTTTCGCAACCTCCCCGACATCGCCGCTCGATACGAGCGCCCCATCGACCCGTCGGCGGTCTAGCAGCCGGTTGAAAAAGTGTGGCACCGGCATCTTGCCGGTGATCCCGCTGGTGTGGCCTCCCTTGACGGCGGATTCCGCCCGTAAGCACCGGCTGGAAGCCGGTGCCACACAAGAAAACCAAGTTTTTCAACAGGCTGCTAGCGCTAAGCGCCTGCTGCGAATCCCACCGTGACGGTCATCGTTAGCTCGTCCAACATCAAACGGTCGCCGGTAATTCTATGTGTTGGCAGACGCTGGGCCGAACGGTTTGAGAGATTGAAGCAGGGCCGGAAGGACCAACAGGTCGGCGGCGAGTGTACCTAGCATGGTGAACCCGACCAATCCGCCGAAATAGGCGGTGGGCAGAAACTGAGATAGTATCAGAATCCAGAAGCCGCCGGCGATGACCACTGTAGTGAAGACGCACGCTCGCCCGACGCTGGCATGGGTGCGGACGGCGGCTTCATGGTAGTCGCCGCATAACCTCAGCTCGCGTCGAAATCTCCAGACGTAGTGCACCGTGTCATCTACAGCGATTCCCAGTACCACCGACAGCATCATGGCTGTGGTCATGCTTACCGGGATCCCCGCCCAGGCCATCCCGCCGATACACCAAACCAACGGCAATAGATTGGGAACCATCATTACGGCGGCCACTTTGATCGAACGGAACATAAGCGCCAGCACCAGGAAGACGGCGGGCAGGGCCACGGCGAACGATCGGTATTGATCGCGCACCAACCCGGATACCAGAACGGCGTAGAAGTGATAGAGCCCGGTCACTTGTACTGAGACGTCAGGTCCGAACTGCTCCTCGGCCAGCGCCTTGATGTCGCTGTTGATCCGCAGCTTCTCATCGACCGGCACGCCTTCGACCGCTCGAAAATTGAGGCGAAGGGCGGTGCGGTCCGTGTTGATGAACCCACGCAGTGCGTCAGCCCCGAACATCAACCGGGCCAGGGCGAGGCGGCCCGTCAGGTCGGCTTGACTCTGAGGCAGGGTCGATCCGCCGATGGAAATCAGGTCAGCCAGCGACAACGCCTTTCGTATCGATGGGAATCGCTCGACGATCCGCTGTCCGAACTCGTGGGCTTGACGGACTTGCTGCGGCGTGATCGCGGTGTGGTCGGCTGAGGATCGCACCACGACCTCAACGGAACCCACCGGCGAGAGGTGCTCTTGGATGAACTCGTAGCTGCGCCGCACGCCGGTGTTGGCTCGGAAACTCTTGATGAAGTCGCTCTCGAAACGAAGTCGGGGGATGCCGGCGGCCGCTACGATCGCGAGGATGATGGTGGCTGCGTAGATCGCTTTTCTGTGGAGTAGCGTGCGGGCGGCGAACGATGCGAGAAGACGTCCGAGTCGTTGTGTGCCAGCTCGCGGCCTCCGTGGGCGCGTCAGGAAGAGAACGCCGACCGTTGCGTAGAGAAGGCTCAGTAGAAGTCCACACACCATGAGTATGCCAAAACGTCGCACGGGCATGACCGACGAAATACAGACGGACGCGAAGCCTGCTGCCGTCGTCACCACGACGGCGGTGCACGGGGCGAGCATGCGCTGAAGAACGACTCGATGCGTTGAATCGTCATCGAGCGACTCCCCGGCATTGCGATGGCGGAGATTGGGGGGCGGATCCTCACCTGCGACCTCATCGACGGCCACACAAAGGTGGACACAGGTGGCCACGGACAAGACCGCTATGAGAACGACAATCATCTGGGTAATCAATGAGGTGACGAATCCAGCAAGTACAGCTACCCCCAAGCCGCTGGTGACCGCGGCGATCGCTACGGCTAGGGCGTAAATCATCGGACCGGGTCGGCGAAACACGATCCACAGTGTCGTTCCCATCAGAAGGAAGGAGGCGATGGTGAAAACATGTAGATCGCGATCCACGTAGTCGTACATATCGATCAGCGTGACGTAGGGGCCGGCCAGGACGAATCGCATATCGGTTGGAGCGCGCTCTCGGGCACTTGCGACGATGTCACGCAGACGTTGCACGCTGCGTTGTCGCTCGGATGGATCCTGATGTTCGGCCGACATTTGCAGCACGATCGCCGTCGTGCGACCGTCGTGGCTGAGGATGTTCCCGCGAATCATGGGGTGGTCGTAGAGCTTGTCGCCAAGGAGAGCACGCAGGGGAGTGGGGATCTCGCTGAGCGCGACTACGCGTTGCACTGACGGAATCGGTCGGCACTCGGCGACCAATCGCTCAACGATCGCCTGCGTCTTGGTGGAGAGGGCGTCGTCGGAGTGTATGGCGATCACCGCGACCTCGTTGCTGGTGAACTCCTCGAGAAAAGCGCGGAAGGTGCGGTAGGCGGGGTCGTCGCTCCCGACGAACGCTTCCAAGCGATAGTCGTGACGCAGGCCCGGGCGAATCAGGGCGGTGATTCCGATTGCGGTGAACAGGGCGCATACGACGAGCAGGGGCATGCGAAAGCGGATCAATCGGTCAACCATGATCGCCTGGGATCGAGCATTTCGGTTCCGGCGTCAAGCGGCGCCCGGAACCCACGGATTGCGATCCGGGGGCGTGGGACGAAAAGAGGTGCTCTTGCCTGGGAAAAGAGGTTCCGGGCTTGCGAAACGTGCGCAGGGCATGCATCCGCGACCGCAACGCCTGCGCTCGACCGCCGAAGTCGGCGATCCTGGTTCCTGCGACGGGCAAGTGCCATAAGTCCATATGACAACGGTGATTAGGGCTGCGCGAGGGCGTCCGAGAGGAGGTGCAATCGAGGATTCCAACGTCCTGGCACGGAAAGTGATAAGGGGCAGATCGATCCAGAGGTGGATCGAGGACTACACCGAAACGAGGTGAGCATTGAACGTGCGCACGCAATCCATGATCGGCTCCGTGGGACCGGACGCCCCGAATGACTGGATATCCCTGGGATCTGCCATCCGTCTGGCAGCTGAGCGAGCTACGGCGTTGCATGTCGCTGACGAACTCGTCGCCGGGGGCAGCCCGTCCGTCGGATCCAGTGCTGCGCCCACCGAGCGGAGGCGCGGTCAATGACCTACGGACTATGGCTGTCGGCCGGCGGGTTGCAGGTCAACGAATACCGTCAAGCGATCGGCGCCAACAACTTGGCGAACGCCGACACCGTGGGGTTCAAGCACGACTTGGCGTTGATTCGACAGCGCCGCGTCGAGAGTCAGACGTCGCCTGACGGGACGCGCTTCGGTAATCCCCTCTACGACAACCTCAGTGGGGGCACCTGGGTTCAACCGACGTTGCACACGTTCCGGCAGGGCGATTTGGTTCCGTCAAGCAATCCGCTCGATTTGGCCATCGATGGCGATGGTTTCTTCGCGGTTTCGGATGGCCGGGAGGTCCACTACACCCGCGACGGACGTTTCACGACCAACCGGGCGGGTGAGTTGGTCATGGTCGCGGGCGGCGGACGACAACGGGTCACCAATCAGAGCGGATCGCCGATCAAGCTGACTCCCGGGTTGGGCAAGCTCGCAGTCTCTCGCGACGGCACCATCAAACAAGGCGAAACGGTGATCGGACAAATACGAGTAGTGGAGTTCGCCGATCGCCAGCAGTTGCGCAAGGTCGGGGCCAACCTGTTCACCGCCACCGACGGCGCCGAGCCGTTGAAGCCAAACGCCAGCCGCGTGCATTCGGGCTTCACCGAACGATCGACGGTCAACCCGATGGAAGCACTGGCTGCGACCATTGAAGTGGCCCGGGCTTATGAGCTCAACGCCAAACTAATCTCGTTGCAGGATGAAACACTAGGCCAGGCTGTCAACACGGTCGGGCGAGTTCGATAACAGGAGAAATCGATGGCCCTGACCGCATTATACGCAGCCTCCAGCGGCATGAAGGCGCTGGATACCAAACTCGATGTGCTGGCCAACAACCTAGCCAACATCAATACCAACGGGTTCAAGCGCAGCCGAACCAACTTCGAGGATCTGCTCTACCAGATAAAGCGTGAGCCGGGCTTGCTCAACAACGACCAAGAACCCATTCCACACGGCATTCAAGTGGGCCTGGGAGCCGCGGTGTCCGGAACGCAGATCGACTTTACGGTCGGCGGCGTCGATCCCACGGGCGGTCAGTACGACCTGATGATCGAAGGGTCCGGTTTCTTTCAAGTGAAGTCCATCGAGAACGGCGACGAGATCATTGCCTATACGCGTGCGGGTAACTTCGCGGTCAATCCTGAGGGCAACCTGGTTCTGGGAAACAGCGAAGGATCGGTACTCGAACCGCAGATCTCCATTCCCACGGATGCCACCGACGTTCTAATACACGCGAACGGGGAGGTTACCGTGAGGCAACCCGGGTCACCCAACTTCTCCGCGGTCGGACAGATCCAATTGGCTCGATTCGTCAATCGCGAGGGGCTCAAACAAAATGGCCAGAACCTGTATAGCGAAACCGACGCCTCGGGTCCGCCGTTTCTAGGTAACCCGAACGACGACGGAATGGGGTCGATTAGCCAGGGCTTTCTGGAGCAGAGCAACGTCGATCCCGTGCGCGAGTTGATCGATCTGATTCAGACGCAGCGGGGATTCGAGCTGAACAGTCAGGTGATTAAGGGTGCCGACGAAGCCCTGCGAACCGTCTCCAACCTGAGGCGGTAGTGACGAGCTGAGTGACCGGACCGGTCCTCGAACGCGCAAATGAGCCGCGAACTTCAGTTCGCGCGGACCTGAGGCGGCAGGGAAGCCGTCGGACTCGGAACAGACGCAAGGAGGTTGATCATGCATGCTGCACGCGCGCTACTGACATCAAGTGTGATCTTGGCGAGCGCAACAGCCGTCGCCGGCGCGGGGCAGGTTCGCATTTGGCCCTCAGCGATCGTGGTCGGGGACGAGATCACCCTGGGCGACCTGTGCGAGCTGAGCGGATTCGACGCCAATGCGGAGGCCCGCATTCAGAACGTCCCCATTCATGGTCAGCCGATGCCCGCTCCCGGCGGATCCGTGCTGGTCACCATCGAACAGATCCATCAAACGCTGCGAATTGCGGGCGTAAACCTGGCGACGACCACCGTCAGCGGCGCATCGAGTTGCGGTGTTCGGCGGCCGAAGGAGGTCACGCCGACCAAGCCCGATCGCCGAGAGACACTCCACAATCGCAAAGTTTCAAGGGGGCGATCACTGCGCGACGCAGTGGCCGACTACCTTGAGATGCTAATTGATCATCATGACGGACGCGTGGAGCTCCAGTTCGGCCGGACCGCGGCAAGTGTGCTCGATCTAGCCGAACCCGAGTTTGAATTCGTCATCCACAGCCGTTCGGGGCAGATTCTCGGGCTGGTCAATCTCGACGTGGACATCCTCCAGGACGGCGAGACGATCCAGTCCACACCCATTGTGGTCAATGCATACTATCGAGCACCAGTTGTCGTCGCTCGTCGCCCCATCAATCTGCGAGCCACGATCGGATCCGACTCCGTCCAGGTTGTCGAGCGTACATTCACCCGCATGGACGAAATCGGTTTGAGTCAGCCCGACGCGGTGATCGGCATGCAGGCCAAACGGTTCATTCCCGTCGGGACCATGTTCACCGGGCGAGAGTTGGAAACGGTTCCGCTGGTCCGGCGGGGTCAACTAACCAGGATTCGATCGTCGGCCGGTGGAGTGACCGTCGAGACCGTCGGCAAAGCGATGGGCGATGGAAGTTTCGGCGACATCATCGAGCTGCGTACCGGCGGGCGCCGTGGCGTGACCGTCATAGGTGTGGTGGCCGGCTTGGGACGTGTCGAACTAGACGCAGCTGCCATCGCAACGGGTGGCCGCCTTGCGAGTCGATAGACGCATTCCGGGTGAATGAAGCCGCCTAATCGTGGTCGCTGACAAACGTAACTGGAGCAACTGATGCCAAGACTGACCCACAAGCTGCATCCGGGTTCGAGAGTCCAATCGGACCCAGGTCGGACGAAAGGTCACGCAATCGAAGTGTGGCTCCGCGGCAGGTTGGGGTTGGCTGTCATTCTGCTCGTGCTGCCGACGGCCGAGAGTCTCGGACAGACCTCGTCCATTGGAAACAGGGTCGCCACTGGCGACAACGACCAACCATTGTCGCGCGAGGCCACCTCCCAAACGGGTAGTCCGGTCCTCGAGGAGGCATCGCTGATCGCCGTGCCGGTGACCGAGCCGAAGACGTTCGCCGAATATGACCTGATCACCATCATTGTCCGCGAACAGAAGAAGTTTGAATCCGACGCCGAGACCGACTCCAAAAAACAATTCAAAATACAGAGTGATTTGGAGGCGTTCGTCAAGTTCATCGATCGCGGCCTGGGGGCGTCCACGTTCAGCAGGGGCAAACCCAACATAGACTACAACTTCAAGTCCAGTCTGAGCAGTGAGGCCGACGTGGAGAGAGAAGACAAGTTCACCACTCGGATCACGGCCAGGATCATTGACGTCAAGCCGAACGGCAATCTGGTATTTGAGGCTCGCCGCAGGATCACGCACGACGAAGAAGTCACCTACATGACGCTGACCGGCGTGACCCGAAGCGAGGACGTGACCCCGGACAACACCATCCTAAGCACGCAAGTGGCGGACCTGGTCATCACCGTTGAGAACGAAGGCGTAGTGCGCGACGGGAGCCGTCGTGGTTGGATCCCGAAATTGCTCGACATGTTGAGGCCGATTTGACGTCGAGCATCGCTTTCCTTGGAACTATCAGGGAAGTGTGGCACCGGCGTCTCGCCGGTGCAATCACAGGCGAGACGCCTGTGCCACAGTGGTCTTGAAATAGGTCTCTAGCGCGAGATTGCGAATGAATCATATGCGAATAGCTGTACTTCTGGTGGGGTTCCTGCTGTGCGGATCGGTTCAGGCTCAGATCCAAGCCCGGATCGGCGACGTGACCAAGCTCAAGGGTCAACGCACGAACGTGCTGATTGGCACCGGTTTGGTCACAGGCCTGGACGGGACGGGCGACGGTGGTCAGTACGCACCGACCATGCGGGCCCTGGCGGAGATGATGCAGAGGCTGGCCGCTCCCGTGGTCACCATGGATGAGCTTCGCGATGCCGACAACGTAGCCATCGTGAGCTTGGAAGTGGTCATTCCGGAAACCGGCGGCCGCGAGGGCGATCGGCTCGATGTGCATGTCACTTCGATCGGAGCCGCCAAGAGTCTGAAAGGCGGGCGATTGCTGGTCACTCCGCTCATCTATCACCAGCCTCACGTATCCGGGGTCTTCGCCACCTGCCGTGGACCGTTGAGGATGATCAACGAGGAGAGCGAGACGGCGGCGGTCATCGACGACGGCGCCACGCTC
>SMVB01227255.1_pt1 | contig 10565 bp, 11 predicted proteins | sample 2456461 | NCBI WGS metagenome assembly SMVB01 (sample SAMN11095934, study PRJNA526329) | marine sediment metagenome | biome: Marine sediment; feature: Surficial sediment; material: Deep marine sediment; isolation source: Hadal surficial sediment | place: Pacific Ocean | collected 2014-05 | depth...
CCTGGGGATTGCTCAGGAATTCTGTTCCGGGTTCTGGTAGTGTCGGTCCGTTGCTTCCGAGCATCATTATTTTCTTCGCGATGGTGCCGTCCTTGGTCTCCATGCGGTAGATGTACACTCCGCTGGCGACCGGACTTCCGAAATTGTCCTTGCCGTCCCAGGCGGTTTCGTATACGCCCGGGCTGACTTCCTGGTTGATGAGGATTCGTATTTCTTGTCCCAGAAGATTGTAGATTTTTATGTCTACTTTGGTGTTGGTGGGTATTTGGTATCTGATTTTTGAGAGCGTGTTGTTTATTGGGTTGGGATAGTTCTGTTCGAGCTTGTACCCGCGTGGTATCATGGGATTTTCATCCTCCACCGGGGTGGGGATGTCTGAGAATACGGCTTTTCCTGTGGAATCCGTATCAGCTGAGTAGTGGAGGTTGAGTGTTTGGTTGTCGAGGTTTAGTGTGTAGTCTGCGTGTTTTGTTCCGTCGGGTGTCTGAGTCTGTATGGTTACGGTGTTTCCTTGTCCATGGGATAGAGTTGTACAAATGGAAACTAATAGAATAATCACAGTAGTAACTTTTGATCGAGAATAGTAGAAAACGTTAATATATCTAAACAAACCAATCATATTTCTAAATTAATCATTCTCCTCCTTAATATCATCATCAGTAATTTCTTTTTCACACGTTGGGCAAGTAGCTTTCCCACCAGCCAGTTCTGTTATAACAATTGGAATTCTATTGGGATCTCCATCCTCACACAAAAGAGCAATAAATTCCTCTCCGCAAAACGGACATTTAATTTCTTCTTCTATCCAATCAATCCAACCAGCCATTATAATGAGTTATTAATTTATAGATATATTAAAAAATGCTGATTTCGGGATATAGTAAGTGCATAAAATTATTCAGTAGGAATGAATTGTAACGTCTTTTAAGGCGTTGATATCAAACAAATAAAAACCATCCGGGCTTCAGCCCTAACTTGTAAAAACAAATCAGACAGAAAAACAAGTTATGGTTAAAACATTATCATTCTATCGCCCTTTTCTTACCCACGTCTTGAAAGACGTGGCAATTCAGTGCTCTTCTTAAATAAAATTTTTCTCAAATTTAGTTTCTTCTTTTATCCAATCTAACCAACCTGCCATACCTATTACTATATAGAAAATATCCACTAATTCGGAATTGTAGTCTAAATTTTGTTTTGTAGAAACCGGTTTGCATATCTTGCGTTTATCGAATTATTGAAGTAGTAAACATTAGTAAATTTTAGAGAACTATGAATAGTCATTCTGAATAGAGCGAAGTGGAATGAAGAATCTCAACCTAACTAAATTTGAGACACTTCATCCGGCAACTGCCGGATTCAGAGTGACAAAAAAAGTTGCAACACTCTCTTTCGTTAGGTAAGTGAATGCACCACATCACAAATTCATAGCTACCTAAGTCCTTCCCCATCAAGAAGCACCAATTACAGGTTCATTCCCATCGATAAGGACGAATTTTCATTCACTTCATTTCTTTATCCAAACAACTTTCCTAAATTTGCATATCAAATAATTAAAAAACTCAAATGAAAAAAATATCTTTGCTACTCATATTTAATTTAATCGTTTTTTCTTCACTATCCTGTGCACAAAAAAGTAGTGACACACTGTTTGTTGCATTCTGGAATTTGCAAAATCTTTTTGATACTATTGATGACCCCGATAAAAGGGATGAACAATTTTTGCCGGACGGTGATTACGAATGGACAGACGAAAGACTGGATATAAAACTAAATCACCTTGCAAGAGTTATTCGTTCAATGAATAATGAAAAAGGACCCGATCTTTTAGGTGTCTGCGAAGTCGAACATCAGTCTATGCTTGATAGTATGATTACCAGGTATTTAAGTGATAAGAACTATAAGGTAGCATATGTTGAATCGCCCGATAACCGGGGAATTGATAATGGATTAATTTACGATGCGGATAAATTTGAGCTTCTATCGGTGAGGGGAGATACAGTTTATCTTGCGGGAAATTGGCCTACACGCCCAATAGTAAATGCAACTCTTATTTATAATAATAGCGATACACTATCAGTATATATTAATCACTGGCCGTCGAGGAGCAGGGGGAGGGAGTTGAGTGAACCTAACAGGATTTCTGCATCTACAACTCTGCGTAGAGCTGTTGATGAAGAATTTGCTGATAATCCAAATGCAAAAATTATAATCATTGGTGATTTTAATGATGAACCGGGGAACATATCTATTTTAGATTCCTTAAATGCACATCCAATCATTTGTGATTCTCTACCGAACGGAAACGAATTTGAAACCGGGGCTGAGCTGTTTAACATTTCGTATCAGGCGTATAATAATGGATTGGGCACTTATAAATACAGGGATGACTGGAATATGCTCGATCAGGTAATCGTATCGGGTAATCTGATAACCAATCCGGAATTTTATTATATCTGTAATACTTTTGAAATTTATAAACCACACTTCTTAATAACACATTCAGGTAAGTATAAGGGTACGCCATTTCCTACCTATGGTGGAAGACGTTATCTTGGTGGTTACAGCGATCACTTTCCTGTATCTGCAAAATTTTTAAATCAAACTAACTAGTTATGAAGAAAGAATTAATAATATTTGGTTCGAACGGCGCATTGGGTAAAGGTGTAACTAAATCATTAAAAACAAAAGACTATGATAAAATTTATCTTTTCGATTTTCATCCTGAAGAAGAAAATCCTGGACCATCCTCTGTTCATATAGAAATCGATGACCTTTCCATTGGTGAAAATGCTGAAAAAGCATTCGCCAATATTGAATCAGCAAAAGATACTGCGTTCTTTTTATTCACAACTGTTGGCGGATTTGCAGGTGGGAAAAAAGTTTGGGATACCGATTTAGCAGAATGGAACAAGATGATTGAGATGAATCTTACAACCTCATTCTTAATTTCCAAGCATTTTGCTTTACTTGTTAAAGATTCACATTCCGGTTCTATATGTTTTACTTCCGCTGCTGCAGCATTATCACCTGAAATTGGAAAATCAGCTTACGGTGCTTCAAAAAGTGCACTGATCTATCTTGTTAAAACATTATCGGAAGAAGGAAAGGATATTAATCTTTCGGTAAATGCAATTGCACCTTATATTATAGACACACCGGCAAACAGGGAATGGATGAAAGATGCAGATTTCAATTCCTGGATGCAGCCGGCAGAGATAGGTGAGTTGATTCATTCTTTATTTAATAATTATAATTTTGTAACCGGAAATATAATAACGCTTAGATATCGCTTTTCGATTATATAAGCAGGAGTTTCCAATAATAAAAAAATTTATAGAACTATTCAATAATTTGACTTTCTTACTTGAAATGTTTATTGTAGTTCTACTTTTTTAATAAAATTATTGGAGTAATTTACTTCCCCTACAATCATTATTTAATTTTTAGGAGGTAATAGTCTATGGACTTTACAGGCATTTTCGCATCTCTGTTCAATACAATCGCTCAAGCTACGAATGATGGTGGTGCATTAAACTGGTTATTAATGAAATTTGAAGCTGGCGGCGGTTTTATGTGGCCTATATTAGGAAGCCTGGCTTTAGGATTAGCTTTTAGTTTTGAACGACTTTGGACGTTAACAAAATCCAAAACTAATACTAAAAAATTCATTGTTAATGTTAAAAGAGCTCTTGATGATACCGGAATTGAAGCTGCTAAAGAACTTTGTGCTAACACAAGAGGTCCGGTTGCTTCTGTTTTTTATGCAGGTCTGTTGAGAGCCGACGAGGGTCTTGAAGCTGCAGAAAAAGCGATCATAGCTTATGGCGGAATTGAAATGGGTTTCCTTGAAAGGAACATGATATGGATTTCTACATTCATTACAATTGCTCCTATGCTTGGATTTACAGGTACGGTGCAAGGAATGGTTGAAGCCTTCGATTCTATAAAAGAAGCTGCACAAATTTCTCCTGCAGTTGTAGCTGACGGTATTTCGGTTGCTTTGTTAACTACTCTTTTCGGATTAGTTGTTGCAATGATACTTCAAGTATTTTATAACTATCTGATCTCGGTTATTGACAGACTTGTTGGTGATATGGAGGAAGCATCTGTCGAATTGATTGACTCTCTTTATGAAATTGAAAAAAAATAAGCTTAAGCATAACTAATCAGAATTAATTAACAATTTAAAAAGTTTAAGCTATGTTAAGAAAAAAAAGATCACTAGAAGCAAACATCCCCAGCAGTTCAATGGCTGATATTGCATTTTTACTGCTTATCTTCTTTCTTGTTGCGACTGTAATTGATGTTGATACAGGAATTGGAATGACATTACCAGAATTATCTGATTTGGATCCTCCACCTGTTTCAAAAGATAGGATGGCTGCAGTACTTATCAATGAAAATAATGATGTGCTTTTAGATCATGAGCCAATTTCCTTATTTCAGATTAAAAGTACTCTTAAGCCAAGAATCATTTCAAAAATTGAATTGCCCAAGAAAAAGAAACTTATAGTGTCGTTAAAGACTGACAGAAAGACAGCTTATAATGCATACATATCGGCACTGGATCAAATTAAAATGGCATTCTTCGAAGTTAGAGATGAATATTCTAATGCCAAGTTTGGTATGAAATACAGGGATCTAAGCGAGGAAATACAGAAACAAGTAAAAGATGCTATTCCAATTATTATTTCATTAGCAGAACCTGAAGCAGTTAAATAATTACTAAGGAATCCAAATGAAATTTGAAAAAAAACGAGCTAGTTCAAAGACGGAAATACCAACGTCTTCTATGCCTGATATTATTTTTATGCTCCTGCTATTTTTTATGGTAACCACAACAATGCGCGAGGTGGATCTTTTAGTCGATTTCAAATTACCTCAAGCTGAAGCACTTGAAAAGATTGAAAATAAAAGACTTGTTTCTTATATCTGGGTTGGCAAGGGCGCTAAAATTCAGATTAACGACAGCATTGTGCAAGTTAGTGATGTTCAACAAATTATGTACGGGAAGAGGCAAGCACTGCCAAGCATTATTGTTTCGTTAAGAGTGGATGTGGGCGCACGGATGGGCTTGATTACCGATATACAACAGGAATTACGAAAGGCATATTGTTTACGAATTAATTATTCGGCTAACATTAAAATTTAATCTGTTAAATTAAATGTAATTGTAAAGGCAGGATGGTTCTCAGCTAACCCTCCTGCCTTTTTTCATTATTGAGGATATAATGACACTAAGTGATAAAATCAATCAGCATTTAAAAGATGCGATGAAATCCCGTGATAAAGTAAGATTGCAAACTGTAAGATCAATCCGGGCATTAATATTAGAATTTGAAAAGAGTGGTTCAGGGAAAGAAATGAATAGCGAAGAGGAGATAAAACTATTAAGTACTGCTGCAAAAAAAAGGAAAGAATCGATTGAACAGTTTACCAATGCAGGCAGGAAAGACCTTGCTGTAAAGGAAGAGGAGGAACTGAAAATTATTATGAGTTACCTTCCTGAACAGTTGACTGAGAAAGAGATTGAAATTAAAGTGACTGACGTTGCTAAAAATATCGGTGCAACTACAAAAAAAGATTTTGCTAAGTTGATGGGTGAAATGATGAAACAATTGAAGGGTAAAGCAGAAGGAAAGGTTGTAAGAGAAATTGTTGAAAAAGTTTTGAGCGAGAATTGAATACAATTGACTTAGTGATAATTGCCACAATTGTGGTAGGCTTTATTCTGGGTTATAAGGATGGGTTAATACGAAAGCTAATCGGTTTAATCGGCTTTGCCTTAGCTATTATTTCTGCTGCTGTACTTAAGGATGATTTTGGAAAAATGATTGAGAACGTTTTGGGAATAGAATATTATCTTGCTGAAATTATCGGTAGTGTAATAATATTTTTTTCTATCATATTAGTGTTTGCACTTCTAAAGAGAATTATTCACCCGTTCGATAAAGTAAATAACTTCCTGAACCAAATAGTTGGTGGTATAGTTGGTACCGTGCAATTGTTATATTTTCTGAGTGCTGTTTTCATGCTGTTAAATATATTTAGTATCCCCGGTAATTCTGTTAAAGAAAACTCAGTGTTTTATAATTTTGCTTACTCAATAATTCCTGAAACTATTGATTACCTTAATGAATATACACCGGATACGAAAAGAATATTTAAAGAATATATTATGGAAAAAGATTCAACGGGATGATTGATAACTTAACTTTGGAAAAACTGGAGTTTCCAAAAGTTCTTTCCTACATAACAAATTATTCCGTAACGGAAAAAGGTAAACAAAAAATACTCTCATTACTCCCGCTTAATAATATTGAATCTACATTGTTCGAAGGTGAATTGGTTAACCAGGCTAAAGAAATACTTTTACAAAGCAGTCCACCGCCTTTAGAATTTATACCTGATTTAGACAATGATCTTGCAAAAAGTAAAATTGAAGGATCTATTCTTAATGAGAAAAGAATTCTTGATATTTTACATCTTGCTGTCACTTCAAGATTGCTAATAAAATTTATTAAAGAAAACCGAGAAATCGCTCCTGTTATAAATCAAACATTTAAATCGTTGTTTGTTGATAAACTATTCGAACATCATATTCAAAAAGTAATTGATGAAAGTGGGGATGTTAAAGAAAATGCAAGTAAGAACCTGAAAGATATCAGAAATGAAATTCGTGAAAAAAAGAATGATCTTGAAAAATCTATCAGCAGGATTATGAAAGCTATGAACGAACGGGATATGGTACAGGAAGATTACCTTACACTGCGGGATGGACGTACAGTAATCCCAATAAAGGCAGAGCACAAACGACATCTTAAGGGTTTTATTCACTCCGAATCTGCGACCGGACAAACAGTTTACATCGAGCCTGAAGAAACATTGGAACTGAATAATGATATCATCTCGCTAACTTTTGCTGAGAGAAGGGAAATTGAAAGACTTCTTAAAGAGATAACCAAAATGATAGGTAATCTCTCAGACAGTTTGAGAGAGACTCTTAATCATATTGCCGGGATCGACTCAATTTTTGCAAGAGCTAGTTATTCTATTGAGATAATGGGTTCGTTTCCAAATCTGGATAATAAAAAACATCTGGATATTAAAGATGGAAAACATCCGGTATTGTTGAAGAAGCTTGGAAATGCTAAAACAGTACCGTTAAATCTTAAATTAGATGATAATATTGTTATTATAATAACAGGTCCGAATACCGGTGGTAAAACAGTTGTTCTTAAAACTATCGGATTACTTTCCGCACTGGTGCAATCAGGCATTCATATATCTGCAAGTCCGGATTCTAATTTTCATTTTTTTGATAAAATATTAATCGACATCGGCGATGAACAATCCATTGAAGACGATCTTTCAACATTCAGTTCTCATTTAAAAAGTATAAAATATGTTTTAGAAACCGCAACTAGTAAATCCCTGGTTCTCCTTGATGAAATTGGGACAGGTACCGATCCGGACGAAGGTGCTTCACTGGCAGCAGCGGTGTTAATGAAATTAAGGGATAAGAGTTCAACAGTTTTTGCTTCCACACATCATGGCAGTTTAAAGCTTATAGCACACGATGAAGAAAAATTTGTGAATGCTGCAATGGAATTTGATAATGAAAAACTTACTCCCACTTATAAATTTAAATTAGGCATTCCCGGATCCAGCTATGCATTTGAAATTGCAAGAAGGATTGGTATAGAGAATGATGTTCTTACATCAGCTGCAAAAAATATTGATCCGGATAAACATAAGTTAGAGGAATTTCTTGTTGAAGTTGAAGCTAAATCAACCAGTTTGGAAAAACAACTTAAAAAACTTGAACTGGAAAATGTACGTCTAACGAGACTATCAAATCTCTATAAAAAAAATCTTGACAAGCTGGAAAAGGAAAAGAAACAGATACTTAAAAAAGTTAAAATTGACGCTGAAGAGTATCTTGAAGGGGTAAATAAAAAAATCGAACAAGTGGTGAAAGAAATTCGTGAATCAGAGGCAAGCAGGGTAGTAATAAAGAAATCCAGGGAAGTAATACGCAACATTAAAGAAGAGAATAAAAATCTAATTTCACCTGATATTGAATTAGATGAGGAAATAGCTAACTTTAAAGTAGGTGATTATGTACGATTAAAAGATACGACAACAAAAGGTAATATATTTTCGCTGGAAAGAAATAAGAACAGAGCGGTGATCCATGTTGGCAGCATAAAAATGCGATTGAAACTGGAAAAGTTAGTGCACGAGAATAAAAAAAATGTTCCGGTTGATAATCACATTGACAGGAATTATAAAGTTCCCGTAAGAGAACATCTTTTGGATATTCGAGGCGAAAAACCCGAGGAAGCAGAATTTGAAGTTATAAAATTTATTGATGACTCTTATGCTGCAAGCCGGGATAGAATTGAAATATTACATGGTAAAGGAACGGGCGCTTTAAAAAATATAGTAAAAATTATTTTGAAGAATCATGATAAAGTGAAAAATTTTTATTTTGCCTCGATAGAAGCTGGAGGTGAAGGAATTACAATTGTGGAATTATTATAGGGATTTAATTGTTCAATAAAATATTAATTGCAAACAGGGGTGAAATTGCAGTTCGCATAATTAGATTATGCCGCGATTTGGGAATTACATCTGCAGCTATTTATTCAGATGCAGACAAGACATCACAACATACTATTCTGGCAGATGAATCATATAATATCGGACCTGCAGTATCTGCTGAATCCTATCTTAATCAGAAAAAAATCATTCAATTAGCAAAAGAAATTGGTGCAGATGCCATTCATCCAGGCTACGGATTTTTTGCCGAAAATTCCGAATTTATAGAAGCTTGTGAAAAAGCTAATATTACATTTATCGGTCCTTCCTCATATTCTGTTAAGATGATGGGTAATAAAACCGCAGCAAGAAAATTAATGACTGACCATGGTGTGAAGATAGTACCCGGAACAACCAAGCCGCTCACTTCTGTAAAAGAGGGAATGAAAGCATCCAAGAGAATTGGTTATCCTGTCCTCTTAAAAGCTGCTGCAGGCGGCGGCGGTAAAGGTATGAGAAAAATTAATAATGAAAGTGAATTTGAAACTGCTTTTAAAGCAACTAAACGTGAAGCTCTTAATGCATTTGCTAATGATGATATATATTTGGAAAAATTCATTGAGCAGCCGAAGCATATTGAAGTTCAAATACTTGGTGATAAAAAAGGTAATTATATTCATCTTTTTGAAAGGGAATGTTCGATACAAAGAAGGCATCAAAAAATAATTGAAGAAGCTCCTTCCTCTATTGATGAGGAAACAAGAGCTAAGATTACCCGTACAGCAATTAATGCGGCAAAAGCCTGTAAGTATTATAATGCAGGTACAGTTGAATTCTTAATGGATAAAAATAATAATTTCTATTTTCTCGAGATGAACACAAGGCTGCAGGTAGAACATCCGGTTACTGAATTTATTACAGGGATTGATATTGTGAAGGAGCAGCTTGCAATAGCAGCAGGGAAGAAGCTTTCAGTTAAGCAAAGTGAATTGAAAATTAATGGTCATGCCCTTGAATGCAGAATTTATGCTGAAGATGCTCTTAATAATTTCCTTCCATCTACCGGCACAATACTTCACTACAAAGCACCATCCGGTCCGGGAGTTCGGCTGGATTCCGGATTTGAAGAGGGATCGGAAATAAGTATTTATTATGATCCCTTGATCTCAAAATTAGTGACTTCGGGTGCTGACCGGGAAATTTCGATTAATAGAATGAAGCGTGCCTTGAATGAATATCAAATTGCAGGAGTAACAACTAATATTTCCTTTTTGGAATTAATTCTTGAACATCCATCATTTATTAATGGATCGTTCGATATAAATTTTATTGAAAATGAATTATTAAGTGGGAAAGATTTCTTATCGAAAAATAATAACGAATTGGAAGAAGCTGCAGTGTTATTTTCGGCACTATTAAAAAATGAATCAACTAATGGTATTGTAAAAAATAACATCGCTAATAGTAACAGGTGGCAAGAGCAAATGTATGAGTGATTATGTTATAACATTAAACGGCAAAAAAAAGCATATTCAAATACTTAATGATAGTGAAGCTAAAATAAATGAAAAAAGGGTTCAATATGAACTAAAAAAAATTGATCCCGCCCATTATTTACTTCGTATTAACAATATTTTTTACGAAATTTACAGTGTAAGAAATGATGAAGAGAAATATTTGCTGCTTATTAACGGAAAAAAGATTGAAACTATAACAAGAACAAGTTTGCAGGAAAGGGCAAAAGAATTAATTGATAAAATAAGTATATCCTCAAATCATCAGTTACACATTAAAGCTCCGATGCCCGGTGTGATTCTAAAAATAAATAAGAGTGTCGGTGATAAAATAATTGAGGATGAATCTGTTTTAATATTAGGAGCTATGAAGATGGAAAATGATTTGAGAACACCTGAATCGGGAATCATAAAAAAGATCTTCGTTAGAGAGGGCAATACTGTTGAAAAAGGAGATGAATTATTTTTGATTGACACTTAGAATAAAATTACGTAATTTTTTCA
>SMVB01347960.1_pt1 | contig 10565 bp, 9 predicted proteins | sample 2456461 | NCBI WGS metagenome assembly SMVB01 (sample SAMN11095934, study PRJNA526329) | marine sediment metagenome | biome: Marine sediment; feature: Surficial sediment; material: Deep marine sediment; isolation source: Hadal surficial sediment | place: Pacific Ocean | collected 2014-05 | depth 0-1...
AGTCAGCTTTGACTACGAAATCGTAGGCCCGAACGAAAATGATCCCGAGTTGATGGATGTTCTGCTGGTTGCGACACGAACTGAAAACGTGGAGCAGCGCCAGGCAGCGGTACAAGCCGCTGGACTGGAGGCGAAAATTGTCGATGTTGAGGCATTTGCACTGGAAAATGCCTGTCAGCTCTTAAGCCACCAGATACCGGATGGCGGCATGGGGCAGTCCGTTGCGATCGTCGATATCGGTGCGAGCAGCACGACCTTCAGCGTCCTGCAGGATCTCAAAGTTATTTACACCCGTGATTTCGCTTTTGGCGGGCAGCAGCTCACCGAGGAAATCATGCGTACGTACGGTCTTTCAATGGAAGATGCCGGCCGGGCCAAGAAGCAGGGCGGTTTGCCCAGCAACTATCAGCCCGAGGTGCTCGAACCTTTTGTTGACGACATGACGCAACAAGTCAGTCGATCGCTGCAGTTCTACCTTGCATCCGGTGGTGGCCGTGAACAGCCAGACATGATCCTGGTGTGCGGCGGTTGCGCAAACATTCCCGGTATTGCAGACGTTATTTCAAGCAGAGTTGGAGTACCGACTGAAGTTGGTGATCCGCTCGGACAAATGAAAATTTCGTCAAAGGCGAAATCACAGGGCGTGCATAAAGACGCAACAGCGCTTCTGACCGCCTGCGGACTTGCATTGAGGAGCTTCGACTAATATGCCACGCATTAACCTCCTTCCCTGGCGTGAAGCGGATCGCAAGAAACGGCAACGTGACTTTATGGTTGCGACGGCCGGTGCATTCGTTAGTGCTATCGGCGTTCTTGGCCTGACGGTTTTTGCTTACTCGCAAATGATCGATTCACAGAACGCCAGGAACCAGCGCCTCGAATCTGAAATTGTCGTACTGGAAAAGAGTATCGCCGAGATCGATGGTCTGGAACGACAAAAAGAAAGACTTCTGGCGCGCATGGAAATCATTGAGCAACTGCAACGTAGTCGCCCCGAAATCGTGCACTTGTTTGACGAGATTACTCGTCAGATTCCGGAGGGTGTTTATCTCACCGGCATGAAACAGACGGGTTCAGCTGTTGAATTAAAAGGTATCGCACAGTCGAGTACACGCGTATCGGCACTGATGCGACAGGTTGATGCCTCGGAATGGCTCTCCGACCCTGGCTTGGTAAAAGTTGAAACGACTGAGCAAGGCCCGGCGCGCCAGGCAGAATTCGTGGTCACTATGAGTCAGGTCAGTTCGGATCCCGACCTCGTGGAGGAAGAGCTATGAATTTCATCGAGGAATTGAAAACTCTTGACGCCAATGACATCGGTCGCTGGCCGTTTGCTTTTCGCGCCGGTGTAATCGGACTCGTTTTCGTTCTGGTCCTTGGTCTGGGCATTTACTGGACCATTATTGAGGACAAGGCGCCGCAGTTGACGCGCGCGCAGGCCGAAGAGCAGACGCTGCGGATTACCTTTGAAAACAAACAAAGAAAAGCAGCTAACTACGACGCTTATAAAGCGCAGCTGGCACAGATGGAACAATCTTTCGGCACGATGCTGCGGCAGCTGCCGGGTAAGACAGAAATCCCCAGTCTGATTGTCGATATATCGCAAACAGGACTGGCGGCCGGTCTGAAGGAAAGATTGTTTCAGCCACAAGGTGAAATTACCCGGGACTTCTACGCGGAGAAGCCAATAATGATCAGTCTTTCCGGCGGCTATCACGAAATCGCGAATTTCGTCAGCGGTATCGCATCGCTGCCGCGAATTGTGACCTTGCATGACATCAATATCACGCCTGACGATTCGAATGATTTCGATAGTCTGACACTGCAGGTAACGGCGAAAACCTATCGCTACCTGGAAGAGGAGTCTGACTAATGATGCATGCTTCCGTGACAAGAATTCTGATAGTCCTGTTCGTCGCTACGTTCGCCCTTGGTGCTTGTGGCGGTGATATGGATGACCTCGACCAGTACATCAATACGATAAAGGCGAGGCCCGGTGGGCGAATCGATCCTTTACCGGAAATTACACCGTATGAGGTGTTCACTTATATTGCAGATGCAGAAGGTTTGCGCTCGCCGTTCGTGCCGGATTCACCACAGGCAGCGGCAGGCATTGCAGCCGGTGGCACACGCCCTGATCCGGAGCGCAGTCGCGAATTCCTCGAGCAGTTTCCGTTGGATACGTTGCGCATGGTTGGGACACTGCAGCTTGGCGAGACACAGTTTGGACTTATACAAACATCAGACGGCCTGATTCATCGGGTAGTTCCTGGAAATTACATGGGACAAAACGATGGCCGTATTGTTGTGGTTAGTGAATCTGAGATCGAATTGGTAGAAATTATTTCGGACGGGATCGGCGGGTATCTGGAAAGAGAAGCCGCCGTCGGTCTTGCGGACTGATGCCTGAATGGAACTGGGAGTATTTGGAATGACGTTCAAAATCAAGCCGACGATCGGCGCAGAAAGTCGACGTTGGGTCGTGCAACTGACCGCAGCCGCGCTGTTGCTTTGCGGAATGAATGCGAGCGCACAGGAAGGCAATCGACTGCAGGACATTCAGGTCCAGAGTTTGCCGGGACAGCGAGTGGAGGTGAAGTTAATTCTCAGCGGCACTGCACCGGAGCCACTTACGTTTACGATCGAAGATCCGGCGCGAATTGCGCTCGATTTGCCGGAAACAACGCTTGGGCTGACCTCACGTCGCCGTGATGTAAACCTCGGTCCTCTGGAGACGGTTCTTACGGCAGAGGCTAATGGTCGTACTCGTGTTGTCCTGAATCTTGATTCAATGGTGCCTTACGAAACACGACGCAGCGGCAATACTATTTTCATTACGCTCGGTAGCGACACAGCCGGTGGCGGCACAACGACGCGATTTGCTGACAGTTCCCCGGCAGGGTCAACACCCTCTTATGCTTCAACTGGCGCGCGCTCAATCGATAGTGTCGACTTCCGTCGCACTCGTGATGGTGGCGGACGCATCCTGATTCACCTCAGCGACCCGTCAACGGCGGTGGATATTCGCCAGGAAGGTGGGCGCGTAATAGCAGTATTCAAAGATACATCGTTACCAGCGGAGTTGATGCGGCGACTGGATGTTATGGACTTTGCAACACCAGTGACGACGGTAGATGCGTTGAGCACTAATCGGGATACCCGAATCGTTATCACTGCTGAAGGAAAATTTGAGCAGCTGGCGTATCAGTCTGACAACGAGTTCACGATTGAAATCAATCCGGTTACTTCGGAGAGCGAAGTAGCATCTTCATTATTCTCCGAGACCAAGGAATATAAAGGTCAACGCCTGACCTTGAATTTCCAGGACATCGAAACACGGGCGGTATTGCAACTTCTCGCCGAAACATCGGGACGCAACATTGTGGTCTCTGACACGGTGCAGGGTAACGTTACGTTACGGCTTAGAAATGTTCCCTGGGACCAGGCGCTGGATATTGTCATGACCACCAAGGGTCTGGACATGCGCGAAAATGGCAATGTCATAATCGTCGCGCCGGCCGAGGAAATTGTCGCTCGCGAGACGGCTGACCTGGAAGCACGCGCGGCCATCCATGAACTGGAGCCGCTTTATTCCGAATTTATTCAAGTTAACTACGCCAAAGCTGCTGATCTGGCGACACTCATCGGCGGCGGAAGTGGCGGCAACGCACTGCTATCGGAACGTGGCAGCGTTGGCATCGATGATCGAACCAATACCCTGCTTGTACAGGATACAGCAGAGCGCCTGCAGGACATTCGACGCCTCGTACGTACGCTCGATGTCCCCATCCGCCAGGTTCTTATCGAAACTCGCATCGTCGTGGTTAACGACGATTTCAGTCGTGATCTGGGAGTTCGCTTTGGCTTCACAGGCGTCGCGGAAAATGGCAGTCAGGGATTGTACTCAGTCACCGGAAACAGTTTGGGCAGCGAGACAATTGTCCGCTCGGCGCTGGACAACATAAACAACACCGGCACGGCGTTCCCGGTCACACTTCCATCAATTGGCGATCGCTACAATGTAAATGTACCGATTGCCAGTCCGGCTGGCAGCCTGGCGCTCGCAATTCTGGATTCCGACTATATTGTCGATCTCGAGTTGACGGCGCTGCAGGCAGAAGGTCGTGGTGAAATAGTCTCCACACCGCGCATTATTACCGCAAACCAGAAGGAAGCGCGCATTGAGCAGGGCGTGGAAATTCCCTACCAGGAGTCCGCATCTTCAGGCGCGACAACGACCCAGTTCAAGAAGGCCGTGTTAAGCCTGACCGTTACGCCGCAGATCACGCCGGATGACAACATCATCATGGATCTGCTGGTTAGCAAGGATAACGTGGGTCAGTTGACACCGAGTGGGCAAGGCGGGCTCATACCGAGTATTGATACACGCTCGATTCAAACGCAGGTGTTGGTAAAAGACGGTCAAACCGTCGTGCTCGGCGGAATTTATGAGACCGAGCGACGGGAAATAGTCACTAAAGTGCCCTTCCTGGGCGACATACCGGGGGTTGGTGTTCTGTTCAGGTCGACATCGAATTCGACCAGCAAGGCAGAGCTTTTGATTTTCGTAACGCCACGAATCCTTAACGAGGGTTCGAGCATTTACTAGCCGTGGAAACTTCCCAGTCGGCCCAAAGCAAGGAATTGGACAAATGACAAAACTTTCTTATCTAGCGACGCTGCTAATGGCGCTGGCACTTGCGGCATGCGGCGACAGCACACTATCCGGTGGATCGGGTGGTGGCACAGGCGGACCTGGGCCCGGTGTTGCAGGAGTCAATGTCCTTGCCAGCAGCCCGACTTTGCCCTCGACCGGCGGACAGACCCTGACGATCAGCGCGATCGTGCGCGATGTCAATAATGTCGCGATGGAGGGCGTCACAGTCATCCTGTCAACTGATTCGGGCACTCTGACGGTCGCCGATCCGGTTACGGATGCGAGCGGCATCGTTTTTGCCACGCTGAATGCAGGTGGCGACAAGACCAACCGGGCTATTACAGTAACTGCTGATGCCAATGGCATTCTCGGCAGTGTCACTGTCAATGTCATTGGTACAACGCTTTCATTGTCAGGCCCGACCGCGCTGCCGCAAGGCGACTCAGCAACCTTTACGGTCGTTCTGGCAGACTCTTCCGGTATCGGTATAGCCGGTCAGACAGTTGATGTAACCTCGGCAAATGGCAATGCACTGGCCGCTACCAGCCTGACGACCGATAATGCCGGTCAGGCGCAGGTAGATGTCACTGCATCGGCCTCTGGCCTGGACACGCTCACTGCAACAGCACTTGGGCTGACCGCGAGTCAGGACCTCAACGTTTCTGATGACAGTTTCGCCCTGACCGCACCTTTGGCCGGCGACGAGATCATACTTAACATCATTGCACAGATCGATCTGACCTGGACCATTGCCGGTGTTCCGCAAGCTGGACAGACAATTTCGTTTGGCGCAACACGCGGCACATTGAGTAATCTCAATGCAGTCACAAACGCTGCAGGTGTCGCCACGGTAACCATCATATCGACCAACGCCGGCCCGGCGGTAATTTCTGCAGCCAACGCGGCCGGTACATCGACTTCGGTACAGGTTGAATTCGTTGCCGATACGCCAGATAGTATTGACGTACAGGCGAACCCGTTCACGATTGGCCCCGGTGAGCAAAGTGCAATAACCGCGGTAGTTCGGGATGCGGCAAACAACCTGGTCAAGAATGCTGTAGTGCTGTTTGACTTACAGGATGTAACCGGTGGACAGTTATCGGTGCCAAATGCAGTGACAGACAGCCAGGGACGGGCACAGACATTCTATACCGCGAGCTCCACGACGAGCGCCAACGGCGGCGTCATCATTACCGGAACCGTGCAAGCCAATCCGGCGATCAACAGCAGTGTTGCGCTGACCGTGGCGAAGCGGGAATTGTTCATCTCGATCGGCACCGGCAATTCGATATTTGAACCGAATACGGCGCAGTACCGGGTCGAATTTGCAATCACGGTCACCGACTCGCAGGGCAACGGCGTAGAAGGCGTCGCTGTGCAGACGGGTATTTTGTCAAATAACTACTTCAAGGGCTTTTGGTTCTACGATCAGCTTGCCAGCGCATGGGTACAAAACGTGACGGCAGGGCCATGTGCCGATGAAGATGTAAATCGTAATGGTGTGCTGGATGCCGGAGAAGATTTCAACAACAGTGGCCGCATCGAAGCGGGTAACGTTGCGACGGTGGCGGCGCAAAATGGCAGCGGTGGTAACTTTGCAACTGATGCCACCGGTATTGGCATCGTTGATGTTATCTATGCTCAGGATCACGCTCGCTGGGTGGAAGTGACGCTGGAGGCGACCACTTCGGTGCAAGGAACCGAGTTCGCAAAGGCCAGCAACTTCGTTCTGCCTATCAATGGCGACGACGTTGACAGTGAGAATGAAGCGCCGCCGGGAGTTATAAGCCCGTTCGGCTCCAGCGTAAGCTGCGCTGACACGAACTGAGCAGACAAATAGAAAGCCAACCCCAGGGGTTGGCTTTCTCACTTCTGCGTAGTTACCGATGAAGCCCCCAAAAAACCTGTTTCTGGTTGGCCCGATGGGCGCCGGCAAATCAGCTGTCGGTCGGCAGCTTGCACGCCTGACGCACCTCGAGTTCGTTGATAGTGACGAAGAAATCGAATCCAGAACCGGTGTTGATATCGCGTTCATTTTCGAAAAAGAAGGCGAAGCGGGATTTCGCAAGCGCGAGGGCAAGGTCATTGACGAACTGTCATCGCGCGAGGGCATCGTGATGGCAACCGGTGGCGGCGCCGTCGTTGACCCGGATAGTCGCAGTCGCTTGGGCGCGCGCGGCTTCGTTGTTTATCTCTATACCAGTGTCAGGCAGCAACTTGATCGTACTCAAAGAGGCCGCAACAGGCCAATGCTGGAAAATGGTGACAAAGAAAAGGTTCTCGAGGAGCTGCTGGAGCAGCGAGATCCAATGTACCGTGAGATCGCCGATCTCATCGTCGATACCGACGGACGTAGGGTGCAAACCGTCGCACGCGAGATTCACGAAGCGCTCTAAAAGACAACCGCGCCAACAGACGAAACTGAAAACTGTAGGAAAGCACTGCAGAAGCCCGTCCAACGGGCGACAAACAATTTCAGGCATGTTTTTAACATACCTGAAATTGTTTGCAAAACTCCGCCAAATACGCCCGCATAAAAAGAACCCGCACGAACAAAAAACAACCAGGAAAACCCACCAACTCCACCGTAGCCGATATTCCCCCCTAGCCCGGACACTTCATGAAGTCACTCGCGCCCTTGCTTGATCTTTGTTTACACACGTGATTTTCCTCCTTCGGGAATACACTGGGTATTCCGCTCTGTCGGAAAATCACGTGTGTAAACAAATCTCTGCGCAATCATCATGGTGATTCATGAATAGTCCGGGCTAGATTGCGGTAATCTTTGTCGCCTGAACATCCACCGGACGCGGCTTTGACAAATTTCCAGACTTTGACAGTTGACCTCGGCCCGCGCAGCTACCCGATCGTTATCGGCAGCGGCTTGCTGGGCAACTTCGACCTCGCATCCCACTTGCAGGGTCCGGATTGCCTGGTCGTAACCAATGACACGGTGGGTCCTCTGTACCTGGAGCGCTTGTTGGAAAGTCTGGGCGACAATTGCAACGTTATTTCCCTGCCGGACGGCGAACAATACAAGACCAGCAACACCGCCGAGTCTGTCATAGACAAGCTCGTAGCCTGTTCCGCAAATCGCGATACAACAGTCGTAGCGTTGGGTGGCGGGGTCGTTGGTGACGTCGCCGGATTTGCCGCGGCGTGTTACATGCGCGGTGTCGCCTTCATGCAGGTGCCGACAACGTTACTCGCACAGGTAGATTCGTCAGTTGGTGGAAAAACCGGTGTCAATCATCCCGGTGGCAAGAACCTGATTGGCGCATTTCACCAGCCAAACATCGTGCTGATCGATACCGATACACTCACGACGCTGCCGGAACGGGAACTCAGGGCCGGGCTTGGGGAAGTGATCAAATATGGAGCAATAGCAGATGAGCCTTTTCTCGGCTGGCTGGAGTCGAACATGCCGGCCTTGCTGCGAAAAGATCCCGCAGCACTTGCTTACGCAATTACCCATTCGTGTGCGTTAAAGGCGAAAATTGTGGCTGAAGACGAACGCGAAACCGGTCGGCGCGCACTCCTTAATTTTGGTCATACATTTGCGCATGCAATTGAAAACTGCCTCGGTTACGGCGAGTGGCTCCACGGCGAAGCGGTTGCCGCAGGCATGCTGATGGCGATCGCAATGAGCGATATCGACCAGGCAGAGCAGGAGCGTCTCCGGTCTCTTTTGCAGCTTGCAGGCTTACCCACGGCGCCACCTGCCATCAGCCCGGCTAAGCTGCGTGCGGCAATGCAACTGGATAAGAAAGTGCGGGCAAAGAAAATTCGCCTCGTACTCTTGCACAAACTGGGAGATGCTTATCTAAGCGCTGACTATGCCGACGAAAAGCTGGACGTGGTCCTCAATGGCGTTGCTGGCTGACATGAGGAATCAACCGGACATACTGGCGCCATACGCAGCGTTTGAGGAGCATGGGGCAGGTCGCCGCTACGCCGAACCGAGTGCGCCCTACCGGGGCGAATACCAGCGCGATCGGGATCGCATTATCCACTCGACCGCGTTTCGCCGCCTGGTCTACAAGACCCAGGTTTTCGTCAATCACGAGGGCGACCTCTATCGAACGCGTCTTACCCATTCGCTGGAAGTGGCGCAGATCGCTCGCACAGTCGCCCGGGCATTACGCCTGAATGAAACTCTTGTTGAGGCCATCAGTCTTGCTCATGACCTGGGCCATACGCCTTTCGGCCACGCGGGTCAGGATGCCCTGAATGCGCGTATGCGCGATTTTGGTGGCTTCGAGCACAACCTGCAGTCGTTGCGCGTAGTCGATCAGCTGGAGGAGAAGTACGCAAGTTTCACTGGCCTGAATCTTACTTTCGAAACACGCGAGGGCATCCTGAAGCACTGCTCGGCGAAAAACGCTCGCGAACTCGGAGCGATTGGCGAACGATTCATAAATCGGCACCAGCCAGGGCTCGAAGCGCAGATTGCGAATATTGCTGACGCCATTGCCTACAACAATCACGATGTCGATGATGGATTTCGCGCCGGACTACTGAGCCTCGACGATTTGCGCCGGCAGCCTCTGTTTGGTGAGCAGTATCTCGATGTACAGAAAACCTATCCGCAGCTTGGAGACCGGCGCCTGTTTTATGAAATCATCCGCCGCATGATTAACAAAGTGGTTACCGATCTGATCGATAATACCCAGCGGCGTATCGAATCGATTGCCCCGGCATCGATACAGGATGTCCGGGAACACCACGAGGCTACGGTGGCACTTAGTGATCAAGTATTCGAGATGCATACCTCGCTCAAACGATTCCTCAATAAGAAGCTGTATCGACACGATAAGATTCGGCAGATGACCGACAAATCCAAGGCAATGATTGAGGTGCTCTTCGATCGTTATATGGCCAATCCCGGGCAGCTACCGGCAGAGTTTTCGGCACGGGCAACGGCCGATGGTGACTGCGAGTCGGCAAAGGCGCGCGTGGTAGCCGATTATATTGCCGGCATGACCGATCGTTTCGCGATTGCAGAATACGATCGACTTAATTGATAGAATGCGCAGCGCTTCGGGAAAACCAGGGTAACAGTGTGACGGTAAAATCAATAGCGAACAACGAACGACTGATTTTCGCCATGGACGTAGCGGACTGTGAGCGGGCGCGCATGCTTGCTGACGAACTTGGCGACTCAGTGGTGTTTTACAAACTCGGCCTCGAACTGATGATGACTGGCGGCTACTTCGAGTTGCTGGACTGGATGCTGGCGCGCAATAAGAAGGTCTTTGCAGATCTTAAATTTTTCGATATTCCGGCAACGGTTGGCTCTGCCGTCAGGCAACTGAAAGATCGCGGTGCCAGTTGTGTCACCGTACATGGCAACCAGTCGATCATGGAAGCTGCTGCAGAAAATAAAGGCGACAAACTAAAAGTGCTCGCCGTTACTGTTCTGACCAGCCTCGATCGCGGTGATCTCGATGATCTTGGTTTTGAATGTGATGTGGGAGCGCTGGTTCTGTCCCGTGCCAGGCGTGCATTCGAGGCTGGCTGTGACGGCGTCATATCGTCCGGGCTGGAGGTGCCACAGTTGCGCGAGCATGTCGATTCAAAGCTGCTGGTTGTAACCCCGGGGATTCGTCCGGTTGATAATAAACCGAGCGGCGATCAGAAACGCGTAGTCAGCGTCGAGCAGGCCTTCAGGAATGGTGCGGATCATATCGTTGTGGGCCGGCCGATTCGCGATGCAGAAAGCCCAAGGGCAGCCGCCGAGGCAATACAAACAACCATCGCAACAACAATAGCGGATCTTTGACCAGTGGTAACAAAACTTAAAAATGACTTATTGATTCGTGCCTTGCTGCGCGAGCCCGTATCACGCACACCAGTCTGGATAATGCGCCAGGCCGGACGCTATCTGCCTGAGTATCGGGCGGTGCGG
>SMVB01092906.1_pt1 | contig 10564 bp, 10 predicted proteins | sample 2456461 | NCBI WGS metagenome assembly SMVB01 (sample SAMN11095934, study PRJNA526329) | marine sediment metagenome | biome: Marine sediment; feature: Surficial sediment; material: Deep marine sediment; isolation source: Hadal surficial sediment | place: Pacific Ocean | collected 2014-05 | depth...
ATTGGGAGCTGCAAAAGAACGGATTGAAACCCTACGCTTGTGGCGTGGTGATCCACCCCTTGATTGACGCCATGATAGAACTCCGGACCAAGCCGGGAGTAAGCGCGGACACCGTGGCCAGCATATCGGCCCGGGTGCATCCCCTGGTCCTGGAGCTGGTTAACCGGCCCAACCCGCAGCTGGGACTGGAGGGGAAGTTTTCTTACCAGCACGGCATGGCGGTCGGGTTGATTGATGGGGCCGCTTTCCCGGCCCAGTATACCGATGAACGGGTAAGCGACCCGGCGGTTGCGGCGTTGAGGGAGAGAATCGACGCGACCATCGACTCGGAAATGGCAGAGGACGCCACCGAAGTGACTTTGACGTTGAAGGACGGTAGCTCTTACCGTGAAACGATAGACCACGCCACCGGCGCGCCGGAAAATCCGCTGACCGATGCTCAGTTGGAGGAAAAGTTCCGAGTACTGACCGGCGATGTTCTACCCAAGGCACGGGTTGAGCGGCTTCTGACCCTGCTCTGGAATCTGGACCAGGTAACCCACATTGGAGAGGTTCTGGCTCTGGCCCGTCCTCGCCGCCGGTCGATTCGACAGTAGACCCGGCGCATTATTCCGATTCTGTTTGAAAAACGTCGTATTCGGACCCTTCGACAGGCTCAGGGCGAAGGTTGAGGGCGGAACACTTTCTCCGTTCGTGATGAGTCCTTCGCCTAGCTCAGGACAGGCTTGTCGAACCACCGCTAATTCATGCTGTCTATAAGCCGAATTGGTATTATTCCCGGCGCATTATTCCCGGCGCATTATTATTGGAAGGCTGGCATCACCTCTTCGGCGAACAGCCGCATGGACCGGGTGGACTGCTCCTCTGGCAGGGGTCCAAACCGATGATTGGCGCAAAAAATGTCGTAGCCGATTAGCTGGTACTGCTCCTTGAGCTGCTTCAGCACCGTCTCCGGACTGCCAACCAGGGCCAGCCCGTTGTCAATCCAGAAATCGTAGGATGTGTTCATCCCTTGAAAAACCCGCGCCAGCTCCCGCTGGGTCGGAGAATCCTCATTGCCGATAAATCCCACCCGGGTCTGGGCGATTCTTTCCCGGCCCAGGGCGCGAGAGGCCAGCAGCGGCGCTTCGGCCTGGGCTCGGGCCTTCTCATCCGTTTCCGCCACGTGCACGGCGCGGGTCAAAAAGGTTCGGGGCATCGGCCCCTGGTGCTGGCAATCCCGCCAGGTGCGGCGGTATAGCTCGAACTTCTCGGCGATAACGCTGTCCACATCCAGATTCTGAGACACGTGGAAGTTGCCTTTGGCGGCGAACTCCAGCGAGGCCGGACTGTGGGCCGCCACCCAAATCGGCGGATGGGGGCTCTGGTAGGGCTTGGGAACCGGCAGGGCCTCATCGAACTGCCAGTAGTCGCCCTTGTAAGTAACGGTGTCTTCGGTCCAGGCCTTGATGATGATTTCCAGGGCCTCCTGAGCCATCTGCCGCCGCTCGTAGAAGGGCAAATTCCACCTGACAAACTCATGCTCGGCCACCCCGATACCGGTGCCAAACTCCAGCCGGCCCCGGGATAGCTGGTCCAGCATCGCCGCCTCTTCCGCCAGCCTGATGGGGTTATAGAAGGGCAGCTGATAGATCATTACGCCGAATCGAATAGTGCTGGTGCGCTGGGCCACGGCAGATAGGTAAACGCTGGGCGCGGTGAGCTGCCCCACGTCGGAGTTCTGGTGCTCTATGATGAAGTAATACTTGTAACCCAGCTCCTCAGCCTGCTGCACCTCCCTGATGTGTTGCTCATAAACGTCCGCCACCGTAGCAGAGCCATTCATTTCGTAAGCAGCAAAATTGTCGTAGGTTCCAAATTCGAGAGCGCCCATGAACCTTGCACCTCAATGATTAGATAACTATCTTAGAGCTTCCAACCCCAATTTGATGTAGAATTTGTCATAAGCCCCCACATACTTGCTCAGTGGAAAATAACTATACCCCGCCCCTCTGGGATTGCCAATAGAGGGGCATGCTTGATTCAGAGAGACCGGCAGATCTGCGGCATTTTCCATGATAGACCGGTCCGATAAGGATAATTTAAGTGCCAATTACCGAAGTGACCCTGGTCCGTATTTGCGGACAATGCCATCTGGAAGTCGAGACCTTCACCGTTAAAAAAGACAACATGCAGTTGGTCTCCGGTCAGACTGTCTGGTGCCCCAATTGCCAGGCCGACCAACCGGAAGTGCTTGATGTGGCCGGGCGAAGTGAATCCATAAAAAAGGAGCAGGCAAGCTATCCGGAGAACCGGCCGGCTCGTTAGCACTGCAAAAGCTTGCCCTGGGCGCTGGGCAGTGGGTTAGTTTGCGCAACCTGAAGGAGCAAAATCCTTCGTCGCACCGGCGTAAGCCGGTGTCCCAATCCAGTGTCAATCTAGATTCCACTTTGGCTTTGGTTTAGCAATACAAAGAAGGGGGCCTTTCGGCTCCCTTCTTTTACTAACGCGAGCTAGGGTGTTACCGGCGGCGTTATACCGCTACGGGTTGGGGAAGGTTTTGAGTGGCCAATGGCGGGCCGATGAATCGGTATCCAACACCATGAACACTGGCGATCCAGACTGGCTCCCGAGCGTGGTCCCCCAATTTTCTGCGTAGCCTCTGCACATACTTTTTCACCAGCCGGGAGCTATCCATGTACCCGCCCCAAAGGGCGCGCTCCAGGGTTTGGTGAGCCACTACCGTACCTCGATTTTTTACCAGAAGATGCAGCAACCGGAACTCGGTAGAGGTCAGCACCAATCGCCGGTCGTCCATGAATACCTCGTAAGTAGATGGGCTAATCACCAACCGGCCGCTGGAGACGGGTCCATCGGATTCGGGCTCTGTCCTGAGCCCCACCCGGCGCAGCAAAGCCCAAATCCGCACCATAATTTCAGTCAAGTCACAGGGCAGCCGCACGTAATCGTCCGCTCCGACTTCTAATGAGGTCACTACCTCCATTTCGTCACCCTGATGACCCAGAACCAGCAGCGGAACGCTGGTGAAACTGCGCAACTCCCCTATGGTGTTGCTCATGGTCATATCAGTAAAATCCGGGTGCATGACCACTACATCAGGCGATTCCCGCTCCACCATTTCCAGACCCTCAGCGGCGGTCGTGGCCACCATCGGATTCACGTCCGGCCACCTCAAATGCACCGCCAAAGTCACCAATTCAGCAGTTCGGACCTCGGCTCCTATAAATACTGCCTTCATCTAGCACCTCGTAACCAGTCCTTCCTTGTAGAGAAGGGGGAAATGGCCCTGGAGCCAGATCCCCCAATCTCGAGGAAGGAGGTAGGATATCTGTGCCACCGGGTTAATCGCCAGACCTGCCAGTGAACCTGAACAGTGCCGGCTCCGCTCCGGTGAACACTTCGTTACCTTAATCGGACTAAGTGAACAACCGGGGGAATTAATAGTGGTCAAATATCCCAATTTGGTGAACAAACGAGGACACTCGTCATGATCTAGGCATTTTCGACACAAATAGCCCCCAGGACGAGACAAAATGCGGAGTTGGAGCAATCTAATGAGGTAAAGATTGTAATCCCGCGGTGAACGAGTCACTCGGGAAATGAACCACCCGGGAAATCTGAGGTGTAGCTTAGGCCAGCGCGCCGGAGTTCAACTTGGCATGAGTTTGGTGAGCTGGGGCGGCTTCTTTATCGCCAGGAAACACAAGGCTGCCGCTGCGGCGCAAACGGCGCCCGGACCGATGGCCAAGTCGTAGCTACCGTATTTATCGAAGACCCACCCGGCGAAAACCGGGGAGGCGATGAGGGCCCAACTATGGGAAAAGGTTATGTAACCTCGCAGAGTGGCAAACCGGTCTCTTCCGAAATACTCGCCCATGGCCGCCCAGACCATAATCCCACCGCCATCACCCAGTCCCTGCAAGAGGATGAAAAGCAACAGCAGGACTGTCCTGTCGCCGCCCCACTGGCCGAAGAAGAGACACACCAGTCCCGCGGATTCCAGCAGCAAACTGGCAAAGATCAAGTAGGATTTGGGCCAACGATCGCCCAAATAGCCCACTATGAGCCGGGACAAGAAGTTAATGCCAAACATGAAGCCGGTCAGGTTGGCCGCCTCTTGCCGGCTGAGCCCCTTCGTCTCCAGGATCGGTACGATACTGACCAATATGCCCAGGGTGGCTACCTGCCTCAGACCGGCCCCCACCAGCAGCAGCCAGTAGGCCCTGGTCCTCAACGCCTCCCTGACGGTGTAGTCGCGTATCTCCCTGGGGCGGCCAGAGCCCGTTTGGACCGGAGGCCGGGCATCTCCGTCGGGCAATAGTCCCATGTCCTCCGGCCGGTTGCGGAAGAAGAAGGTTAGCGGCATCAGGAAAACCAGGTAGGCTATTCCCGACACCAGCATCGCATCCTTCCAGCTGCCCCGCTCGATGATAAAATTGAGGGTGGGCACCAGAAAAAGCCCGCCCAGGGAGGACACGGCGGCCAGCATGGAAATGGCAAAAGCCCGGCGCCGGTTGAACCACTGGTTAAGTCCGGCGAAGAGGGCGTGCTGGAAAGCGATGCTGTTCCCCAAAGATACCATCAGCAAATAGACCAGGGTAAAGGTAAGGAAGGAATCCACGAACTGGGACAGGACCAGGTAACCGGCCACCGCCCACAAAATAGCGGGAACCAACAGCTTCCGGTTTCCAAAGCGGTCGATGAGCCAGCCCGCCACCGGGCCTTCCAACCCTCCTTCGGCTCGCGCGATGGAGAAGATCAGGTTGGTCTGCGCTTGACTGATGCCCAGGGAATCTCGAATAGCCGGGACGAAAACTGTGAACCCCCGGAAGAAGATGCCGCTGGCAAAAAACGCCATGGCGGAGGTGATGGCTACCATCCACCACCCGTAAAAAATGCGGGGTCGCCTCGGATTAGAGCCTGTAGCTCCCGGATCAACCACTTGCTTTAACCACTTGATGTCCGGGGATGTGGCTTGACGCTGAGAAACAAAGTTACTATTCCTTTAAACTGGGCCACGGGTAAACTGGGCAGCACGGGAAACTCCAGCCTGAGCCGTCCTAGTTTATTAGCAGATGCTTGAATCCGCAACGGTCTACGGCCGCAACGGTTTCCAGCGCTACGATGCTCAATATTCGCCGTCCCAGTCCCAAGATACCCATTAAATGATCCATCACTTGATGACAGCCCGCGGTGCCCGGCCATCCGGTTTGCGGGTAGAATGGGAAACCAAAGGTAGGTAAGCCGAAGTCCAGATTCTGGGGTGACCTCATGGATTTAGCCTGAATGGCCTGAATGAATTGAATCTGAGCGGAGTCATGCCGATTCGTCACATCATTCACGCCGACCTGGACGCCTTCTACGCAGCCGTGGAGCAGCTGGATAATCCCCAGCTTCGGGGCAAGCCGGTGCTGGTCGGCGGCTCACCGGAAGGGCGGGGTGTGGTGGCCACGGCGTCCTACGAAGCCCGCAAATTCGGGACCCACTCGGCCATGCCCATGGCCACCGCGGTGCGGTTGTGTCCCCAGGCCGTGGTAATTTCCCCCCGATTCCCCCGTTACCGAGAGCTTTCTCAAACGATCAGGGGCATATTCCTGGAGCTCACTCCGCTGGTGGAGCCCCTCTCTTTGGATGAAGCCTACTTGGACATTACTCAACTGGTCGAGGAAGGCCGGTTTCCCCTGACCTTGGCCCTGGATTTGAAGCAGCGGATCATGGCGGACACTGGATTGGCCATATCTATAGGAACCGGCACCTGCAAGTCAGTCGCCAAAATAGCATCCGACCTGGAAAAACCCGACGGCCTGGTAGTGGTGGCGCCGGGCGATGAGGCTAGCTTCCTGGCGCCTTTGCCCGTAAGCAAGCTGCCGGGGATCGGCCCGAAAACCGTGGCCCGTCTCAAGGGGGAGGACATCGAGACAATTGGTCAGCTTGCCCGCCTTCCCCAGGAGTGGTTCCTGCGGAGCTTCGGGAAGCGGGGCCCAGACCTTCGAGCCAAGGCCCGGGGAGAGGACCAGGATGTGGTGCACACCGAGCGCGCGGCCAAGTCAATCAGCTCGGAGACCACCTTCTCCGGCGACATCGATGACCCGGTGCGGCTCCAGCAAGAACTGGCGGCGCTGGCTGCCCGGGTTGCCGGTCAATTAGCAGCCAAGAACCGAAAATGCCACACGGTAACAGTAAAGCTAAGACTAGCCGACTTCACCACATTTACTCGGCAGTCCTCCATGGCTGCGTACACCGAGTCTGAGGAAGTAATCACGGCTGTCGCCCGCGACCTGCTGGCCAAGGAGTTGCATTCCCAGCGGGCCTTTCGTCTGTTGGGGGTAGGCGCCTCCAACTTCGAGCCGGAGGGGGAACAGGAACGGCAGCTGGAGCTTCCGCTGTTTATTACAGAGTAGTCCGCGCAGAATAGCCCCGCCCCCGCTATCCGCTAGCGGAACAGATCCTTTTCCGGCGACCGAATCAGGGCCTCATGGCTGGCATCGGCCATTGGCTCATACTCATATCCCTTTATTATCGCCACCGGTATGCCCAGCAGCTTGCCTGTAACCAGTTCAGCCGTGGCCGCCAGCTCATCGGCCACCGCAATCACGGTGGTATACATCATGTTACCAAAGGTGTCCTCCTGGCCGACGTAGCTGAGCATGGGATTCAACCCGGCCACGCCGATGGCCACGTTCAACGCGCCGTTACGCCAGGGGCGGCCAAAGGTGTCGGAGATTATCACCGCTACATCGATACCCAGCCGCTGCTGGATGGCCTGAACAATGCGGCGAGCCGAGGCGTCGGGGTCCACCGGCAGCAGCGCCACCGTTCCCTGGCCGGGGATGTTGGAAGCGTCGATACCGGCGTTGGCGCAATTGAAGCCGTGGTGGGTTTCGCTGATGATCACACCGCCGTCCATCCGTACAATACGTTTGCTCTCCCGAAGAATTAGCTCGGTGTGCCGAGGGTCCCGCCGGTGCCCCTCCGAGATGACCAGGGCCAGGGGAGAGGGCTCCACCGAACTGATGTCCACCACCCTGCCCTCGGCCTTGGATACAATTTTCTGAGTAACCACCAGCACATCCCCGGCTTCTATGCTGGTCCCCTGATTTTGGCAAGCGTCCATAATCTGCGCCGCCAGATCGTCCCCAACCCCGGCCTCGGGCATACCCTCAACACCAATAACGCGAATTTCCGGCGGCATAGCTGCTTACCTCTTTAGTAGTTTGCCGCCGAGTATACCGTACTACCGGGATGCTGTCACAATGAATAGGGCGAAGGGACATCTTGAGAGGGTCGGCACCAGTGGTCCACGCGAATCTGGAGAATGCTCAAGGCTTTACCTACTATTATCTAGTGTTGAGAGACGTTCATGCACCAACAGCCTTCAAAAGTACCCTCATTCCTTTATAAATATGGGTTTTCACTACGATTTGACAAGTGCCCTACACCGTACTACGCTGTCTGCAGCGTAGTACGGTGTGCGCGTAGGCTTTTCTCGTCTCAAGTTTCCTTTAATATGTTTGAATTTCCCAATTGCTTCGGCAACTGGGCGCGAGACCGCTGTATAGCGGTCTCGGCTTTTTTAAGTACTCCCGTGTGCCGTGACCGAAAGGCCTTGCCAAGCATCTGTGAAGAAATTCTCGTAAGAGTTCAAAAAGGTATTGACTGAAAGGTTGATCTATAAATCCTGTTCTTCGGTATTATGAATATAGCCCTTGACGATTTAACTGGGAGAGACTAGAATCAGGGTGCGGTTTAAATTTGGCCGCATTACATAGTACGCTTCCGCATGGAACCCAGGGGTCTTTAATAAGGCCCCTTTTTTATTGGATGTGGAAAATGGTGGATTTGAGGACAGTAATGTTTATCGATGGGGAAAACTTTCGCCATAACTTACGCAATTTCTCATTTCGATCGACCCCTCCATTTCCGGGTGCCACTGACTACCGTTTAGAGGAGAAACACTTTCTCTGGCGTGAGTATTTTCGGGGCGTTCTTGACAAATTCGATCACATTACGGGATGGCACCACCAGTTAGTTCGAGTCTATTGGTACTACGCTGAAAGCATTTCACCATGGTCAGAAAGGCCTGACTTGGCACAGCGAGTAATCGACCGTTCAAACGTTTCAGACCTTTCCGTTGATGAGGTAACAGCCCTGGCCAAAAATTGGTATGACCGAGAACGCTCCTATTTTGAACGTCTAAGAGAACAGGTATTCGAGAATATACAGAGAAGCGTAGACTTCTTAGAGTTCAAATATGTGGGTCAATATGTGGTACGTCCATATACTCCGTACCGGTTGCTACGAAATGCTAACGGCACGATCACATATCTGGGAACCCGGCAAGGGGAAAAGGGCGTCGATGTCGGAATCACAGTTGACATGATTGCAAAGATGGAGAATTATGACGTAGGCATTCTAATTAGCGGCGATGCAGATTTCCTGCCGGTCGTCGGTTATTTGAAAGATAACTTGAAGTACATTTACCAGTTTTCCTTGGCAAAGGGGGTTCCTCCGTACATAAATTACTTATCTGCTTGGCTGAAAGGCCGGGTTGATTGCTTTGCGTGGTTTGACGAAGCGGAGTTATTAACAAACTACCTTGATAAGACATCCGGGATACCAGCAGCAATAATGACTGCGATAGATTCCCGAATCTATGATCTCTCAAATCCCCAGGCTGCCTCTTGACCAAGTGTCGGCCGGCATCCCAACGCTTGAATCTCAAACGCCGCCCCCATACCCTGCCCTTCGACCCTATGCTACAATTGTGGTCGCCCGGCAGTCAGTCTCGCCGCGGGTTTAACCGGCAGTCTCGCCCCTTTCTGGCCGGTGCCGGTTGGCGTGGTTAAGGTCGTCAAGTTAGGGCAAAAGGGAGCTAAATCGTGAGCTCATCGTCTTCATCGTCCTACCGCAAGCGGGTATACACCAAGCACGGCGACAAGGGGGAAACCAGCCTGCTCTACGGCGGGCGCGTGTCCAAGAACAATCCCCACACCGAGGCCTACGGCGTTACCGACGAAGCCGTTTCGGCCCTGGGCCTGGCTCGTTCTTTGTCCGAGGACCAGCGGGTCAAGGACATAGTTCGGGATTTGCAGCGAGACCTGTTCACCATCGCAGCCGAGCTGGCCACCGATCCCGAAAAGTACGAGCTGTTTCAGCAGCATTTCAAGCCGGTAACCGAGGCGATGGTGGAGGATCTGGAAAACACCATTGATTCCCTGGAAGAGGAGTTTCAGATGCCGACGGTGTTTGTGCTCCCCGGCGGAACTTCCGCATCCTCGGCTCTGGATATGTCCCGGACCTCGATCCGCACCGCGGAGAGGCGGGTGGTGGCGCTGTCTGAGATCGGGGGCCTGACCAATCCCCTGATTCTCAACTATCTGAACCGCTTGGGCGATTTGCTGTTTGTATTGGCCAGGTATCACGATCGGCACTTGCCGATAGAACGGGCCACCGGCGACCGCAGCTGATTCATAACTGGCTGATTTTTGCCGTGGAGCCCCAAAACCCCTGCCACGCCCTATCTTAGCTCTTCCCCAGGGAGCTTGACGAAGCACTGTGACTAAACCACTCAAAATTGTTGTGATCGACTTTCAGTCGGGCAACCTGCGCAGTGTGGCCAAGGCTTTGGAGACCGCCGGGGCGGCAGGCACCGTCACCGGGGACCCAGCCCTGGTGGAAGACGCCGACGCGTTGATATTGCCCGGGGTTGGCTCTGGACCGGCTGCCATGCACAGCCTGCGAGAGCGAGGTTTGGTGGAGCCTCTGAGACGATTCGCCAGCTCGGGCCGGCCCTTTTTGGGGATTTGCCTCGGGCTGCAACTTCTGATGGACAGTACCGACGAGGGGAATGCTCCCTGTTTGGGCATAGTCCCCGGGGGAGTTAAGAAGCTGCCGTCGGGCCTGAAAGTGCCCCACATGGGCTGGAACAGCGTAAATTTAAGCCAGAAGCATCGGCTGTTCCAGAACATCCCTCAAGACAGCCACTTTTACTTTGTGCACAGCTACTACGCCGTCCCCGAAGATAATGCGGCGGTGGCCGGCATCACCGATTACGGGCTACCCTTTTGCAGCGTTTACGTCAGGGACAACCTGGTGGCCACCCAGTTCCATCCGGAAAAGAGCGGCACCATTGGTCTTAATATTTACCGGAATTTTGTTGCTCTGGCCGCCGAGCAAACCGCCCTCCGCTCAGCCGGAAAACCCTGAATCTTGCCCGCAGCAGCCAACCTATTGACCCCTAAAATGTTTACTAAATTGTGGGGAACTAATTTCGCCTTAGAACCCGTGTCAAAAGCATCGATGGGCACTGTGGCGGTGGCATTCGTCGCTCCGGCGAAAGCCGGAGTCCAGATGCCGCTCTCTGGTTGATGGGTAGGTGACGCTGAATTCCGGCCTGCGCCGGAATGACGTGCAGGAAATTATGCTAGGAGCCTGTCCGAGTAATACCGGGGGCGGTTATTGAGGGTAAGATGGAGACCAATTCGCAGAGAGGAAATACTTGTGAGTAAAACCTTCCGCCCCTACCAACCCGACCAGATGCTGCTGATGCCGGTGGCCCTTCAGG